>JAEEGL012586932.1_pt1 | contig 12531 bp, 11 predicted proteins | sample 9134231 | NCBI WGS metagenome assembly JAEEGL01 (sample SAMN16246548, study PRJNA631951) | gut metagenome | biome: gut microbiome; feature: rumen; material: fiber-attached | host: Bos | place: Iran: Karaj | collected 2018-10
CTAATAAAGAAAGATTCATAATGTATTGATTCCTATATTTCAGGATAGCAGTCATTAAAAATTTAATTTATTAATCTATTATTAAATCCATCTCCACTTAAATGGGCTTTTGTTATATGTGGAATATTTGGTAAAAATATTTTATAGTTTTCATTACTTAATAATCGTTTGTTATAAAAATCATTATCGTTCATCATTATACCCCTTATATCAATCTTTGCTGTTTAGAATCGAATTTAAGAAAAGAACTTTGTTTAGCATTGTTGATTTTATCCATTTTATTAACATTTCCAATTAAAATTGGAGATTTTGGATTATGTTTTCTATATTTTTTCTCTGCTATATCAGGTCTTTTATTAGCATAACAGTATTTACAGCCATTTAAACATGTGTCATATTCACCTATGTCTCGCCATGGAAGGCATGTGCATCCATTTCGCATACCCCTATGTTTGATTTTTTTAAATGTTATGTTATTTGAATCTTCAAGTATTTTACTGGTTACACAACCTGATTTTCTTATACCATACTTTTCATATTCATTTGAAACAGCACAACTTTGTAATGGCATATTATATTTATTCGCTATTTTTATTAATCCAGTTAATATTTGATGTTTTTCATCTTCTTTAAATCCTAGAATCTCAGGCATATTTTTAAAAACTTTATTATACATATCTACAAAGCTGAAAACAGAAAATGAAATATGTTTATGTACTTTAGAAGTAATGTATTCAAAACACTTAAAATGTTCATCAATTGAATATTTTTCAGTAAATAAAATAGGATCATATCTCCAGGATATTTTTTCTTTTCCAATGATATGAGATAAATCTTTTAAGGTTTCAATACTTTCATCTATATCCGGTACTTTAGGTTCAATTGTTTTATCATATGCTGTAATAGTATAATAGCAGAATAAGGAATAATTCTTTTCAATCACAGGCATATGTTCTAATATTGGTTTATAATTTTTCGAACAAAATATTATAGCATCTACTTCACTGGGAGATAAATCATATCTTGTTAATTGATTATGATTATATGGATTTCTTGTAATTACATATTCTTCATTTAGTCTATTTATTAACCAAGGAGTATAGTAATTTACAATATCTGTTCTTCCACCTACATTAATTATCATAATATTCCCCTATTTAATAATATATCATTAATAATTAATTAGGCTATACATTTTTGAATGCTATGCAAAAAAAAGTTAATATTTATTGTAAGGTTATAAAAAAAATGTTAGAATAGAAATCTATTCTAAAATAACTGCAGGCTTAATTAAATCTTTAGGTTTATCTCTCATAATTATCATAGCTTCTTCTATGTCTTCAAAATTATTGAATTTATGAGTGATTAATTTACTTGAATCAAATCTGCCATATTGAATCAATTTTACTAATTGTTCCATTCTTGCTCTTCCACCTGGACATACTCCTCCTCTGATGGTTTTATCAGATAAACCAGCTCCCCATCCTAATGCAGGTACTGGAATTGTTTCTACCCCATCATAGTGAAGAACATTTCCCAATACTCCTCCAAATTTAAGAACAGTTAATCCTTCTCCTAAAGTATTTTGATTTCCACCAGCCACTATAACTTTATCTACACCTTCATTATCAGTTAAATCCATTATTTGTTCAACAGTACTTCCATTATGATAATCTATGATTTCTGATGCTCCATATTCTTTAGCAACTTTAACTGCTGCTGGACGACTACCTACTGCTAAAATTCTAGATGCACCCATGAAATGAGCACCTGCCACTCCCATTAAACCAACAGGCCCAATTCCAAATACGGCTACAGTATCTCCCGGTTTTATTTCAGCTAGTTCTGCACCATAAAATCCAGTTGTCATCATATCAGATATCATTACTGCTTGTTCTAAAGATACATTATCCGGTAATAAAGCTAAATTTCCATCAGCATCATTTACATGATAGTATTCTGCAAATGTTCCATCTTTAGCAGATACAAAAGACATTCCGCTACCCATACCATAACAGTGTTGTCCAAATCCTTTTTGTGAATTTACTGTACTCCAATTAGGAGTAATTGCAGGAACTATTACTCTGTCTCCTGGTTTAAAGTCTTTTACCATACTACCTACTTCAACTACTTCACCTGTAGATTCGTGACCTACTATTCTGTTAGGTTCACTACCCATATATGCATTACCCCATACAATATGTACATCAGAAGTACATGGAGCTAAAGCTAATGGTTTAACTAATGCATCATATGGTCCAATTTTTGGAACATCTTTTTCTACCCAACCTAATTCATCTTGTTTGATTCTTGCAAGTCCTTTCATTTTTTTAATCTCCAATTATATATAGCATCAATATTTGTCATTATTAATCATGATAATTAATAATCTTGATATTTAACTATATATAGTTATTGATATTCCCATCCTATCAAGAAAAAAGATATTTTACCATTGGAATAATATTTTATTATAAAAATTAAAATATATGCCAAAATATAAATAATTAATTCAATATAAATAATAATTGAAGCTATAATTATAAAATAAATAATTATATTTTTAATATAATAATTATTATATATTTAATGTGGAATATTTTTGAAAATAATAATAAAAAAAATAATGATAATTATTATTTAATTTAAAAAAGGTGAAAAATATGTATCATAATAATAGAATAATAGAAAATAATATTTCAAATCATTTAATTAATACCATTTACAACTTTTCAAAAATGGATAAAGAAACGTACATAGATAGATATCTTAATAAAATAAAAGAGGAAAATGAAAAATCAAATAACAATTTAATCAAGATATTTAGAATACTCTTTAATAATCATGATTATGATTCAATGATTAACATGATTTCATTAATGAATTTTAAAAAGAATGAAGAAAAAAAATTAATAGCTGTTATTAATTTTTATAAAGATTGGGACTTATTTGAATATGACAATATAATTAAATATAACTATCAAGGACTACCTGAAGTATTTCAACCAATCAATGAAAAACATTTAGAGAATCTCAGAACTTTAAAAAAAATATGTTCCGAATATAAAGAATATAGATTGGTTATTGATTTAATAAATAATGCAAAAAGACGAAATGAAGAAGGTAAATACAATGAAGCTATTATCCAATTGTATAGGGCATTGGAATTAGCAACACAACTTAAATTAAAAAAATTTTATAAAATTGAAACAGATAATATCAATCTAAACAGATTAGAAGAATTAAAAATTAACAAACATTTCATTGAATATCTAAAAAAATTTACTAATTCCTATAATAATATTCATTTATCACTTAAGGAACAATTGTATATACTTAAAGGTTTGAAAGATCCAATGGGAAAATTTTATTGGAATAATCAGGATTTGTTTATGGATATTATTGAAATGAGACATTCTTCATTATTAGTTCATGGAAATACAAATATAACAGTAATACAATATCAAGAATATGAATATTTAGTTAAAGAATTTGTTTCCAAATTAAATAAAAATATAAAGAAATGTATTAAGAATACTGAATTTCCTAAATTTGAAATTGAAAAATAAAAAAAGGTTATGAAAGAAACATATTTGCTTCTTTAATTTTTTTCATAAATAATTCAAAGATTATGAAAGATATTATAGAACCAACAGTTAACCCCATAATAAATCCAATTAATACTCCATTTACACCTAAATTTAGGATTATTCCAAATATATAAGAAAGTACAACTACAAATATCAGTTCTCTTACAATAGTTAATATTAAAGATATAACTCCTTTTCCCATACCCTGGAATGTCATTGCACAGATTCCACCTACTGGTGTAACTATTAAAAATACAGATACTACTCTTAAAACATCTATTATAAGTTGATAGAGCTCAGCATTAGATTGACTATAAGTGAATAATAATGCTACCTGTGGTGCAAATATTATTATTAAAGCAGTTATCATACCTGCTATCATCATACTTATTTTTATACCATAATGACAGGTTGTTTTTACTTTATCAAATTCTTTTGCACCATATGCTACTCCCGCAACTGTAATTGCAGCTGTTCCTATTGCTATACAAGGCATCATACCAAGTTGTAGTATTGTAAATGATATATTGAAAGCAGCAATAATACTAGTACCTGCAACAATTACCAACATGGAATTTAAAATAATATTTACTAAAGATATTATTAATTGTTCCAGACTTGCTGGAATCCCAACGGTTAATATATCTTTAATATAGCCAAAGTTATATCTGAAATTATCAATACCATAATCCAAGAATGTATTTTTCTTAACAAATAACCAATAAACAGCTATTATTGTTGGAAGAATAGATGAAAGTACAGTTGCTAATGCAGCACCTTTTATTCCAAGATTAAATGTGTAAATAAATATCGGATCCATGATAATATTTAAAATATCTACTGCAGCCATTGTAAAAGTTGCTTTTTTCATATCACCTTCTGCTCTTAATTGACTTGAAAATAAAATATTAAATAAAAAAGCAAAGGTACCTATTATTAAAATTATTCCATAGTCTCTAGCATAATTAATTACACTGCTTGCACCCATATAGAAAATTATTTGATCATAAAATGGTATTAATATTAATGGTATTAATAAAGACCCCAATGATACAATTAGTATGGAATGTAAAGCACTGTTACTTGCTTTTTTATGATCTTTTGCACCGATATAACGAGCTATTAAGGAGTTAGATCCTGCACCTAATCCATTTCCTATACCTATTATAATCATAAAAATTGGTGAAACAAATCCAATAGCAGCTAATGGATCAGTACCTAATCCTGCTACCCATATCCTATCAATAATATGATTTAAACTGATTAATAATAATGCAAATATCATAGGAACGGCTAGTTTAATTAAAGCTTTCTTTGGATCTCCTCTCAATATTTCAATATTTTCATTATCTTCCAAAATTATCTCTCCAATTTATGAATATATTGCCTAATATTATATTTTATCAAATTATCTAATAAAATAGTTAGATAATGAAATTACCTATTAAATAAATACTAGTTATTTTAAATTAAATATATAATTAAACTTAGATGTGAAATTATGAATATATGTCAATCATGTAGTATACCTCTCTATGACAAGTACAAAGGAACAAATAAAGATGCCAGTTTGAGTAACGAATACTGTAAATATTGTTATGAAAATGGTGAATTTAAAGAGGATAGAACTTTAGAGGAAGAAATAGAACATCTAATTCCTATGTATATAGATGATAGAGATATTTCTGAAGAAGAAGCTAGAGTTGAACTAAGAAAAATTTTATCTCCTTTAAAAAGATGGTCAAAGAATTAAAATAATTAAATAACTTTTGTTACAATCAATATTTTAATAAAAAATTTTTTTTCAAATTAAATTATTGATTAACTAAAACAATTTTAACTTTTTTTTTTAAAAAAAAAAAAAAAAAAATAAATATTAGAAAAAAAATCCTCTCCTTTTCTTAATTTTAATATTGTTAGTAATACTTCTTTTAATTCACTTTCAAAAAGATTAAAAAATTTTATTAAATTAATAAATAAAGTTCAATTATAAGTTATTTTATTGAAATAACGAATATAATTTATTTTTATATCTACAAGTTCTAAAAAGTTTATAATTAATATAATAAACACAATTCATTTGAATATTATTATAAAAATATATCATTATGCTTATTTTTTTATAAATAAAATTAATTCATCTTTAAAACAATTAAAGAGCTTTAAATTCTATTTTTTTGATATTTTTTTCAAAAAACTTTATATGTTATAACATACTTATTAATTAACCATGTTGTTAATAAAAAGTATTAACAACTTTTTTTAGACTAATAAATTATATCCAAATTATTCTAAATAAGGAGGTTTTATAATTAAGGGTTATTTTGGATTGATCCTATTATTCATTACAAGTGTAATGATTTTAGGTTCAGTAGCAGCTACTGATACTACATCCAATGACACTTATGAATTACAAAGCACTGACAATCAAGTAGTAAATAGTGATTACTCAGTTATTTCAACTAAATCTAGTTCAGACTCAAGTAATACAAAATCAATATCTAAAGTAAACACATCAAATACCAATAATTCAGTAAAAAGTAGTTCAAGTACTGCTAGTAGTACAATGACTAAAACTCAGTCAAGTACTAATATTAAAGTATATAACATAACATCTACCAAAGGTTCCAAAGTAACATTTAAATCGTTAATTACATCAGATAAAGGATCTTATGTAAAAAATGGTACAGTTATCTATAAAATTAACGGTAAAACAATAGGAAATGCTACGGTATCTAATGGTGGAGCAAAATTAACATATACAATTCCATCAACTTGGACAAATATTAATTATACTATAACTGCGGTATATACTGGAAACAGTTATTATGCACGTTCAACAAGTAATAGTACATTAAAACTTAAATCCAACACAAATACTAAAGTAACTGTAAAAGATATTACAGCTACACAAGGAGATAAAATTACTCTTAAAGCAGTCATAACGACTTCCGAAGGAGAATATGCAAAAGTAGGAAAAGTTGCTTTTAAGATCAATGGAAAAACTGTGGGAACTGCAAATGTATCAAATGGTGGATCAAAATTAACATTTACCATTCCAAATAACTGGAAGAGTCAAAATTACATTATTACAGTAGTATATGGTAAGAATGATTACTATCAAAGTTCAACTTCAAACGGTACACTTAAAATAAAAGGAAAAGTAAATCCAAAAATTGCTATTAATACGACTTCAGTTATTTCAGGAAAATCCACAACTTTCGTAACAACAATTACCAATTCAAATGGTAATTTAGTTAATGGTGGAAAAGTTGCTTTTAAAATCAATGGAAAAACTATAGGTGTGGCTAATGTAACCAAAGGTGTTGCTAAGCTTACTTATACAATCCCATCCAATATGAATGGAAAATATAATATCACAGTAGTTTATGGTGGCTATGGAAACTATAATTCAATAACACAAACTACTACGTTAAATATTGTAAAACAAGTAAGTACTAAGATAACAATCACTACAACATCTGTTATAAGTGGTAAATTAACAGTACTAACAGCAAAAGTAACTGATTCATCAGGTAATCTAGTTAGTGGTGGAAAAGCAGTTTTCAAATTAAATGGTAAAACAGTTGGGACAGTAAATGTAAATAATGGTGTAGCTAAATTAACATACTTAATTCCTTCATCATGGAATGGAAAATATAATATTACATTTGTTTATGGTGGTCAGGGTAAATATCTTTCTTCCAGAAAAACTACAACCCTTACCGTTACAAAAATCAGTAAAACATCAACCAATAAATTTGAAGTTCCTGATGGGTATGAAAGTTACGTTAAATCTACAAAAAATTGTGCTGTTACAAACAGTCAAATAAAAAGCCTAGCTGCATCTTTAACATCAGGTACAACGAGTGCTTATACAGCTGCAGTAAAAATATTCAATTATGTACGTGATAAAGTATCATATACATTTTACATGAATACAAGATATGGTTCTGTAGGAACATTAAACAGAAAAACAGGTAATTGTGTTGATCAAGCTCATTTACTTATTGCTTTAATGAGAGCCTCAAATATACCTGCACGTTACTGTCATGCAACTTGTACGTTTTCAAGTGGTCTAGTAGTAGGTCACGTATGGGCACAAGTATATGTGAATGGAAAATGGTATTCCTGTGATACAACTTCAAGTAGAAACAGTTTTAACAATATCAGAAACTGGTATAAATCTACAACTGTACACAGATATACATCATTGTCATTCTAAAGTCTATACAAATAAATTTTCTTTTTTTATTTTTTTTTTAATCAATTTTAAAAATTCATTTTTCATAAATCTTTAAATAAAAACTATTTTTAAATGTAGATTAATAATTAAAAATTAATAAGATATAACTTAAATACAAAGTTGAATCTTTCATATTAGCAAATACATGGATAATTCAAAATATTATAAGGAAATAAGAAATATATCTATTATTAAATGATTATTAAATATAAAATAGAACATAACAAAAAAATCACTTATAAAAACAACACCAATCTATATCCAAATCATTTTATATACTAAAATTTACAAAGTTAAATTAGTTATAGTGGGGATAAATATGAGTAATTTTGAAAAAGAATTATGTGATTTATTAAGGGCTAGATTTCCATTTATACATATTTCTACATATGAAGAAGAAAGATTAACTAATGAACTTACAAGAATAGTTTTTACACAGGAACTTATTCATACCGTTAGAAAGGTATTTGTATGGAAATCATCAGAAGGATTTCGAAATGATGATGGAATAATTCAAGAGAATACTATTGAAAAAATGGATGCTTTGAATTTTATTAAGAATTATTCCGGACCTGCTTTATTCATTATATTGGATTTCCATGTTTTTTGTGAAAAAACCAATGGTGTAATAGATTATAGTATAATTAGAAGTTTAAAAGATTTAATGCCCAATTTAAAACAAAGTTATGAACCTAAGAATGTGATTTTTATATCCCCTATTTTTACGGTACCTGATGATCTTAAAAAGGACATTACAGTAATGGATTTTGAACTTCCATCAGCAGAAGAAATAGAAAAAGTTTTGGATGGAATGATAGAAGCTAATTCCAGTACTAATCTTAATGTTAATTTGAATGATAAAGAAAAAGAATCTTTAATTAAAGCAGCTATAGGTTTAACACTTCAAGAAGCTGAAAATGCTTTTGCTCGTGCAATGGTAAATGATGCTTGTTTAAATGCCAGTGATGTTGATTTGGTTTTAAAAGAAAAAAGTCAGGTAATTAAAAAAAATGATTTACTGGAATATATAGACTCAGAAGTTAATATAGATGATGTGGGTGGATTGGAAAATCTAAAAAAATGGTTAAGAAAACGTGACAAATCCTGGTTATCTTCTGCAAAAAAATATGGACTACCATCACCTAAAGGTGTATTATTAACTGGAGTTCCGGGATGTGGTAAAAGTTTAATTGCAAAAAGTATTTCATCAATGTGGCATTTACCATTATTAAGATTTGATGTTGGAAAAGTATTTAATATGTATGTTGGAAATAGTGAATCCAACATGAGAGAAGCTATAAAAACAGCAGAAGCTATTGCACCTTGTATTTTATGGATTGATGAAATTGAAAAAGGTTTTTCAGGACTAGGTAATAGTGGTGACAGTGGAACAAGTAACCGTATTTTCGGAACATTTTTAAGTTGGATGCAGGAAAAAACCAAACCGGTTTTTGTTGTAGCAACTGCAAATAATATTAGCAGTCTTCCTTCAGAAATGATGAGAAAAGGAAGATTTGATGAAATATTTTTCATTGATTTACCAACATTTAATGAACGAAAACAAATTTTTAAAGTCCATCTTCAATCAAGATTAAAAGATCCGACTGTAATTGGAGATTTTGTAATTAATGATGAAACTTTAACTCATTTAGCAAGTTTAACAGAAGGTTTTGGTGGAGCTGAATTAGAACAAATTGTTATTATGGGTTTGTTTGATGCATTTGCTGAAGATAGATGTATTACTATGAAAGATTTTGAAAATTCTATTAACAATACTATCCCATTAAGTGTAACTCAATCAGAACAAATAAGATCTATAAGAGAATGGGCTAATATCAGGGCTGTTGCTGCTACTGCACAGGATGATAGAAAGGAGTATGATCATGAAGTTAATGTTAAACCTCAACCTCCAAAAAACTATCCAAAAGATAATCAAAATAATTTAGAAGATAATCAGTCAGATATTAATGATTCCAGAGGTGGAAGAACTTTGGATTTCTGATTTTTTATATATTTTTTTTAATTATTTTGGAATATTATTATAAAAATATTTATATATTATTTATTCCAATTATTAAATATAGAACAAAAAATATGTTATTATTTTAATATAAATTTTTTTAAAATCAATTATATCCGTTTATTTGAATTTTAAATTAAACTTATTGGAATAATAATATAAAAATAAATAATAATTTTTAATCCAAAATATAATTTGGATATAATTATGGTGATCAAATTGTTAATTGCAGAAAAAAATGAAGAAAAATTTGTAGAAGTTATAGATTTAAATGATGAAGTTATCGAATTACCTAAAGATAGTTGCTTATATTACACAGAAGATGATGTAAATTATTCCATTAGAGTAGAATTTCAAGAAATTTTTGGTACAATAGATAATTATATGAAAATTGGCTATGAACCTGTTTTATTGGAAGAATTTGATGAAGATCAATTAATAGATGATGATTTTGATGGACAGTTTATATTAAAAGTAATTTTAGATGATCATACAATTTTAAAACATTATTATTCCTTTATAGGTTATGAAGATGAAAAAACAATTAAACTTGCTCCAGTAAAAATTCCTAAAGTAAACCAATATACAGTAGATCCAAGAAAGATCATATCCTATAATTTTTATTATTTAGAATCTAAGGAAAATTATGAATATATAAACAATTCTGAAGAAATTTTAACAGAAAACTAAGTTATAAATACTAATAATATTTAATCGTCATTTTTTTATTTTTTTAATATCTTTTTTTCAGCATCCATAAAATATTTTAACATTGCTTCATCATCCAATGATTGAATTTCTTCTAAAGTCTTTTCTGATTTTAACATTTTTACACATTCAAAAAGTGCTTCAACATTTTCAAATTCACATAAATTCTTAATGTAATCAGATAATGACATTTCCTTAGCTTCATAATTAATTTCACATACCATTTTTTTCAACTCCCCAGTTTATATATTTTATTTGTCTTATAACGCTTATTAAAGTTTTTTATTATTTAAATTACATATATATAATAAGATAATATTTAGGGTTTATTTTATGAATGATATTAATTTACATGATAAAGAACATGCTATTGAACGATTAGAGTATGTAAAAGGATTAAATTACACTGATAAAGAATATAAAAAGAACTTAAGAAAACATATGTTTAAATATAAAACTAATGCAAATGGTTTACTTATTCAAAGATTATCTGCTGAACAAGAACTATTTATGTTTGAAACATATGGGATTGATAACTTAAAAAAATATGCTATTGATGTATTAGAACAAAACATTGAATATTGTACAGTTCTAGAACAAAAAACACATGACGAACAAATAGAAAAAACTATTGAATTCTTAGAAAAAAGTAATTCAAAGGAATATTTATTATCTTTAAAAGATTTTTCTACTAAAACTGCTTATAACTGGTACATTCCAGTAGACAGATTGATTAACTGGATTGATTGTTATATGATTCAAAGACAAGTATTTTTTGAATATGCTTCTAATGAAAAAACATATCTCTTTGCACCAAATTATTTTACTGACAATGTATTGTTACTAACAGTTGAAACCGATAATATTGCTGAAGATTATGAAGCTGATATCGATCAAATAACCAAAGTATATGATGAAGTTGTCAAAGGAATAATTAAAATACTAAAAGAGTTACCTGAAGAACGTATGATTGAAAATCTTTTCACTATTACAAATGAAGAAAAACAAAAAAATGGTGAAGAAATCAGTAAATTAGCTCAAGATTATTATGAATTTATTGAAGAATCAACAGAAAATGAAGAAACTTAAGATAATTAACTAAATAAATTATATTTAATCCCCATAATTACTTTTTTTAATGACAAACCTTAATAATATTGAAATCATTTAAACATTTATTCGAAATTTCATACTATGAATATTCTTTTAAGAAAATTTTAAATATTAATAGTTTTCTTTATAAATTAAATAATATGAAAATATTTATTAACGCTGATGAAAATAAAGAATTGGCTATTTCTACCAAAGAAAAGTTTGAAAAAACTTGTAACAAATTAAATATTAATATTTGCGATAATCCATTGAAAGCTGATATAATTTGTTCTATTGGTGGTGATGGAACATTCCTGGAATCATCTAGATTATCAGAAGGAAGGCCAATTATAGGTATCAACTGTGGAACATTAGGATATTTGACCGATGTAAATCCAAATGATATAGAAAAGGCTATGAAAGATATAAAAAATAATAAATATTATGTAGAAGACCGTATGATGTTAGATGGGGAAATAATTAAAGAAAATAGTGAAATTATCCAAATACCGCCAGCTTTGAATGATATTGCTATTTCAAAAAATACATTTGGTGTTGTAAGATTTGATACTATTGTAGATGATAAATTAATTAATTCATATACTGCTGATGGGATAATTATATGTACACCAACTGGCTCTACTGCATATAATTTATCTTGTGGAGGACCTATAGTAGATCCCACTGCACATATAATTACAATTACACCTATAGCACCACATACTGTACTTAATAGAAGTGTTGTTTTGTCTGACAATTCTATTGTAGAAATAAAAATAACTGAATTAAGAAATCAAACTTTATCTTATGTTTTATATGATGGAAGGCCTATCGAAGTAAAAACTGGAGATACAATTCGTATATATAAATCAAAA
>JAEEGL015230346.1_pt1 | contig 12531 bp, 9 predicted proteins | sample 9134231 | NCBI WGS metagenome assembly JAEEGL01 (sample SAMN16246548, study PRJNA631951) | gut metagenome | biome: gut microbiome; feature: rumen; material: fiber-attached | host: Bos | place: Iran: Karaj | collected 2018-10
AGGAGAAGGGAGGATATATAGATGAGAATTAGTACCTTCTTTTACACACTCAGACAGGGCATACGTAATATGTTCCGTAACGCCTGGTTCTCTATGGCATCAATAGCTACAATTGCATCATGTCTGCTGTTGTTTGGTATTTTTTACTCGGTTGTCACCAACTTTGCCAACATAGTACATAATGCTGAGGCGGGCGTTGCAGTCACCGTGTTCTTTGATGAAGGATTAAGTGACGAGGAGAAGCAGCAGATTGGTGAATTTATCTTAGAGAGAGCCGAAGTAGCCAAGATCAACTTTGTCAATGCCGATGACGCATGGGAGAGTTTTAAGGAAGAATATCTCGGCGAGTATGCGGATGGCTTTACGGAGAATCCCCTTGAGGATTCCGAGCATTACGAGATATATATGAAGGACATATCGATGCAGACATCACTTGTCCGTTATCTTGAGACATTGCCGGGAGTATCTCATATCAACAGTTCGCAGCAGACAGCAGATGCTCTTACCGGAGCCAACAGACTCATAAGTTATATCTCTGTCGGCATCATAGGAATATTGTTGGCCGTATCTGTCTTCCTTATCAGCAATACGGTCATGATAGGTATCTCGGTACGTAAGGAAGAGATCGGCATCATGAAGTATATCGGAGCTACAGATTTCTTTGTCAGAGCTCCTTTCGTGGTGGAAGGTCTGATCATAGGTATTATCGGTGCAGCGATACCGCTTGGCATAATATATTTTATATATGTTAAGGCCATGGAGATCATTATGGAGAGATTCTCCATGATAGGTTCGATCCTGCAGTTTTTGCCGGTCGAAGAAGTATTTGCCACATTGATCCCCGTTTCTTTAGGGATAGGTGCCGGCATTGGTTTGGTAGGCAGCTTTGTGACTGTCAGGAAGCATCTTAGGGTCTGATCGTACATGTATCGTAAAAAGCGAGGGATATTAAGTGCATTATTGATCGCTGTTTTTCTGTGCTCGATGACGAACACAGTACTTCGGGTACATGCGGATATCGACAGTATCCAGTCAAGCATCAAGAGCAAGCAGGCAGAACTTGAGCAGGCTGAGAAAGAGAAAAAGCAGCTGCAGGGCAGTATCACCGACGTTAAGAAGATGGTAGCCGCTTTGGAGAGTACCAAGAAGGATCTTGAGGAATATGTTACGCAGCTAGACGCCAATCTTGCCGAGATAGAAGAGCGCATAGATGAGCTTAAGAAGCTGATCGCGAACAAGGAACAGGAGATAGAAGAAGCCACAGCTGACCTTGAAGAAGCTGAACAGATACAGCAGGATCAGTATGAGAGCATGAAGAAGCGCATTAAGTTCATATACGAAAGAGGAGACTCTTTTTATCTAGATCTTATATTTTCTGCGGGTTCTTTTTCAGAGATGCTCAACAAAGCGGATTATGCCGAGATGCTTTCGGAATATGATGCCCATAAACTGGAAGAATATAAGGAGACCTGTGAATACATAGCAGCCTGCAAGGCGGATCTTGAAGCAGATATGGAGATCTTGGAACAGGCCAAGGCACAGGTGGACGAAGAACAGGAAAATGTTAAGACGCTTATAGAGGCCAAGAATGGTGAGATAACCGCTACAATGGCTGATATAGGTAATAAAGAAGCAGCCATTAAGGAACTGGAAGCGGATCTTGCCGCTCAGACGGCAGCCATACAGTCCATCGAGCAGGCAATTGCCGAAGAGAGAAGAAGGCTTGCCGAGGAGAGTGGCCGAGTCCTTACGTATGACGGTGGCATGTTTAAGTGGCCGGCGCCTTCATATACCAGGATATCGGATGATTACGGCGAACGCATACACCCGATACTCGGGGTTAAGCAGTTCCATAACGGTGTTGATATGGCGGCTCCGGCAGGATCGCCCATACTTGCCGCATATGACGGAGAAGTGGTTGCCGCTGAGTATAATGCTTCAATGGGTAATTATGTGATGATAGATCACGGAGACAGTCTGTATACGATATATATGCATGCATCCTCTTTATATGTATCAAAAGGGGATATCGTGGGAAAGGGACAGAAGATAGCGGCAGTCGGATCTACCGGTCGTTCTACGGGTAACCATCTTCATTTCAGTGTACGTAAGGATGGTTCTTATGTCAGCCCGTGGAATTACTTATCCAACTGATCGATAGACAGTTAATACGTTTTATGGAAGAGAATACGGAAAAAAAGAACAGCGGGTTTATAAAAGGGCTGATATGCGGACTTCTCATATCGGCGGTGGCAGCAGGTGCATTTCTTGTTTTGTGGGGCAGTAACAACAAAAAGAAGCCCGGGTCGGATATCATCGCCGAAGGCGGAGCGACTTTTGAGAGCAGACTTGTTGATGACAGGACGATAGGCAAGATCAAGACCGTTGAATATCTGATAGATAAGTATTACCTCAATGAATACACGGACAAGGACGTGGAAGAGGGTATATATAAAGGTATGATCGATTCACTGGGCGACAGATACGGTGAATACTATACCAGAGAAGAAGTCAAGGAAGTCAGAGAGAAGACCAGCGGCACCTTTGGAGGAATAGGCGCGTATATCGGATACAACGAAGAATATGAATGCTGTGTCATAGCAGGTACTTTTACTGACTCTCCGGCTGAGAAGGCGGGATTAAGAGAAGGCGACCTTATATACATGGTAGATGACACTGATGTCAGCAGCATGGATACAAGTGAGGTCGTGGATCTTGTAAGAGGGCCTGAAGGATCGACTGTACACATGACTCTTATAAGAGAAGGTGCGGATGACTATATAGAAGTCGATATCGTCAGAGAGATCATTAAGAGTGATACTGTTCATTCTGAGATGAAGGATGACAATATCGGCTATATACAGATAGAAGAATTTGATACAGTCACATTTGAACAGTTCGTCGACGCTTTGGCCGTATTAAAAGGACAGGGAGCCAGAGGAATCATAATAGACCTGCGAAGCAATCCGGGAGGCAATCTTGATACGGCCTGTGATATTGCCAGGTACATAGTTCCCAAAGGACTTATATGTTATACGGTAGATAAGTATGGCGAAAAAGTAGATTATACCTGTGATGGAGAACATGAACTTGAACTGCCTCTGGTGATTCTGGTTAACGGATATTCGGCCAGTGCTTCAGAGATCCTTACGGGCGCTGCCAAGGATCACGGTAAAGCCAGAGTTGTGGGAACCACCACTTACGGTAAAGGGATAGTACAGACCATAGTTCCACTAAATGATGGATCCGCTGTAAAACTTACGACCAGTTCGTATTATACACCGAACGGCACCTGTATTCATGGAACGGGTATCGATCCGGATGTCGAAGTAGAACTCGATGGCAAGGCATACTATGAGGATGGTAAGGATAATCAATTGGATGTTGCCATGGAGGAGATGCATAAGATATGGGAGAGTTCATACTGATCATTGATCGGTATATGGAGGATTGCTGATGATAAGACTCAGACCCTACAAAAAAAATGATGCTAAAGGCATAATATCATGGAATACGACGAAAGAAGGATTCTATGAGTGGTCAGCAGGAGAGTTAAGAACTTTTCCGGCCACAGTGGAGGCAATGAACGAATATTTTGACTCCTTGTCTGAAGATAGGACTGGATATCAGGTCGTTGCCGTGGAGGATCGCGAGTTCATGGGCTATCTTGTCCTGCATTTTATGTCTGAAGACATGGATGACCTTGCCATAGAATCATTCTGGCTTTCTCCTTCTGCAAGAGAACGCGGTCACGGTCCTGAAGTTATACAGATGGTTCTTAAGTATGCGTTTGATATCATGAAAGCAAAACGTGTGCTGTACTATGCCTGTGAAGAAAACAGTGACATGCGCGCACTCTACCGTAAGGTCGGATTTTACGAGACCGGGGTCAAAAACAGTTATAAAGTAGATGGTCAGACGATAGCTGTGATCGAGATGGAGATCTGTACGGATGCAACCGGAGTGAATACGGAAGAGACCGGTATTCCGGAGGATGAGCTGATAAAGGATATCATAGCCAATAATAGGCTTAATTATGCTCTGCAGCCCATTGTGGATGCATCATCGGGAGAGATATTCGGCTATGAGGCTTTAATGAGAGCCGGTGTGGGTCAAAGTGTTTCGCCGGTGACAATACTGGATTATGCGACTCGCAAGAATAAATTATATGACATTGAGAAGCTGACCATCTTTAATGCCATGGAAGTGTATGTACGCAATAAAGAAGTCCTTAAGGATAAGAAGATATTTATCAACAGTATTCCGGGCTATCAGTTAAGGAAAAAGGATTATACGGAATTCCAAAACAAATATGGCGGATTTTTTGACAATATGGTCCTTGAGGTCACAGAGAATACTGAATTTAAGGATAAGGAACTCAGTGTATTGCTGGATAGAAGTTCGGAAGACGGATTTGAACTGGCTATAGATGATTACGGTACCGGTTACTCGAATACTTCGAGTCTGTTAAGTTATCTTCCGAGATATCTTAAGATAGACAGACTTTTAATATCGGATATTCATGCCGACAGCAAGAAGCAGCATTTTGTTAAGAGCATAGTGGAATTTGCGACTTCCAACGGTGTCAAGACATTGGCTGAAGGAGTGGAGACATCGGCTGAACTTAAGATGGTGATAGACCTTGGAGTTGATCTTATACAGGGATATTATACCGCCAAGCCTTCTTTGGACATAATAGAGAATATTGATGAGGATATTAAGGCAGAGATCATAGCTTCATCCGTAAAAGGCACCAATCAGGAGATCAGAAAAGTCTATACGGTAGAGTATGAAAAGGAGTTGCCGGTAATGAGACTGGCACTTGAGAAATATACCGGAATCCTTATAGGCTCCGAGGAATTTACGCTTGTGGGCAATACAAGATATTCTGCTGAGATGTCCATAAAGATCAAGGATGGTACCAAGTGCAGATTGACACTTCGTAATGTATATGTCGAGAGTTTCCAGCATATTCCATGTATTGAGATAGGAACGGGCTGTGATGTTACTTTGGTTATAGAAGGTGAAAACAGACTTAATAAGTACGGTATCATGGTTCCGGAGAGCAGTAAGCTTACGATCGAAGGAGACGGAAATCTTCGTTTCAGATGCCAGGGTATAGCAAGTTATGCCATAGGCAACACATGGAGTGCAAAGGTCGGTGATATTGCGTGGAAATGCAGCGGCTCGCTTGATATCCTTATTGAGGCAGATGAGGGCATCGGTATCGGAGGAGGAGAATTCGGAGATGACTGTGGAATATCGCTACGTTCGGGCATCGTAAGAATAGAGCCTGCCAGCAGCAAGGCAGTAGCCATAGGTTCGGTAACAGGAGAACCAAGAATAGACATATCCGATTGTAAGGTACAGCTTGACATCAAGATAGAAAAAGGTGTCGGTATCGGATGTTATGAGGGTATTCAGAATACGCGCATTTATAAGTCACATATTAATATTCTCGGAGCGGGAAGCTGTATATCTACGATAGGAAGTATAGAGGAGACAGGTGGTAAGATCGTCATAGACAGCAGTGAAGTGGCGATACTTGCCAACGGTCAGCAGTTGTATCTGATCGGAGGAGAAGGCGGAGATCCGGATATAGATATCGACAATTCAGCGATAGATCTGCGTGCAGAGGGCAATAATGTCGTGATACTCGGTACAAAGGATCTTAACGCCAATCTGCAGTCAAGGCAGTCCATTATCAATGTCAAGGTTGCCTCAAGTTCGCCGATACTTTATGGTGCCAAGCCTGAGTGTGCAAGTCTTTTGGGCGGACTGCAGCGTGTGAGCATTAATGAATAAAGCCATCGATACTTTAAGGAACAGACTGGAGGATGGAGATGGACAATACAACAGGTAAAGTAGTGATCATCAGTGTGACGGATTCGTTTTTGGCCAAGAGCCTTGTTACCAAGCTGGATTCGGCAGAAATAAGTTCCGTTTTTGTTCATGCTGATATAAAAGAGATTCAGAGTCATGCCGAAAGTATGGCTCTGATTGTTTTATTCATGACCGAGGAGTTGGATGAGATCCCGGAGACACTGGTATATCTTAAGGATATGGTCCAGGATAAAGAGATCGGTCTTATACTGATCGGAGATGAGGAGCAATATGATGTTGTCAAGAGAGTGGTCCACGAGCAATCCATAACCGAATGGGTTAAGAGACCGCTTGATATAGATAAACTAATAAAAAAGATATCGGCATATCTGGATGAAAACACCGGAGAGAAGGCTAAGAAGACGGTACTTATTGTTGATGATGATATCACATATATGAGGACAGTCTATGAGTGGCTTAAGGGCAGTTACCATGTCGGCATGGCTACCAACGGAGTGCAGGCTATAAGTTATCTGGCCAAGAACAAAGCGGATCTTGTTCTGCTTGATTATGAGATGCCCATAGCAAACGGACCGCAGGTTCTGTCCATGCTTAAAAACGACGCCGAGACGGGACAGATACCGGTCATGTTCTTAACGGGACATGGTGATAAAGACAGTGTTCTGTCTGTTGTGGGATTAAGTCCGGTAGACTATCTGCTTAAAACGATAGATAAAGAGACACTGCTTAAAAAGCTTGACGATTTCTTTATAAAGAACGCTATCAGGGATAAGGCATACTAGGAGAAAAAGGGGAATTTGACGTGAGTGCAAAAGTAATGTTGGAGATAAAAAACTATTCCAAGTCATATGGTTCGGATAAAAAGGCTGCAGATAACGTATCGCTTAATGTAGAGAGTGGAGATATCTTCGGCTTCATAGGTCATAACGGAGCCGGCAAGTCAACCACGATCCGTGCGATTGTAGGCGTTCTGGATTTTACCGAAGGAGAGATATTTATAGATGGTCATTCCGTAAAGGATGAGCCCTTGGAATGCAAAAAGATAACGGCATATATACCGGATAATCCGGATCTTTATGAGAATCTTACCGGTATTCAGTATCTGAATTTTATTGCGGATGTTTTTGAGATAGGAGCATCGGAGAGAGAAGAAAAGATCAAAAAGTACGCTGATCTTTTTGAGATAACGGATGCGCTTGGAGATCTTATCAGTTCATATTCGCACGGAATGAAGCAGAAGGTTGCGATCATTTCAGCGCTTATCCATGAACCTAAGCTTCTTGTACTGGATGAGCCTTTTGTGGGCCTTGATCCAAAGGCCACATATACACTTAAGGAGATCATGCATGATATGTGTGGCAGAGGTACAGCCATATTCTTCTCCACTCATGTGCTGGACGTTGCGGAGAAACTGTGCAATAAAGTTGCGATAATCAAGCATGGTAAGATAATCGCCTGTGGGACAATGGAAGAACTGACGGAAGGTCATTCTTTGGAGGAGACATTCCTGGAGGCGGATAATGAATAAAAACATACTGCTTTTTAAGACTCTCCTTTTATCTACAAGTTCGTTCAATATCTGCAGATATACAAAAGACAAAAAGAAGAAAAGAAAGATAGTAGCGGCTTATGTGGGACTTGCATTTTTATATGCCATGTTCATCGGATACAGTTTGGCCATGTGCATCGGTTTCGGACAGATCGGTGTCATAGATGCAGTACCCGGTATCTGCGCCATGACGGTAAGTGTTCTTTCTTTTATTCTTACCATGTTAAGAACCAACGGATATATGTTCAATTTTAAGGAATATGACATGCTGATGGCTCTTCCTTTTGAGGTTAAGACAGTTGCTGCATGCAAGTTCCTGTATATGTATGCCAAGAGTCTTCCGATGTATCTGTGTATTACGCTTGCCATGATGGCAGGATATGGGTATTATGCCGCACCTTCTTTTGCGGTATATCCGGTATGGCTGGTTCTTTCATTTGTTCTTCCGGTCATTCCGATGCTTTTGGCCGCTTTTATCGGATTCATAATTGTAAAGATAAGCTCCGGATTTAAGAAGAATAATATCGTACAGACCATTCTTACGATGATATTCATTATATTCTGCTTTTCGCTTCGCTACATAATAGATGCGGTTATAAGAGAGGACAAGGTTGAGGATACACTTAATACTATATCGGAGAGTGTTTCCCGTGCCGGAAGTATATATCTTCCGATAAAATGGTTTTCCGGCGCGATAACTAATCTTGGTATTTCGGATATGCTGCTTCTTCTGGGAATCAGTCTTCTTCTTTTTGCGATAATATTCCGTATCGTTGGCAGTTCCTACAGGAACATCAATTCGGCGCTTAAGTCACATGCTGCAGCCCGCAATTATAGGATGACGGCACAGAAAAAGAGAAGCGTGTTAAATGCGATCGCGTTCAAGGAATTCAAGAGGCTTACGGGATCGACAGCATATATGACAAATGCAGGCATAGGCGAGGTACTTGCAGTTTTGTTCGGTGTTGTGACCCTCATAATAGGCTTTGATAAGATAGTTTTTACCGTAACACAGGGCGCACCGATAGATGCTTCGATCATTAGGCCGGCGATACCTCTGATTGTATATTTTTTTATCGGAATGGTGGCAACAACGGCCTGTTCACCTTCGCTTGAAGGTAAGAATTACTGGATAGTGCAGAGTCTTCCAATAAAAAAGAAGACGTTATATCAGGGTAAGATGTTGTTTAATATGTATTTATCGGTACCTTTTATGCTCTTTTCCATTATATGCCTTTGCATATCGGCTAAGGTTCCGATAGTTGAATCCTTGCTGTATCTTGTACTTGGAGTAGCACTGTGCTGCTTTTCAACAGCCTGGGGCTGCGTGTGCGGGATCAAGCATATGAAGCTTGACTGGGAGAATGAGATAGAGGTCATTAAGCAGGGAACGGCTGTGGCCATATATTTGCTGCCGAATATGTTTGTTGTTATGGGGCTTATCGTGCTGGTCGTATTCCTTGGTACTTTTATCGATCATAAGCTCATAGCGATCATACTGACGTTCGTTGCATTGCTGTTGGCCATGCTTAGTTATATGCGGGTCATGGCTTTGTCAAAAAATGAATTGTAGGATGACAGATTATAAGAAGAGGATAAACGGGTTATGGATTACAGTACATATGAGATCTATGATTTTGATCGTGTCAGTGCCTTCAATATGTCCACTGGATATAAGGAACGAAGCTACCAAATGCACTGGCATTCATACGGAGAGATAATGCTGGTTGGTCCGGGTAAGACCAACATATATACGGTAGGTAAGAATACATACGAACTTGCACCGGATGATCTGGTGCTCATATGGCCGATGGAGATGCATTCCATAATTGACGCAGACAGAAAAGAGGCATTGGTGATACAGTTTTCCAATGCTTTTATTAACTCTCTTTTTGATCTTCGCAGGGTCATGCATCTGTATCGCAATACACATGTCATTTGCTCGGGTACGCACCCAAAGCTGGCTGCAGAACTGAAAGACATAGCAATGAATATGAAAGAGATCTTTTTTTCCGAGAGGCAGGATAAAGAGATAAGATGCTGTATGCTCCTTATGGAATTCATGCTTAAGCTCCTCGAATACAGAAAAGAGCTTTCGCCTGAACTCAATGAAGACGAGCAGTATGGCTATACCGATGATGTTATGCGCCGTATGATACTGGTCACTGATTATATCAAAAACAATCTGACTGCAGATGACCTGTCACAGGGTGCAATGGCTGAGATGGCAGGTATCAGCAGAGATTATTTCTCCAGAATATTTAAAAATGTGACAGGAATGAATTACAGCAAGTGGCTTAATATGATAAGACTTGAGAAGGCTTCGGAACTGCTCATACAGGAAGGTATGACTCTTACCGAGATAGCGATGATGTCAGGGTTCCAGAGTATTCCGAGTTTTAACAGGGTGTTCCGTGAGGAAAAAGGGATGGCCCCGGGAGAATACAGGGCTTTATTCGCGGGTAACGCCAAATAGTTGATCTCAAACATGATAAGGAGGATATGATCTATGAGTATTGAATTAAGTAAGATGCCCAAACTCGGTTTCGGACTTATGCGTTTGCCTGAGACTGACGGAAAGATCGATCATGAGCATGTATGTCGGATGGTTGACAGATACATGCAGGCAGGAATGAACTATTTCGATACTGCCTATGTCTATCATGGAGGAAAGTCAGAGGTTGCCGCCAGGGAAGCATTGGTTAAAAGGTATCCCAGAGAGAGTTTTATGCTCGCTACCAAGCTCCCTGCATGGGAGATCAAAAAGGCTGAGGATGTTGAACGCCTCTTTAATGAACAGCTTGAAAGAGCGGGTGTTGAGTATTTTGATTTTTACCTGCTCCATTCTATAGAAGATGGATCAAATTATGACACATATGTCAAGTACGACTGTTTTGACTGGTGCATGAAGCGAAAAGAAGAAGGAAAGATCAAGCACTTCGGATTTTCATATCATGGAAGTCCGGAACTGTTGGAGACTATCCTTGATGCTCATCCCGAAGTTGAATTCGTACAGATCCAGCTTAATTATCTTGACAGGACCAATCCTGTCGTCAGATCACAGAGACTTTATGAGATCCTGCGTGACAGAAATATACCTATCATTGTCATGGAACCCGTAAGGGGAGGGATGCTTGCCAATATGGATCCTAAGATAGAGGCAAAGTTTAAGGCTATGCAGCCGAACAGATCGGTGGCATCCTGGGCGCTTAGATTTGTAGGATCCCTTCCCGGAGTTATGACAATACTGTCAGGTATGTCCAATGAAGAACAGATGGAAGACAATATTAATACCTTCAATTCTTTTGAGCCCTTGACTGACGAAGAATTTAGGCTGGTGGATGAAGTAACCGAGGAGATATTGGGTATTCCGCAGATAGGCTGTACGGCATGTAAGTATTGCTGTGACGGTTGTCCGATGAAGATAAGTATCCCGGATGTATTCCGTACGATCAATACCCTGCGCCGTTATCCGGATGACTGGCGTTCCAAGAATTTCTATTCCGGTCTTATCCAGAGAAGCGGACGCGCTTCTGCCTGCGTAGGGTGCGGCCAGTGTGAACGTGTATGCCCGCAACATCTCCCGATAATCGAACTGATGAAGGAAGCGGCGGGGATATTGGATTGATTGGGAATATAAGAATTCACATTAGGGGTCAGACCATAGCTATTATCGAACATTTGTTTCGATTTATATAGACATGCAAGTATGGAAATGATATACTATCTGTTAGTATATCATTTCTTTTTTGGAGAATCACTGACGATATGAACTTCGAATTACATTCGGATTACAAGCCTACAGGCGACCAGCCGCAGGCCATAAAAGAATTAGTTGAGGGTTTCAAAGCGGGTAACCAGTTTGAGACTCTTCTTGGCGTGACCGGATCAGGTAAGACCTTTACGATGGCAAATGTGATCGCGGCTCTTAATAAGCCGACATTGATCATCTCGCATAATAAGACCCTTGCGGGGCAACTCTACAGTGAGATGAAGGAGTTTTTTCCGAACAATTCCGTCAATTTCTTTGTGTCCTACTATGACTACTACCAGCCGGAAGCATATGTGCCGTCTTCGGATACATATATAGCCAAGGATTCTTCGGTTAATGATGAGATAGATAAGCTTAGACTGTCAGCGACAGCGGCACTGACCGAGAGACGTGATGTGATAGTTGTATCCAGTGTCAGCTGCATATATGGACTGGGCAGTCCCGATGACTATAAGGAACTGATAGTGTCTCTAAGGCCCGGACAGCAGAAGGACAGGGATGATGTCATCAAGGAACTGATCGGGATCAGATATGACAGGAATGACAATGACATAGAGCGTGCCACATTCAGAGTACGCGGAGATACTCTGGAGATATATCCCGCGATCGGAGGAGACAGCCTGATACGTGTTGAGTTTTTCGGTGATGAGATAGACCGCATATCGGAAGTGGATCCAATCACGGGCAGGATGAAGAATACTCTTGAGCATGTGGCCATATTCCCTGCTTCACACTATGTTATAGCTCCGGATAAGATCCGTGCAGCATGTGACAGGATAGAAGCGGAACTTAAGGAACGTGTTGATTATTTCAAGCATGCGGATAAGCTTATAGAAGCACAGAGAATAGCGGAGCGTACCAATTTTGATCTTGAGATGCTTCGCGAGACGGGCTTCTGTTCAGGTATAGAGAATTACTCTGCTCCGATGAGTGGCAGGGGACCGGGCAGCAGACCGATGTGTCTTATGGATTATTTTGATGACTATCTACTGATCATAGACGAGAGTCATATCACTGTTCCCCAGGTGGGCGGTATGTACGCGGGAGACAGATCGAGGAAGAATACTCTTGTTGATTACGGATTCAGACTTCCTTCGGCGTTGGACAACAGGCCTCTTAGCTTTGATGAATTTGAGGACCAGCTGGATCAGGTTATGTTCGTATCCGCTACACCGGGTGATTATGAAGCGGAGCATGAGCTTTTAAGAGCAGAGCAGGTGATACGTCCTACCGGACTGTTGGATCCGGAGATATCGGTTCGCCCCACGGAAGGCCAGATTGATGATCTTATCGCAGAGATACGTAAGGAGACTGATAAGAAGGGTAAGGTCATGATCACTACCCTGACCAAGCATATGGCCGAAGA
>JAEEGL015323386.1_pt1 | contig 12531 bp, 10 predicted proteins | sample 9134231 | NCBI WGS metagenome assembly JAEEGL01 (sample SAMN16246548, study PRJNA631951) | gut metagenome | biome: gut microbiome; feature: rumen; material: fiber-attached | host: Bos | place: Iran: Karaj | collected 2018-10
ATTGAATTCGAATAAGTCACCTTGATAGGCAAACATGACATCGCTTGTGATGTTGAATGTGGACGCTACTTCTTGGAAGGAGAAAATATCATTTAGTTCGGAATTCTCTAATTGTTTCTTCATTGAAGCAAGTAGAGGAATGATTTCATCTTCTTCTTGGTATTTCACATAAACAGGAAGTGTCTTAACCATCATAGAAACGGTATTCATGGTTTTAGAAGAATTTCTACCGTTATAAATGGTCACAAACAAAGCATCCTGCTTATAGATAAATTTTGAGAACGCAAAGCCAAAGACAAAGTTTGTAATCGCGTTCAATGTTAAGCCGTTTTTGCTAGCAAACGCTTTAATCTTTTCAACGTCGAGTGATGAATATATGTCTTCGACATGGAGTTTGGCTTCTTCTTTGGTCTTTAAGTCTTTCTTTAACAAATAACCGTCTTCCACATCTTTTAATAGGGATGTGTAGTAGTTTTTCGCGTCTTCGTAAGCTTTTGAGTTACGTTTATCCGCTTCTTCTAAGGCTAGTTCGAAGCCGCTGAATGATTCTTTTTCTAGCTCTTCGCCTTCATAGGCTCTATTAATATCAGTGAGGATAATGTTTTCACTTGTGCCATCGCAAATGATGTGGTGGAAATCTAAGAATAAATAATTATCTTTTTTGGTTTCGTAGATTTCAGCGCGGTAGAGATCGCCACCAACGATTTCAAAAGGACGGACCAAAGAAGATTGATCTAATTCATTAGCTTTAATAATCTCAACCTTTGGTTCCGCTTCTTTTCTTAAGGCTTTAATGCCACCATCATCATCCATTGCTAAATTCAAAAGGAGATATTCATGAGCTTTTAAAGTCTTAAGAACACTATCTTTTAGTTTTACTAAATCAACGGATTTATCAATCTTGAACAACAACGGAATGTTATAGTTTGTACTTCCAGGTTTAGCAATTGATTCAATGAAGATACCTTCTTGTGTTTTAGTTAATGGATATTCACTTTGAACTTCATAGACTTTTTCGTCTTCCTTATTCGCTAGAAGTTTAGCTAACTCACGGATTGTGGGGTTCTCATTTAAATCTTGGTTTGTAATTGGTTTATTGAAGGCTTTGGATAATCTCACTGTTAAAGTAATTGAAGAGATAGATGTTAATCCTGCTTCATAGATATCTGTGGTCACACCGAAGGAAGAATGGCCCAAGATTTCTTTCATGATGTCATAAATCTTTTGTTCATCTTCTCCTTGAGGAGCCACTACTTCTTCCACCTTTAATTCTGGAACTGGTAAAGCCTTCTTATTAACCTTTTGGTTTTGGTTAAGAGGAATGCTATCGAGTTGCATGATGTAAGGAGGAACCATGTATGGAGGTTTCTTGCTCTTAATAAAGGCTTTTAAATCATCAACATCGATTTGTTTATCGCTGACGATATAACCAACGATATATTTAACGCCCGCTGGATCAGCAAAGTCTTTAACGGTCGCGTCTTTGATATCTGGATATTGTCTAATAATTTGTTCAACTTCAGAAAGTTCCACTCTAAAGCCACGGATTTTAACTTGAAAGTCTTTTCTACCAATGAAGTCGATTTCACCGTTTGGTAAGAACCTCACGATATCACCTGTCTTATAGAGGTTTTGGAAGTGTGGATCTTTATCAAATGGATTTGTTAGGAAGGCTTTTTTATTTTCTTCGTCTCTATTTAAATAGCCTCTTGCCACTTGTGGACCAGAAATATAAAGTTCACCTTTCACTAAATAAGGCACGCGCTTCTTGTTTTCATCTAAAACATAGAATTTATAATCTTTTAAAGAGTGACCAATTGGAATGCGGTGATATAGTTTGTCCACGACAAAGCCAGAACAATAAATTGTGCCTTCGGTTGGGCCATATAAATTAAATAACTTATAGTTTTTAGGTGGATTAACTGGAACGAGTTTTTCACCACCGACAGATATTGTTCTAATGGTTTCAAAATTAAGTTCACTAACTAGTTGCCTACCAACTTGTGTGGTGAAGAAAGCATCGGTAATCTTGTTCTCATTTAAATATTTATTTAAAGCGATTAAATCTAAACGCATTTCTTCAGGAATGATATAAATTGTGCCACCAACACAGATGGTTGGATATAAGTCGAACATATCAGCGTCAAAACCATATGATGCATAAGCACTGACATGTGCGTCATTTTGAAGATTTCTAAACTTGATATCCACACCACACGCCGCCATGATGTTATGGTGTTCTAACATAACGCCTTTAGGTACACCTGTTGAACCAGATGTATAAAGCATGATGAAGAGATTTTCTGGTTTTGGCCTATTAACTGGTCTAGATTCATCTTTGAGTTTGTCTAATTCATCAAGATAAATAACTGGACCTTTGTATTCGTCTAATAAATCAATATATTCTCTTTCTGCGATGACGACTTTACTAGCGGCGTCTTTAACCATGAAATTTAGTCTTTCTTTTGGATAAGAGACATCAAGCGGTTGATAAGCAGCGCATGATTTAATGACGCCTAAGGAAGCAATGACAACATATTCGCTCTTAGAAATTAAGATGGAAACTTTATCTTCCACTTTAACGCCTAATTTCACTAATTCATTAGCAATTCTATTAGAAATTAAATCAACTTGTTTATATGTGTAACGCCTATCTTTAAAGACTACTAATTCTTTGTCTGGTTGTTTATTAAGCCAATAATCAAATTTATCTAAAACTGTCTTATCAGATTCAACTTGTGACATATCAGCTTCATTAAAACCATCTAAGACGTGTAGCTGTTTATCGTCTAAAAGTTCAATCTCACTAAGTTTAAGTGGAGAGTTAAGTAACTTATTAAGCACAATATCGTATAAATCAATCAACTGGTTAATCGTGCTTTCAAGATATAAATCACTTCTATATTCAAACCAAATATAGAACTTATCTTCATCACGATGGATTTCAATAGACATGATACCCTTACCATCTTTTTCATCTATTTGTTTAGCGACCACTTCTTGATTTAGGAAGTTAGTCTTAAACATATAGTCACCTTGATAGGCGAATAAGATTTCAGGACTGACGCCAAGATTACTAACAACTTGTGAGAATGAATATAAATCGTTATTAACGTTATTAATTAATTCTTCGTTGACCTTTTGAAGCATTTGTTTGGAATCATCAATACCCTCTAAGTTGATATAAAGAGGGAACGTTCTAACAAACATACCAAAGGTATTTTTAAGATCTTCATTTCGACCATTATGAATTGTAGCGATAATAGTCTCTTTATCCATGTTGACCTTGCTTAATAGGAACAAGAAAGCACTGATGAAATAACTAGATGTTTTAATGCCTTCTTTTTTAACAAAGCCACGAACATCTTTACTAGAGATTTTTAGTTCTCTTTTAATAGTGTTATGAGTCACATTTTCTTCTTTGATATCTTCCACAACTGTGGATTCAGCATCTAAGCCACTATATTTTTCTTTATAATAGGCCTCGGCTTTTTTGAACTCTTCAGATTTTAATAATTCTTTTTCATAGTTACCGTATTCAAAAGCGGTTTGCTTTTCATTGCTAATTTCTTTTCCGTTATATAGATCTTGGAGGGAATCGATAAATAATTTCATTGAATTACCATCGGCGATAATGTGATGGAAATCGAAGAATAAATAGTATTCTTTTTGAACTTTAAGTATTTCAAATCTATATAAATGAGAATCGAATAAGTTAAACTCTCTGACTAAGGCTTTTTCGTTGATTTCTTTTAATTCTACGAGAGGCACTTCAATATTTTCTTTTTGACATTCTTTATAAAAGCCACCTTCATCATCCTTTTTAATGACGGCAAAGATGCCTGGATGTTTATTAGCGAAAGAGTTGATGCATTTTCTTAACTTTTCAACATCAACTTTTTCCCCTAAAGGCATTAAAGACGGCAAGTTATATTTTGTCGTAGGATTTAGACACTCCAAAAGAATGCCAAGCTCAGATTGACTTAAAAAATACTTTTCCATATTATCGTTCCTCCAATGAAATGATACATATGCTATGAAGGGTTCGAATTATAACTTCGACCATTGTTGTTTTTATATTAACACGCACATATATGCTATGAAAACAAAAAAGAGAACCAAAGTTTCGGTTCTCTTTGATTATAAATTTACTTATTGTGCGTTACTGTACTAGAACAATTCCTAATACTTGTGCCATTCATGTTTACAATCTTTACATGTGCAGTCCCAATACATTGCCGCTGGACCGTGTAGGGCGCAAGCGCTCACGTTTGTGGATCCACATTTTGGTCATGTAAATGTTGGGGTGCTGTAGCAAAGGCTACCGCCAGCGATAGCTTCTAATTGTTCGTCAGTTAGTTCAAAACCTTCTTGTTTTGCTAAAGCCAAAAGTTCTTCATTGTTTTTGCAAGCTTTAACTTTTGCAATTTGTTCTTCAGTTAATCCTTTTATTAATTCTTCTTTCATTATCAAAGCCTTCTTTATTGGTTTTAATTTATCATAGTGAGTGTCACAAATGTGGCACGAAGCAAAACCCCTTTTAGTTTCCTTTTAAAGAAAAAATAGACCGCGCTTTTAAACGTGCCTATTTTTATTTTATCAGCTCACCATTGGGCGGCTTTCATTGTCATTAATTTCAATTAATCGTACCAATGGTGCTTACAGTTGTGGCAGAAGCATTCCCAATAATTGCCCATATCCATGCCCTTAACGTTTGTAGAGCCGCATCTTGGACAAGTAAAGGTTGGAGTGCTAACCAACAAACATCCACCACTAACGGCGGCGAGTTGCTCATCAGTTAATTGAACTCCTTCTTGTTTAGCTAGAGCTAAAAGTTCTTCGTTATTTTTGCATGCTTTGACTTTAGCGATTTGTTCTTCGGTTAAACCTTTTAATAATTCTTTCTTCATATCCAAAGTTCTCCTTCGTTAAATATGCCTTATTATGGTGTCAAGGATTCAGGGTATAGTTCACCTTTTGACTGTATTTTATTTATTCAATTATTGTGTTTAATTATAGAGACCACTCATGACCGCATTCATTACATTTATAAGTTTTGCAGCCGCTTACTTGATAAGTTGGTAAGACTCTATAATCTTTTGAACCGCAGATTGGGCATTTAAAACTTGAGAGGCATCCACCCCCACTAACGGCTTCAATTTGTTCGCTAGTTAATTCAACGCCTTCGGCTTTAGCAAGATTTAATAGTTCTTCTTGGTTTTTGCAGGCCTTTGCTTTTTCAATTTGCTCATTGGTTAAACCTTTAAGTAATTCTTCTTTCATTATCAAAGTCTCCTTGATGGCCATATGTTAACACACAGGTTGTCACAAATGTGGCACAAGAAAACAAATCCCTTCTAGTTTCCTAGATGTCGCTATATACGCTCACTTATTCGCATTATGCTGCGTTTCCATTCGTTCGCAAATAAAAAACCGAGATTTTACTCTCGGTCACGATTATTTTTTGGTCGTTAATGAGGGGTGTAACTATCCATCCATGTATAGCCACACTTTTTGCAAGTATACTTCTTGCCGTCTTTTTCAACATCGTTAGAACCACATTCTGGGCAATCAAAAGGATTTAAATAATCTCCAACATCTGAAACAACACTACAGGCACCACCACCGCTAATGGCATTTAACTGTTCGTCGGTTAATTCAATGCCTTCGGCTTTTGCCAATGCTAAAAGTTCTTCACTATTCTTGCATTCTTTAACTTTGGAAATCTGTTCTGATGTTAAACCTTTTAGTAAATCTTCTCTCATTGTCAAAGTTCTCCTTTGCTAATAACAATCTCGGTTTATATTTTAGAAATAAATCTCGTAAACAAATGTATGACATTTACAGCAGTAATATCTTCTAACATGTTGACCTTCGTCCCAATTAAAGGATCTACAACCACAGGCTGGACATTTTGTGGAACTAGTACACATACCACCGCTAACCGCTTCTAATTGGTCATCGGTTAATTCGATACCTTCTTCTTTGGCAAGTTGAAGTATTTCTTCTTGGTTTTTACACGCCTTAACTTTAGCGATTTGCTCTTCGGTTAAACCTTTTAATAGTTCTTCTCTCATTGTCAAAGTTCTCCTTTGCTAATAATAATTTAATGCAATGCTTGTCACAAAAGTGCCACAAAACAAACCCCCTCCTAGTTTCCTAGATGTAGTTGTACAAACTCATCCATCCACTTTTGTCTAAATTTGCCTATTCATTTTTTGTCATGTTTTCGCCTGTTCGCAAACAAAAAACCGAGATATTTCACTCGGCTTACTTTACATAAAGTGATTTGCTTTTCTTCCTTGATTTAATATTAGTTCATTAAAAACTATTTATTAACAATCCAGACAAAACCACAATCTTGACAGGTGTTATTCCACCATTCAGCAATAGAATTTTCGTTATATCTGGTTTTGATTTTCTTAGAACCGCATTTTGGACAAACAAATGTTGGGGTACTAGTGCAAACACCTCCATTAACCGCTTCGAGTTGTTCGTCGGTTAATTCAATGCCTTCTTTTTTAGCTAAAGCCAAAAGTTCTTTCTGGGATTTGCACGCTTTTACTTTAGCGATTTGTTCTTCAGTTAAACCTTTTAATAATTCTTTATTCATATCCAAAGTTCTCCTTTGCTAATAATAATTTAATGCAACACTTGTCACAAAAGTGCCACAAAACAAAACCCCCTCCTAGTTTCCTAGAAAGGGGTATTGGTGGATCCAACGAGGATCGAACTCGCTACCTCATCGTTGCGAACGATGCGCTCTCCCAGATGAGCTATGGACCCATATTCTGGTTAGCGGTAAATATAATAAGTTTATTTTTGTAAAAAATCAATCAAACAATAAATGTTTTTAAGGAAGTGGTATTCCTGGTCCGAAATTCATATCTATTGACTGACCACAGTGAATACAATTTGTATAATAATGACCGCCTATCTGATAAGAATTACCATCAGAAACATGACTTTGTAATTTATATTCACCGCAAGAACAATAGGCTTTATGCTTTGTAGAAGAGTATTGAGAAAAACTATAAAAATAACTGTGAAAATGATTGTACGAAACATTAATAGAGTACGATCCATAACTGGTGTTGTTATAGGCCTTTGTCCGCAAATAAATAGTTTCTCCAGGTTCTAGATAGATGGAAACCTTATAATTATAAACATCGCCGCCATCATCGTCATAAGCTAAATATCCTGTAATTGTATCATCAGTAACCATGCTCTCGTAAATATCGCCAACCAAATCGATGTTTCCACTACTTTCAAAATAATATATCCCAGAAATGCCAGCTGTAAACTTTTGCCAATTATTCTCACCAGAAGATAAATACAAATTATTGTTTTGGCCCAAAGACAAAATAGGGGCAATTGGCTTCAAAATAATTGAAGAAGTCGAAGAATAAGGTCCTGTTGTTGTTCCGTCTGGATAGTCGTGGTAACACTGTACGCTCCAATCGAAATAATTATCTGGCAAAGCTAGCACATCATTTATCTGTGAAGAAGTAAGAGTAAGAGAACATGTTAAAACATTATTGAAAACAACACTATTTGATAAGTTGTTGCCAAAAGAAAGAGAATACCGATTGTATAATGTGTTTGTAGAAGAACTCACATTCCATTCGAACGTCCAGCAACTACTGTTTGGATTGGTTTCAAGAATGCGTAACAAACTAGAATCTGGAATTGGAGCAAATAATTCTCTTTCAAGCAATTTAAAAATAGCACTGGATGTATCGGGGTATAAATACAATAGTTTTTGCAATAGCGATGCTATGCACCAGTTGCTACCCGAACACAAAGCATTCCAAACGGCTTGATGGCCCAAAGACACATTGTCATCTTGGCGATCCACATCATCCATTAATTTAAGCAATAAACTAGTTACGCTGCACTCATTCGATTCACCAAAAACATGATTGCTACTATACAAATTGGCTCCATAACAATATTCGCTATAATTTAAGGAGAGGTCCTCATAGCACTCATCTCCTACTCCAGGAATAAGCAAATCATCGTTAATATAATACATTTGGGACGCAATCCCAAGATAAGTCGCAAGACCTTCTGACATAGCTAGTTTTAGGCCGTTTTGAACACCCAGAGATTCAACAAGGTCTTCTCCGATATAGTGTGTTGTTCTAAAGCTAGGGGCACAAAGTTCAAAATAATCACATACGTAGTGACAATATTCATGATTTAAAATATCCCAAATATTATAATGACGCTTGGATATTGAAATGTAATTCAATTCCCTGAAATAATAGCTTGTTTCTCCCAAAATATTAGAAGAAATATTTGGATAAAATATAACGATGTCTGGTAAGCAAAAACCATTAGTGAGCGATTTGACATAATTATAGGGGATTTGCTCTGCCTCGCATATTTCAAATGCAGCCGCTCTATCGCTTCTGTCAGGAAAAATTCTAATATCACAAACATATTCTTTGTTTGCGGATGGAGAATTTAGTTTTTGAGAAGAATAAACATATGGCGCAGCAAAAGCGTTAGGAATAATTGTATTATTAAACAAAGGGTTTGCCACTCTCACAGCCTCATTACCAGAATAAAGCCTTAAGAAAAGTCCTCGACCAAAGTGATCGTAAAACCAGCCTAGTTCAGTTTCCAAATAGAACGCTCCATCAGAATCAGTGCATGTACTATCACTAAGCGACGGGGAAAATATATAATCTTCAAACAAATTAATTGCTATCCCAGTAAGTGGGTGCCATTGTCCATTTGTGTCACACCAAGAGACATTCCCTCTTACTGTTGTTTTTCCAGACAAATCTTGCAAAGAAGAATTATAGCTCATGTTGATATCTGAATCACCATATACAGCCTCTGAAAAATCACTATAAGCTTCATACTCTGTTTTGGCCGGCAAATAATTATCTGGCGCCTCTTCAATACCAAGCATAATCAAATCATCTAATGTTGCAACGTTTTGCAAATAGTATCGGCCTCTTGCATCATCCATTGACGAAGTTGAAACTACATCGATTCCGTCCTCGGAATAAATATAAACATCGCCAACATATTCAGCATTTTCGTTATTTGTTTCAAATTCTAGAGTGGCATAATACTCACCGTCCAGCCCTGGAGTCTGAAAAGTTATTTCTCCTTCTCCAAATCCATCGGAGCTAATGGCGATATTTAGGTTGTCGCTTTTCTCGAGCACACTAATTGCGACTGTACTACTCGGATAAGTAAAAGCGCATTCAAAAAAGTCTCCCGACGGCACAGTATCGTTTTCAAATTCAATGAAAGTATATAACGAATCAGTGTTGTATTGAAAAGATGGCTGGCTTTTTGTTTCGGAAGCATTTTTCTCTCTTGTCGAGCAGTTGCCGCATTGAAGATAGATTGGTGTAAGGGATATTAAACAGGCCAAATACAAATTTATCATGTCGATTTATTTTTTATTTTATTGAAAATTTGTCGTAACTAAAATTGCTCAATTTTATATAGTCGTTGTTTTTATCTAAAGAAAATGTAAATGTCTTTCCGTGTTTTTTAAACGATGTTGCGTCGTCTAAATATTCAACCACAAAAGAAATCTCTTTGTTTATATCGTTAGAAAAAATTTTTTGTAAATCGAACGAATATTTCAGCTTAAAATCACAAATCTTAACTTTATTTGCTTCGCTCATTATTATTCCGTTTTCCTGCTTCGAGTATTCTACTAAGTCAACGTCATATGAAAAAACAATGTTTTCATCAAGAGAAAGGTATACTTGAATTGACTGCAGCCCGTCATAACCATGTTTAAAAGTAACATCTTTGCTTCCGGAACTTTTGTCATAATACATATTCGCGAGATATATGATTACATCAAATGGCTCCTCATTGTTTCTTTTTTTGTTGGTCGGATACTCAATTGCTTCTATAATCGGATATCTAATAATAGGACCTGGTTTAAAAACAAAAGCGTTCTTGTTAGAAAAATCACAACTACTTAATAGGAAAAAAGGAGTTACCAATAAGGGTAAAAGTTTGTTACTTTTCATGCATTTATTCTAAACTATAGCGTTTAAAAACAAAAGCGTTCTTATAACGAGAACTAAACATTATATGCGGTAACATCAATGAGCATTTCTTCTTTAGTGTTTCCGGCGTGATGTCCTTTAAAGAAATCCATCTCTTTCATTTCTTTAGAAGCATATAAGCAGTATTGGTCTTTACTGGTGGCGACAAAGTCACCGATAAACTGAATGGCTTTAAAGTTAACAACACCCTCGCCGAACATTCTTAATTCAAGCGTTTCTTCTTTGCTCATTAAATCAAAGTGTTCGCCGTAGTATTTATTAAATAAAGTTTTAAATTCTTCATTCTTTCCTTCTTTTACAAAGAATGTTGGAGTTCTTTTTTCAAAAGAAAGCGGAAGTCTTAATAAGCCATACAAATCTTCGTGTTCACAGATGTCTAAATACTTAACATTGATATGTCCGTGATCTGCGAAAGTAAGGAAGACGGTATCAGGATTTTTCTTAACTAAACGCCCAATCATTTTATTAATTCTTTTGACATAAAAATGCACCCTTAAAGAATCAATCCCAAATTCATGCATTTCTCTATCTGGAGAATCAAAATAGAAATAACCTAGACATTTTTTAACATGACGAATCGATTTATTGATTCTTCTTTCAAATGCTCGTAAGTTCTTTGGGCCATCTTCATCAATTGGCCATCTTTTCACATCAAATACATGCACGTCATCATTCTTTTCGTGGATAAGATCAAGAATTGTTTTGATTGGTAATTCAGTATTAGCGATATTACTAGGTTCAACTTTTTCTTCGGTGTTGTAGTCGCGGTTCTTAAACAAAATAATGTTTCTTTGATACTTCTCAAAAAACTGTGCCCAAGACATCCAGCCAGTCTCAATTGGATATTTGCCCGTTAAAAACGCTGTTGTCGCAGCAGTTGTTGTTGGAGGGAATGTCGAATGAATCGTACACAAAAAGTGCTGTCTCATATAAGACTTCTCAGTTAAATGCTTTCTTAATATGTTTTGACCCATGCCATCAAAGAGCATGACCACGACTTTTTGATGATTGCTCAAAGCCTCATCAACCCATTGCTCGGTTTGATGAAAAGGTGTGACGCCAAAGTGTTTTAATAAACTATTGGAAAAAGTTACAAGATTATGTTCGTTATAGTTCTTCACTGCTATCTCCTAATTGTTTTAATTCATCTTCCAAGTTGTTGTTTGTGTTAATAGCTTGGAATTTATTTGTGATACGACCAACGCGGTGGTCAAGTTCTTCTCTTCTTTTACCGGTTTGTTCAAGAGCGTTAGAGAACTTATCCCATTCGCGGCCAAACATTTCAAAATCTTTGGCTAAGCGTTGTAAATGTTTATTGATTTCATCAGCATTTTTGCTGCGCTCAACTTCTATTCTTACCATATTAATGGTAACTAGGATGGCTGGTAATGTAGATGGGCTAGTTAAGATAACTTTTTTACTTCTAGCATATTCAATGACATCTTCTAAGTTTTGGTGGATGAAAGCAAATACACCATCATTTGGAATAAACATTAATGCCTCAGGCGCTGTCTTTCCTTCAACGATGTATTTATCTTTAATAACTGTAATGTGTTTTTTAACATCGTTACCAAATTCTCTTGTGAGTCTTTCTTTTTCTTCCGCGACTTCTGTTTCAAATATTCTTTGATAGTCTTGGAATGGGAACTTAGAGTCGATGCAAATCATCTTATTTGGTTCCGGCATGAAAACAACGGCATCCGCACGCACGTCATCGCCATCTTTGACTTTTTTCATGGTGTATTGTTCTTGATAGCAACCGGTTGTGTCGCCAAAAACATTATGGAGAACCATTGATAATTGATATTCGCCATATTGGCCTCTGGATTGGTTACCTTCTAAAACACTTCTTAAAGAAACAACGTCTTTAGACAATTCTTCGATGTTCTTTTGCGCAGCATCAATAGCTTGGAGTCTTTCTCTAACTTGGGCCATGGTTTCGCCTGTGTTTTTAAAGCCCTCAGCGAGTTTTTCATCAACCTTTTTATTGATTTCGATAAGCTTGTCATCGATTTGTTTGTTCAAAGCGTCAAATCTTGTGTTCAAAGATTCAGTGATGTTCTTTTGGAATCTTTCTAATTTTTCATTATTTAATTCATTTGATTTACCAGTTTGCTCTAATACTTTATTAATTTCTTTTGAAACCGCTAATTCGATATTGGTTTTAAGTTGATCGTTTAAAGAATTGAGTTGTTGTTGTAAAGCGCCAATCTCCTTTAAATCTAGCTGTGGAGCTTCTACTTTTTTGTTACTATTTTTAACGATTAAAACAATTGCAACAATAATGGCAATTAAAGCAAGAGACGAAATAACAATGGCTACATATTCCATAAGGTAAACCTCCACATTATCTAAATATATTATTAGGTGTGGAATACAATATAACAAATTATCTTTTCTTTTTTAAGAAAAAATTAACGATTTTTCAAAAAATACATGTCAAGACTATAAAGTAATTTTTTATTTAGGTATAATTCAC
>JAEEGL016908948.1_pt1 | contig 12531 bp, 3 predicted proteins | sample 9134231 | NCBI WGS metagenome assembly JAEEGL01 (sample SAMN16246548, study PRJNA631951) | gut metagenome | biome: gut microbiome; feature: rumen; material: fiber-attached | host: Bos | place: Iran: Karaj | collected 2018-10
ATACGCCCTCCTTAGGTCCGTCGGAAGTAAAGTGCAACACAAATCCATTATCGCTGTAAGGCTTCCACTCAGGCATGTCCTCTCCGTCGGAATCTTTGCCGTTCGGATCGCCTGTTTTGATGAAATCCGCAAAGTAATTGCACATCATTCTGGCCAGATCGTAATGGTGTCCCTTAAAAGGTCTCCAGCATTTACCTATTGATTCAAAGAAGAACCACAGATCTACCGAATGGAAACATCCGGGATGATCCCAGCCCGGGATATCCGGCTCAAACCGGTATGTATACAGAGACTTTCTATTTGGATCCTTGATAACATCTCCAAAAACACTCTTGACCGACTTCTCTACGATGTTTTCTCCGCCGTATATGAATTCATCGGCAGTATATCCTGCGATCACGGGGATGTTTAAGCATTTACCTGCCTTAAACAGCTCAACCGGATCTTCTTTCATATAGCAGCCGTCAGCGATCGGAACCATACGCGGGTGATCGGATACAAACTGCGCATATTTATCCCTGATAAGAAAAGCATCAAGTTTTCTTGCTTCTTCCAGGCTGTCGACACCCAGGAATTCAAAGAATGCTTCTCCGAGTTTCTCTGCTTCTTCAAGGCTCTTCGGTCTGAAGAGATCATCCGTTGCTATCGGCGGTCTGATGATGCCGCTTAATACTACGGCTCCCTGTATCAGATCCTTGTTCTGCTCGGTGGTGATCTGGTTCATGACGCTCGCGCCGCCTGCAGACTGTCCTGCTATGGTTATGCGGTTCGGATCCCCGCCGAAAGATGCGATATTTCTCTTAACCCAGTTGATTCCGGCCTGCTGGTCCAGAAGACCGAAATTCCCCGGTGCATCGGGAGCTTCTTTGGTGATCTCGGGATGGGCGAGGAAACCTAAGGAAGCCAGACGGTAGTTTACGCTTACCACTATCACACCGCGTCTTGCAAGCCTCTCTCCGTCAAATTCCATCTCAGCGGTATATCCCCACTGGAACGCTCCGCCGAATATCCATACAAGAACGGGGAGCTTTTCATCAGTGCTCTTGGCAGGTGTGAATACGTTCAGATAGAGGCAGTCTTCATCCATCGGTATATCGGGATCCACATGCCATTCCCTGCAGTATATGTCATCACCCACAGCGGGCTGATCCTGAACGGATATGGGCGCAAAAGTATATGCTTCGCGAATACCCTCCCAGTCGGGACAGGGCTGAGGTGCGCGCCATCTGTTTGCACCTGTCGGAGGCGCTGCATAAGGAACCCCTCTGAATATCGTAACTCTGGGATCTGCTCCCGGTATTCCTTTTAGTCTTCCGTTTTCTACAGTTACTTCTCTAAGCATAGTTACCCACCTGAAATCTATCCCCTGATAAAGTTACCGAAGACTGCTCTTCCGCCGGTCTTCTCCGTACTGTATATGAACAGGGCGAATCTTACGCCCGTAAAATGATCGAGTCTGAATTTAAGCGGTACCGCGGGGCCGAATCTGTTTTCATCATTAAGCGCAGAGCCGTCATTTTGCCGGCCGTCTTCTGAATCAGGGACAAAAAAGAATTCCGCCTCGTCTTTCATATCCGTAAAATCGGCACGCACTCCTATTGCGACCGTGTCGGTATCAACAGGCATCTCTTCAAGCAGTATGGGTTCTTCATCATCCTGTCTGATTCCCCAGAAATCAACATCTCCCATGTCGCGCCTGCATAACACAAGCCTGAGGGCTCCTGCATGTCTGTTCAGCGCGATAAATCCGTATTCTCCTTCAAGCATGCAAAGGCCTGCATAATCGCCCTCATTAAGACCTGATGCATCAAGAGTAACCCGGGCATAACATTTGGGATAAACCGTCCTCTGTGTCAGTGTATTAAGCGCCTGTGTAACATTCGTACAGATCTTGTCTGTTGTTATCGTAACAGTCCCTTTTTCAGGATCGCGATCCACAAGTTCAAGTTTCGGCTCGTGATTAAACTGCCAGAAGCTCTTAAATCCAAAACTGTCAAAACGTGCTTTTAAGTCATCCTTGGTCCCGGTATGCTTAAAGTCGTCGCTTCCTGTTAAAGGCTCATAGTCATAATCCGGTTTAAGACCGGGTGTTTCAAATGAATCCGGTATCCTGCCGTTATCGCCGATCACCGGCATATCGTCCGACCATGTCACGGGCATCAGATGAGGTATGCGCCCGACAGCTCCCGAATCCTGAAAAAGTATCGAATACCATCTTCCGTCCGGAGTCTCGACGATCCCGCCCTGAGCAACTCCCATTCCATGATAGCCCAGATCATCGCTGGTAAGAACGGTTCCCTTAAACTCACCCTCAGGAGAATCCGAAACAAAGCAGCTCTCGGTCCTTCTTCCGATGTCTTTGGGAATACTTATAACAAAAATATAATACTTCCCGTTTATCTTATAAAAGTGCGAGCCCTCATATCCGAGCGGCGAATCATCACGGTCACGGATTATCAGTCTGCTGATGCCTCCGGGCTTCGGGCCTTTCAATTCATCATCAAGTTCTGTCAGATATATCTCGCGGTTTCCGTACACGATATAGACTCTGCCGTCATCATCAAAGAGGATCGAATTGTCATGATAGAAACCGTCTATATAACTCTTGGTCCACGGTCCACGGATATCAGCAGATCGGTACAGATATGTCTTATGGGTATCATTTGCCACAAAGCAGACATAATAAGTTCCCTCATGAAACCTAAGACTTGCAGCCCACATGCCCTGTCCGTAAATATTCTCTTTTTCAAAAAGGCATTGAGCCGGGGTGGAATCAAGACGGTCATATACGAACGACGCATGCTCCCAATGGATCAGATCATGCGACTTAAGTATCTCACATCCTGGCATGAAATACATCGTAGTGGAGACCATATAATAAGTATCACCGACACGGATGACGTCCGGATCGGGATAATCCATTGAAGTTAAGATCATACGGATTACTGGCCTGCAGCCCCTGTCCCCGGACCTGTTACGGCCGTCGGCTCGATCGAGGCTAAATCTTCGTCAACTGCTTCGGTTGACATGTTCTCATATTTGGCTACCAGATCATCAAATGTTCCGTCGATCCGGTTAAGCTGTGTGATCTCAAGGTCATGATGATATCCGAGCGCTTCCAGATATCTGTACGCGATCATATATGTGATGTCATCAAAGTTCGTTAAGAACTTGGAATTGATCATCTCTATACGGCGCTCAAGCGTAAGTCCCGATATGGTATCAGAGTACTGGAATATCTCTTCAAATGATTCAGTGACTATACGCTGCTGCTGCTGGAAATCGCTCGTAACATCCTGTACGGCAAAAGCTCTTAAGTACGCGCGCAGATAAGCCGTATCTCCGACGAGCCACTGATATACGGAATCATATTTGACATACATAGCTTCCACTTCCTGTTTCCAGGCATTGGACATATAGGATGCGGCAACTATGTTCCTGATCTGCTCTTCCGTCAGATACAGGCTGTACTGCTCATTAAACTTATTGACGATCTTGGTACGTCTGCCTGCGGCTTTGGGCAGGATGCTTGATTTAAGAGGTTTGGGCTGGTTCTTGCGTCCTGTCGCATTCTGTGCACCGGGCATGGTACCATACGCAGGCTGTCCGGGCATACCTGCCGCTCCGGCTGCTCCCATAACACCGGCTGCTCCACCGGCTCCGCCCGCACCGGGCGCAAACGCGCCGGGTCCCATAGGTACGGCAGCATCACCGTATTTCTTGCGGATCTGCTCATTCACAAATCTTGCGGCGCTCTCTCTGGCCATGCGCTCTTCCTGAAGTTCACGCGCGCGTTTCTCGGTCATGTTGCCCATTGCATAAGAAGCGTCGCGCTGTTTTCTCAGTTTATTAAGTTCCATCTCATATACTTCGTTGTACATCTGACGGAACTCTTCTGCATGAGCGCGGTTTATGTCAGTACGCTGCGATCCGGAAAGTCTGTTTACAAGCGCAATGATACCCGCTATGACGGCAACTCCTCCGAGCACCAGAAGAAGCGGATGAGAAAATAAAGAGATAATAAAAGCTATGACAGCTATGGTTCCCAGAAGCTTCGCCGCGTCAGAGAATCCATGGCTGTCTATCATTCCTCTTTTGATCAGTAATGCGATTAAGATGAAAAGTACGACTGAACCCATGATATAAGACCTGCTGTCAGGATTTTTTATTCACATAGTTGACCAGGCCGCCTGCATTGATGATACCCTGCATGAATTCGGGGAATGCCTGGCCTTTAAAAGTCTCACCTGTTGTAATGTCCGTAATAAGTCCGCTGTCAAAGTCAACGGATACTTCATCACCGTCATTTATGGCTCTTGCAGCTTCCGCGCATTCTATGATCGGCAGTCCTATATTGATCGAATTGCGGTAAAAGATACGTGCAAATGTCTCGGCTATAACACAGCTTATTCCTGCAGCCTTGATCGCGATGGGGGCATGCTCTCTTGACGAACCGCATCCGAAATTCTTGGTCGCGACCATGATATCACCGGCATGAACGCGTTCAACAAAAGACTTATCGATGTCTTCCATGCAATGAGTCGCAAGATCCTTCGGATCCGAAGAATTCAGATACCTTGCGGGGATTATAACGTCTGTATCTACATTATCACCGTATTTAAATACTTTTCCGTGTGCTTTATCCATATGTCTGTCCTTTCGAAAATCAACAAATAAAAGTATAACACAAACGTCCGCTGACATAAAGCCAGCGGACGTAAAAGTGGGCAGATGGCCGTCAATCAGTATAGTTTAAAACTGCAGACTTGGTTTTGGTATCATAGATAAGATCATATGCACCGATCGCATGCCCTTTGTGAGGGTTTGTACTCTCGATAAGACCCTGAATCTCATTCAGTACATCTTCATTTTGCATATAGGCGACGTTCTGTCCGTTATAGAAATTGACAAAGGTCTCATTTTGGTAATCTGCATTTTTGTATAGAATACCGAGCTTGATCAAACCTTTATCCGCAGTTTCATCTCTCGTTATATTTCCTGCTATCGTAAGCTGAGGAAGACCGTTACCTGTCACTTTGGCTATAAGGTCTGCATCTACATTTTCACTCATCTGCATATGTATGTCTGTGACTTTAAGAATTCCGACTCCGTGCTCAGCCGCAAGTGTTATAGGCGCTCTTCCCGACAGGGTCGCAGTTTCACCTACATATATGATAGAGGCAACGATCGAGGCATCAGAACCGGTTTTGCCTTCTGCGAACAGATTCTTACATGAGAATTCACCCGCTACATCAAGCATTTTGGGGTTGCTTAAGGTAACCGTCTTAAAGCCCTTTATCGTATTTGCCCTTACTTCTGCATCGTCAAACAGGGTAGACAGTTCAAGTTCCGAAGTTGCCGTTCCGGCGATGTTACCGAATGACATCGTATGAGTCAGATCCGAAAGCTTGACAGTCAGTTTCTTACCGGCTGCAACACTTAAATCAGGCTCTGCAGGCTCATAAACGGTAACCGTCTTCTTAACCTGCTTACCCTTATCATCCACATATACGGTTTTCTTTACTGCCTTGTATGCAACAAGTTCAACACCGTCAAGCGTAAGGTTTGAATTAACTGTTACAGCAGGATTTACGAAATTCAGCGTGTTTGTATTCTCCCGAGCTATTTCCAGACTTTCGACATTGCCCGGAAGCGCGAGTTTAGCGATCGGGATACTCTTTATATACTTACTCGAATCGTTGCCCTTTTCGTCGGTAAACTCGCCACGGTCATACATTACGGGATCACAAAGATCACTCAAAAGATAGACTTTGTATCGCGTAGTTGCCTTGTCTTTTACCTTGTTCAGACTGTTTATTTCCGCTATAACATCATCCCATCTTGCGAAAAATTCCATTGAAGTAACAACACCCGTATCTACATGCTCTTCGACCGTAAGCTTTGCCACAGGATGCATTATAGGTGACTGATCCGTAATATAAAAAGCTCCGTTCACCTTTGCAACATTCCTATAATTCATACTGTAAGCATTTGACGGATTGCCGCCTGCAATAAACATCAGATTAATACTCGTTGCATAAGGAGCATTCATTACGGAAGTTCTTGCAGTAGGTGTTTTTGCCGCATCCGTATAAAGAAGGAACTTTTTAACATAATTGGTGGACATGGCTTCATATCCGGTTCTGACTTCATACTTTCCGGGTTTGGTCTCTTTATAGAGAGCGTTATACAGGAAGACCTGCATGTAAAGCCTGGGATCTACCTGTCCTGTGATCGTAAGCTGTCCTGTTGCCGAAGCAGGCACAGCCTTTGTAAAGTAGTTATCGAGTATAAGATTACCGGAGCCGGTGATAGTTCCATATGTCTGCTTCTGTACGATCCCTTTGCCGTCCGGCTTCATCATAACTTTCAAATGTCCGGATACATCAAGATTATCGACATTCACAGCCCCCGCAGTCCCAATAGTAGTTCCTATCGAGCAAAGCGTACCTTTCTTAACGGTAAGTGAAGCCAATTTTATATTCGGCTCATTCCCCGATGAGCCGGGAGCGCCCGTTTCTACCCAGTTTTTACAGGTGTTGTAAATCGTAACTTTAACAGGGTTTGTTATATTGATCGAGCCTTCATATGCAGCCCTCGGGCTTCCCTTATACATCTCCTGAAGGTTTATATTGATGAGCTCTACGTCACATGTAGAATTAAAAGCACCGGTATAACTCAGTTTTCCGTTCCCACCGTACGAGACAATCTTTACTGTCGGTCCGGCCTTCGGAAGATAGATCGCACCGGTTCCGTTGCCGCTCTTGTCGGCATTTGTTATGTCCTTCAGGGCAACCATGTAGAAAACGTCGCCTTTGGAAGCTGCAGAATCAACGACCGCCACTGCATCAGCCCATGTCTTAGTATATGTATTAAGAACACCTTCTTCGATATAGACTTGAACTGCCATCTCGGACTTATGGTCTGCTATGACTTCGTTCTTGGCAGACTTGTAATATATGATGTCCTCAAAGCCTTCTTTGCTTGTATCAAGGCCAGATATTTTTACATTTTTGGTGCCTGATTTCTTTGCTACCATTAAAGGAATGCCGACCATCTTTTGTATCATCTCATCGAAATTGTTAGTTTCATATGCCTTGGATGCATATGTTCTAAGCCAGTATGTGGCATCCCCAATCTCAGCTGTAATGACCGGAGATTTCTTTGTCACAGGGTCAACCGCCGGAACGGGTATCACTGCGATTGCGGTGTTGTCTGCATCCATATCTTTATTAAGCGTAAAGAGAGATGACTTAACGCCCTTATTATCCGTATAAGCCGTTACCAATTCCAAATGTCCTTTAAGTTCATCCACGGATGCGGTACCTGTGACAATGAAGTAACTGCCGTACGCGCCGCCGTCGACGGTTCCGATATTGGTTGCTTTGGCTGTCATGACAGTGTCTTTATCGCTGAGGTTACCCAGGAAACTGATCTTTCCGAGAGAATCGATGGATGTAGCCGCAAAGAGACGCACTTTGTTAAGTTCAAGTTCGCTTACGCCCTTGACACCCTGCAGTGAGGCAATATAAATGTTTTTCAGTGAAGCGTCTGCGGACTTTATGGTAAGCTTTGATTCCTTGGAAGCGTCTTTTGCACTGTTTACCTTAAGCGTGATCTTGTTCTTCGGTACAGCGGTCGTTTCGGGGGCTGCTTTCTTGCTGTCAACCGGAACGGGAATAACTCCGCTAAAGTTCACAACACCATATATAGTCACTGCGTCTGTTTCCGAATAGTACAATTTTGCACCGGAAGTACATGATACAGTCAGCGAACGGGCCTTATTGTCGCCCGGAAGATTAAGTTTGCTGTGCGCAACCGCATCGGTCACGATGGTATCAGTTATGTCCTTATCCAAAGTTATTACGTAATCAGACGTTACGGCCGCATTATCGTTTATCTGCTTAACGGCCTGATCGAAATCAAGATAACGGCTCTGCTGTCCTCCTTTTGCATACATGATTACAGAATTCTTGAGCACATCGGAATCTACCGCCCACAAGAACCCTCCGTCGGCCTTCACAATGTCCGTAAGAATGTTATTGCTGTCAAAGAAAATATTAAGCTGACCGACTTCGGCATTCTTCGCAACGAAAAGCTTCTTTGACGCATATTTGGAAAGATCCTCTACGTTTAGTTTATATGCATCATCATCGTCTGCTTTGTCGTTTTTCCAAACATTGACCCGTATGTTTCCTCTGATCTTTCCGTTTATAGTAAGCATCGGCTTTAAGGTCACGAATCCGTTACTTGCAACGGAAACATCGGGAACAGTTTCTATTAAACAGTCGTCGTCCGAAGTACATACAATATCGTTTATCGTTACGCTGACACCCTGTACCGCAAAGATATCGGAAACACCATTCGGTGCAAACATTGAAAGAGTTCCGGTCACCTTAACAGTGCTTTTTTCATTCCTGACATCAAGATTTGTATCCTCAAGCGTGAGATTCTTAACATTTACAGATCCTGCAGGGACATTCATATTGATCATCTCGATCTCGCCTGCTGTAGCGGTCAGCCCTGTTACTTCTTCACCATCGAAAAGAATACTGTTATCCAAAGAAAGCTTATATGCACCGTTTAATGTGATCGTATAGCCTTTTCTTTCGCCTCTTGAATCTACAGAGCACAGGTCGATATTATTTATGATCACATCATTGGCAAACACAGGTGCCGCATTGTAATAAAGCGAAACCGTATCCAAACCTGCGGGCGTTATCGTCACACTCTTTGCCTTAGTCTTGGCGGGAGCCGTGAGTTTGATAGGCTTTTCGGGCGTGGATGTAAAATCGTTTACTAGTATAAAGAAATCTCTGTTCTTATCGTTTATTGCATTAACGGCATCTGCGTAGCTTAAATAGTAGCCCTGCAGTTCACCGTCCTTGGCGTCTTTCCTTACTTCTGCACGGATATTTGCGGCCTGTACGCCGTATATCACGTTTCCGGTCTTATAAAGGAAGACAAGCTGTCCCTTATTCAAGTCTCCTGTATATTCCGGACTGTAGGCAAATGATTTATCACTATCGTTAACGGGTACGAACATATCCGCGGATGCGTTCTTTGCGGTCACGAATGCGTATTTATCTTCTTCCGATCCGTCATAAAGCATTTCCGCAAGCGGCTCGTCCGTGGATTCGTCATAAGCATCTATCCTGATTGAGCCTTTTTCGCCGGTTACGGCGCCCGTGATGTTTAGTTTGTTCTGCGGATATCTTAAGAACAGTTTTCCTCCGGATACCATGACCTTACCTATTGTTACAGTTGAATAGCTTGAAGCATTTACTGCTACCGTATCCTCTGCATCAACCGTAAGATTAGTTATGTTCAGAGCCGTTGTCTTATCACTGTAAGGATCAATGCTGACGAAGGAATGGTCCTTAAGCGTAGCATTTGTAACAGTAGCAGGGCCCTCCGAAACGAATCGAGCCTGGTCTTCCTCGGGTCCGGCTCCTTCCATAACAAGATTTGTCACGGTTGCTTTGTTAAGCGCATACACCTCAGCATAGCCGTTTAACGTTAAGTCAGTGATGGTTACGTTATCGCCACATACAAACTGGTTGTCCGTCAATTCAAGCTCGGTTACCGAAAACTCCGACCGGGTTTCTTTACCGGCTTTATAATCCTTCGCATTTGCATAATAAGGATATACGGCAAGTTTCCACTCTTTTCCCGGAATGTCATTAGATATTTTTTTGAAGTTTTTAATGCTTCCGCTGATATTTCCATGTCCGGTAGCGGTGGAAGGAATTTTGTTTAAAGTAGTATAAATAACACTTTTAGTCTGCCCTTCCTCATCCTTTACTTTTGATGTCAGACCGGAGAAGGTAAGCGTACCTTTCTTTGAGCCGTCAAGTATCACAGGTCTGCCGCCGAAAGTAAGATTCCCGGCTATCTTTATATCACTTGAAGTGGTAACTGTAAGCGGTGCAAGGAAATCGGGGTCGTCAGTCAGTAAGTTTCCGTCTTTAACCGCTACCAGGTTGATCGAAGATATTTCCACATCACAAGGGAAGGCAATCTTGTCGCCCGTGTAGTACCAGTCTGCGGTCCTGTAGCCTTTCTCGTGTTCGTCATACCCATGATTGATAAGGATATCTCTGTTTGCAGGCATGATGACAAGTTTTGAAACATTCTTTGCATTGGGCATCACAAGTGCTTCCGCAGTCTCGGGTGTATTGCAGGCGAAGGAAGCTGATAATTCACCCCACTTTCCGGCTGTCTGAAGTTCAATCCTGGCATCAGTATTTGATGAATAGTTAAGTGTTACTCTGTATTCGCGCTTAACCGCCATTTTATCTATTGCTTTTACGACATCGGACCAGGTCATTAAGTCAGCGATCTTCTCATTGTTTGCCCAAAGTGTATAAGGCACAAAATCCGGACTTTCCGAAAATGCCAGGCATACATTGTTTCCTACAACGGATTTGATGATCTTGCCGGATTTACGAGTATATACGTTGGTAATATTGGCATCAAAATACACGTCTCCGGCAGATGCCTTAGGTGCTATAGCGAAAGGAATACCGGCAAGTTTAAGGGCATCAAGCCTGGAAGTATCGTCAAAGCCCGTCATGGATTCCTCACGTCCGTAAAGTTCATCGAAATATGTGTCAACATGCACATATTCACCGTTCTTATCCTTTACTGCGAGACCGATGCTGAAATCCTGACGGCAGGAATCATCCGAAAACCATTCAAACCCGCCTTCATCGTTTTCGTACATCTCCCAGTCTACAGTACAGCTCCGTGATACTATATCTCCTGCCACGGTCAGATTGGGCGTGATCTTTAAGGTACTTGTATCCTTGCCGTCTTTGTCATGGCTTATCTTTGTGCCGGTGACATCCGCAGTAACGATAAGCTTTGCATGCTGAGGCATGGGGTTATAAGAATCGTCTGTTAAAGAAACAGTATGTTTGATAAAAGTACTCTTCGTATAATCAATGTTCTTAAGGCCACTGCCGGTATCATATTTACCGTCAGAAACTTTTGTCGTATCACTTCCGAGATAAGTTCCTTCAGCATCCCTGTATATGGGAATAAGCTCTTCGGTCGTATATACGGAAGCATCAATATTACCTACGTTTACTTTTCCGTAAGCAAATAGCGCAACATTGGTAAGACCAAGGGTGCCGACATTATTGATGGGTCCGGTCACTGTAACGGTCTTTCCAAATCTGTCATTCTGATCCTCGGAATTCTTTACTATAAAAGCTGAGTCCTTAAGAACGCCGCTGCCTGTTACGGAAGCAATAGTAATCTCCGTTAAGTTACAGTCATCAAAAATAAGCTTTGAATTATTAAGCGTAACCTTCTGCGCCGATGACTTGCTTACAAATTTCGCATTCTTAAAGGTTGTATTTACGGATACCTTTATCTCGTCCTTATTTACAACCTCGTGGTCTTTAAAGTCCAGAGTAACGGACGCAGCCTGGGTCGGGAGTACCATGTTGGCGGGCTTTTTGTTCTTATCCGCTACAAGGTAGTTATCATTTATCTCAATGTAATAATCCGCTTTTGAGTTTTTGATCACATTGATCCTTGCGAAAGCTTCCTCGGGTGTTGCGTAGTTACCGAGTACTCTTAAGGTGATACCGTCGGGTTCAACGGCAAAGAGGATTACTTTACCGCCTTCCGTATCATCGACCACGATAGCTTTTCCGGTGGATCTTACATCATAGAGAGCTGTGTTGTAACCGGATGCCGTCCATACATCGGAGCCTCTGCCGACAATAAACATCTCAGCACCCGCCGTTGTATTAACAAGAGTTGTCGTCTTATTGCTTCCGTAAGCTGTCGCAAGAAGCGCTATAAATTCCGTTTCCTCCTCATCACTGACATCCCACTTATCCGTCAGGCTGTATTTGTATGTGGAAGCATCCACATCTCCATACCATGCCTGCTCAATGCATGCCCTTCTTACGCTTATTGCAGATGTTGATTTCTTACATTTTGAATAATTTCCAAGATTCGATCCTTTTACGAGCAGACCCGTTTCTTCATAGAAATTGTATGCAGGTGAAGAGCTTGAAAGGTCAGTTATCCAGTTTTCTTTGGCAGCCCATGCAAAAGGATCTTCGGCTGCACCGACGCCGCCGGTCGCAATCTTTAAGTTGACCGCAGGGATAACACTCTTAACAGTAAAGGTGTTCTTTGCATCATAACCATAGAGCACACGATTCTGTCTGTCGCTGTAAACAGTACCGAGAGTAATATTTCCGCTTGCGAAAACAGTCGCCTTGCGAAGATAGGAATCGCCCTTCACGGTGATGTTCACCGGAGTGCTGTTTAGTTTACGCTGTGTGATGATCGCGTACATAGGGTCAGCGGAAGCATTTTCATCGTCTCCGTCCGTAAGGCCCATAACAGAATCATTCATATAAAGATTCTTTGTAACGGTAAGGGTATTGGCTGCCATCTCAACAGCGGAGTTTCCTGTAATATAGGCTTCCCCCGAAACGGTACTGTTGGCAGTCATGCCGAATAATCTTGATGCGCCGCTTAACTTCAAGTTGTTTACGCTTACAG
>JAEEGL010323997.1_pt1 | contig 12530 bp, 11 predicted proteins | sample 9134231 | NCBI WGS metagenome assembly JAEEGL01 (sample SAMN16246548, study PRJNA631951) | gut metagenome | biome: gut microbiome; feature: rumen; material: fiber-attached | host: Bos | place: Iran: Karaj | collected 2018-10
GCGTTGAAACTCCTGAACAAAGCGAATTTCTTAAAGCTGTAGGCTGCGATATTCAGCAGGGCTTTTATTTTTCAAGACCCGTAACCCGTGAACAGCTCCAGGAAATTATGTAAAAAATTGTAACGAAAATGGGGTTGACTTGAACCCAAGATAAGTGACGAATTTGCTACTGTAAATAATCCTAAAAATTGTTGTTTAGGTCAACCCTTATTCTTTTCCCAGAGGATATTTTTCAAGAAACATAACAGGGGAGAGGTCTCCTAATTGTTTCTTAAGCCTGAAATTGTTGTAATACAGTATGAAATTCCTGACTTGTTCAAATACCTCTTGTGCAGGAATCTTACATTCCTTAAATGCTTTTTTTGTCCATTTAGCATAAAATCCCTCAGTTTTCAAAATTGAATTAAAGGATTCCATAGCTGCATTGTCCCAGCATTCTCCAACATCGGAACAGCTTTGTGTAATACCTAGCGATAAAAGAAAATCTCTGTAATCATAACTTGTGTAAGAAGTACCTTGATCTGAATGAATTATAGTATCAGTCAAATCAACTGATTCAGATAATAATTTTACAGTCTCAATACACAAATATGAATCTGGACTTGCACCGATTTTCCAGGCAACGACTTCACGATTATACAAGTCTTCTATGATGTTCAGATAGTAAATGCCATCACTTGTATAAAGGTATGTAATATCCGTTACAAATATTGATCTTGGATACGGACTATAGAAGTTTCTGTTCAGCACATTTGCAGGAACGGTCTCTTTTAGTAGCCTGCGTCTTGCATATACTTCCGGGCTATATTTTTTACGTCTTACAACAGAATTAAGACTGTTCTCACGCATTATTCTAGCTACTTTCTTATGATTTATCGAAAAACCCATAGAAATAAGCTTTCTGGTCATAGCCCTATAACCAAGTGTATAATCAAGCTGTGTTTGAATAGATCCAATAAGCTGTATCAATTCTGCATCCGGATTTACTTTTTCTCGATTTTGGACGTATTCATAGTAACATTTCCTGGTGACTCCTGCGACTGAGCAGAGTCGGGTGATGTTGGTACATCGTCCTGATCTGAGAAGATGGAGAATGCATTCGAATCTTTTTTTTTAGGAATCTCTTTAGGATTATATCCCATCAATTCTGTAAGCGTTTCAAGGTAGGCTACCTTGTCTTTTAGATATCGGATTTCAGCATCTTTGGTCCTGAATTCAGGTTCTTCGCTTTCCAATTCATTCCTCTCAATAAGTCCCGTATAATCACTTTTAGAACTTTGTAATTCTATTATACCTTTTTGAGAAGCTTGATTTAAGGCTTTTTCCGGTGATTCAACCCATTTTTTTAAGGTAAATGGACTTATTCCATACTCATTTGCAATCTGAAAATATCCGCCTTTCCCAGCCATATAATCAGAAATTGCAGCCGCTTTTGTTGCAGGACTTGCTTTCATAATAACTCCTTGCAAAAAACGTCACCTATAAATGGGTTCGGTCATCTTGTGTTGATTAAAACCAACCTGTAAAATAGATTTATAGTACAAAAAGCGTCACCTAAAATTGGGTTCAGTACTTTTTGAACTGTAACCATAAACGGGGTTCATCATACAAAATGTGTCACGTAAATGGGGTTCAGACCAGGTTCTGACCAAGTCACAATCTTGTGATTTAAATACTACTAATCATAACGCATATTCTGTCGACCTGTGTAAGCCCGCTAGCGGGCGGTGTTCTATAGGAGAGCGTTAAAAAAAACAGTCCATCGGGACTGTTTTTTAGCTCGTCCTTTTTATAAGAGGAACTATTACCTATAAATTAATCAAAAAAATTAATCAGATTAATTTATTCAAATCAGATTAGTTTATTCAGTTTTTCCCTGATAAATTCTGACTTTTCTCTAAGACCAATTTTACCAAGCTTTATAAACAGAACATTCGGCATGGTTGGATTAAGTCGAATTGTGCCGGGATTTTCGGTTAAAAGCTTCATAAATTTATCAATTGAAAAGTTTTCTGTATTTGAAAATTCAACTTTGACTTCTCCCTGTTTTTCTTTTAAAGATTTGATTGAAAGCTTGCCGCAGATTATTCGGATTTCTGCCAGAGCAAGAAGACTTGATACTTCTTCCGGGATAGGACCAAATCTGTCATTTAATTCTGTAATAACTGCTTCAAACTCTGCATTAGTTGTAATTGAAGCAATCTTCTTGTAAATTTCCATCTTAATCTGCGGGACTGTTACATAGGTATCAGGAATGTATCCTGTGTATTCAAGTTCCATAAGAACTTCTGTCTGAGGCTTATAATCCTTTTGTGCTGTAAGGCGATTGACTGCATCCTCTAAAAGCCGCATATACATATCAAAACCAACGGCGTATACATCTCCGGACTGATCTTTTCCAAGCAGGTTACCGGCTCCTCGAATTTCCATATCCTTCATGGCAATCTTAAATCCGCTTCCAAGCTCGGTAAAATCACTTATTACTTGAAGGCGTTTCATTGCAACTTCACTCAAGGATTTATCTTTTGGATATAATAAATAAGCATAGGCTTTTCTGTCACTGCGCCCTACCCGACCTCTAAGCTGATATAACTGCGAAACTCCATACATATCTGCACGGTCAATAATTATTGTATTTACATTTGGTATATCAATTCCGTTTTCAATAATTGTTGTTGCAATAAGAACATGAAAGCCTCCCATCTTAAATCGATGGAAAATATCATCAAGCTCCTGACTGGTCATCTGTCCATGTGCTATATCAACAAGACACTCGGGAACTATGCGCTCAATTCTTTGACGAACTTCCAGCAAGGATTCAACACGATTATGCAAAAAGAAAACCTGCCCGCCACGATCTATTTCCTGTCTTATTGCAGCAGCAACCCTGTCATCACTGAATTCATCTATTACAGTTTCTATGGCCTGTCGGTTTTGTGGTGGTGTTGTTAAAAGACTCATGTCGCGTATTTTTAAAAGACTCATATGCAAAGTTCTTGGAATTGGTGTTGCGGACATTGTAAGACAGTCAACGTTGTTTTTCATTTCCTTAAGACGTTCCTTGTCCTTTACTCCAAAGCGCTGTTCTTCATCAATTATCATAAGGCCAAGAGATTTAAAGCTTACATCTTTTTGAATAATTCTATGGGTTCCAACTAATATATCAAGCTGTCCTTCGGTAAGAGCTTTTAAGATTTTTTTCTGTTCTGCAGCAGGAACAAATCGGGAAAGTCTTGCAATTTTTACCGGGAAATTCTTAAAGCGTTCCAAAAGGGTTTCGTAATGCTGTTCTGCAAGAATTGTAGTTGGTGCAAGAAAAGCTACCTGTTTTCCACCCATAACTGCCTTAAAGGCAGCACGCATGGCAATTTCTGTTTTACCATAACCTACATCACCGCAAACAAGACGGTCCATTGGCACCGGTTTTTCCATATCCGCTTTTACTTCTTCTGTAACAGTTATCTGATCCGGAGTGTCTTCATAAGGGAATGCAGCTTCAAAAGCAGACTGCCATTGTGTTTCTTTTGGAAAAGCAAAGCCTGCACTCGCCTTTCTTCTTGAATATAAATCTATAAGTTTTTGAGCCAGATCTTCTACGGCTTTTTGTACCCTGCTTTTTCGGTTTTCCCAGGACTTGCTTCCTATGCGGTCAAGACGAGGTTTTTCTCCTTCGTTGCCGATGTAGCGCTGTACAAGGTTTACCTGTTCAATAGGAACAAAGGCAAATTCTTCATCAGCATACTCAAGCTTAATATAATCTCTTTCGTTGCCAAGAGATTTTACACGTTCAATGCCATGAAAAAGCCCTATTCCCCAGTTTACATGAACTATATAATCACCCGGGTTTAATTCTACAAAAGTATCTATTGCCTTTGATTTTGCCTTGTTTACAGACTTTGCTACATATTTTCTGCGGCCAAAAATTTCGTTTTCCTGAATGATAAGCAGCTTTATCTGAGGAATGCAAAAGCCTGCTGAAATTGGTTTTGGAATAAGTTGAACAGGCTTGGTGTTTCCTTCTGGTACTACTTCTACCCAATCTTTGAAAATCTGATGTATTCTAAGCTGCTGGTTATCGTTGTCGGTAAAAATAAATATGTTCCAGCCGTCATTCTGAAGGTTTGTGAGTTCTTCCTTCATATAATTTATGTTTCCAAAGAAGCTGCGGCCCGGTTCACATTCTATTTTGATAAAATTGTCGGAAGCGGTTTGATCCTGTGTTTCAAGTGTACGAAATTGTAGACATCTTGAGACATTTTGTGAAGTATTTAAAAAATCTAATAATATGTATTCGGGCGGTAAAATCGGCTGTGTTTCTCTGTTTTTTCTATACATTCCGGTGTATTCACGGTTAATTGCTTCTAATGCGTTGATCTGTCTATCGTAATCAAACATTAAAGTTAGCGAATCCGGGGATATATAGTCTAATAAAGTATATTGCCTGTCCCATAAAAGATTGTAAAAATACTCTTCTCCTTCAGTCTGGTTATAAGCACGTAATTCTTCCAGCATCATCAGACTGTTTTCAAGAGCTTGTTCGGTGAATGGAAGATGGATATTCTTACTTGTATTTATTGTACTATCAGTTTGTATAGTATTATCATGTTTGCTAAAACTTTGTTTTGCTTCAATTTGTATTGCGGTTTCCTGGTATTTTTGAAGCTTTTCATCTAGTTTTTGAATAAGCTCTTCTTTCCAGATAACCTCTTTCATAGGATAAATTGTGATTTCATCTTTAGGAGCAATTGTTGTCTGGGAATCTGCTTCAAATTCTTTTATTGATTCAATTGTATCAAAATCAAAAATGATTCGAACAGGATTTTCTTCCAGCGTCAAAAATATATCAAGAACTTCGCCCCTAAGACTGAATTCGCCCCTTACACCTACTCTGGAAACTCTGGTAAAACCGATATTAATTAATTTTTGAGCAATTTTAACTGTATCAATGGAATCTCCTTTTTTAAGGTTAAAACAGAAAGTTTTAATATAGTCAGGAGGTGGCAGAGGACTCATAAAAGAGCGTTGTGTTGCAATAAATATCCGTGGCTGCGGTTTTGCAGTAAAGTTTTTTTGTGCACTGATCTGACAAAGAAAGCCTGCTCTCTGGCCAAAAACAACGGAGCCTTTAGCAGCCGGTCTGTAAGGAATTACTCCCCAGGAAGGAAAAATAAATAATTCTGCTTCAGGAAAAATTGTTTCAAGATCTTCTCGAAGATTATTCATTTCGTATTCGCCAGGAACAATTATTAAAAGGTCCTGACTTGTTTTGTTTATTAAAGAATCTCCTTCTTTGCCCTTAGTATTTGAATATTGAATTTCCTGAAGATTTTTAAAATAAGCCTGCGAAGAGAGCTCTCTGATAAAATATGAAAATAAACAGCCCTGGAGTCCTTGAATTTGGAGTATGGAATTTTTCTGTAAATTTACTGAAGCACTGGCTGCCTTAAAAAAAGATTCATAATCGTGTAAAAAATTATTAATAGAAGAATATAATGATTTCATTTAAAAATACCGAAAATAATACTATAATATATATATTAAATTGAAATAAGGAGATTGCTTTGAAAATCCCTAAGCTTGCTTTTATTATATCAATTCTTTGTTTTTTTGGACAGACCGCCATTGCGCAGGAATCTGTTTCTCAAGATTTTTCAAATGCTTCGGTAATGATAAAGTATTCAAACAGGTCTATTTATTATCCGGGCATGAATGACGATAACCCGATTGATGTTCATATTACAATCAAGAATAACGGGACAGAAACCTTAAGGTTTAAGCTTGCCGATGACCGCGCTTTTAGTCTTGATTTTAATGCATACACTGTAAAAAACAGCAGACTTGACCAGACAGATTCTGTAATTGAAAAAAGAACTACAAACCGCACTGTTTATTTCCGTGAAATTGCCCTTGAAAGCGGCGAAGAATACTCCTTTATTGAAAACGTAAAAGATTACATCAAGGTTGAAAATCCTTCTGTTTATTATCTTGAAATGACTTTTTATCCGGAGCTTTATAAATCAAAATATATTAAACTTGAGTCAAACAGACTTACTCTGGAAATCCGCCCTTCTCCTTCTGCAGCAGCTTCTTCTTATGTTCCGGTAAAAGATGTTTCAACAGAAATACTTAAGCCTCAGGAAATTGGACCGGATAAGGTTGTTGAACAGACAATTATTGCAAGACAAAAATCTTTATGGGATCAGTACTTTTTGTATATGGATGTTGAATCCCTGCTCAAACGAAATTCTGCTTTAAGTAAAAAATATGTAACAGTTTCTGCAGAAGAAAGAGTTAGAATGATTCAGTCTTTTAAGGCAGATTTGATGCAGTCAAGAATTGAAAATGATATTATTGCTGTTCCTGAAAAATTTGAAATTGAACGCACAACCTACACTCCTACAGAAGGTTCAGTTGTTGTAATTGAATGGTTTAAATATCCAAACTTCAGCGAAAAGAAACGTTATACTTATAAGGTTCGTCAGCGGGAAGGAATCTGGACAATCTATGATTACACAGTTGTAAATCTTGGTACAGAATAATTCATAAAAGGAATTGTAATGAAAGCTCTTATAATTTCTGAAGATGAAAATGTCTACTCTGCCCTGAATACGGCGCTTATAAACGCAGGTTACGATACAATAATTTATAAATGGCTTTTAAAGGCTCTTGATAACATTGAAGAAATTCAACCTGACTGCATAGTTGTAAGTTCATCAGAATATCCGCGCCACTGGAAAACTCTTGTTCAGTTTGTAAAAAGCGGAATTGGTGGCGACTCCGTAGAAGTTTATCTTTATGAACCCAAACCAATGAGTTCTGATGATGAAGAAAAAGCCCGGATTCTTGGAATTACTGATTATTTTACTTCTCTTGATGGTGCTGTTCTTGAAAAAATATTTGGTAAGGATGAGTTTTCAGAAAACCTGCTTGCAGACGAAGCTGTTCCTACTGTAGAAAATATTATTACAGAAGAACCTGTTTCTGAAAAGCCGGCAAGGGGCGGACATTTTATGTTTACTCACCCGCTTACTCATAGATTTGTTACTGGAAAATTTTTTGATTTTAATGGTCAGACTCTTTCCTGCACGATTTCAAATAAAGAAGATTTAAATGGGCTTTGTCAGAATTGTGAAATAGAATATTTTACTTTTTTTGACAGTAATAAAACAATTATGGCAAAGGTTATTATTAATAATGTAATAAATGTTACTCAAAACAATACATTTATCATAGTTCAAGTTTCATTGATTTATGAAGAGAATTAAAAATACCAAAAAAGCAAAATTTTTCTGTGAATTCTGCGGTAATGAAGTAAAACAAAATGATAAGGTTTGTACTTACTGCGGAAAATTCTTTGCCTCCGTACGGTGTCCAAACTGTGGAAAAACCGGAAGAACCGAAGAATTTACCCACGGGTGTCCTGCCTGTGGTTATGCTGTAGATACAACAAAGGGTGGAATAAGATATCGTGGTGGTTCTGCAAATGGTCAGGGTGGATTTTTAAGCCGTGTTTTTGGTTATGGTTCTGCTTCTTCCTATGCAGCAAGAAAAAATTATGATGGCAGCCTTCCCTTCTGGATTTATATTGTTGTAATTGCAGTTTTAATTGCTCTTGTAATCGGGCTTTACAGTTGTCTTTAATATGAATCAGATCCAGATTATAAAATATCCTGATACAAATAAGCCTTATGCGGTAATTTATAAACCGGCAGGTCTTGCTTCTGCTCCATTAAATAACAGTGATAATGAAAATGCTTTAAACCAGGCAATAAAACTTATTCCTGAATTACAACAGGTAAAAGGTCGTAAAGCAATTGAACATGGTCTTATTCATCGTCTTGATACAGCAACAAGCGGCCTTATGCTGATTGCTCAGTCCCAGAAATGTTATGATGAACTTATTAAGCTGCAGCAGGAAAATAAAATTACAAAATCCTATTATGCAATATGCAATATTTTAACAAACCAGATACAGGACGCAGAAGGTTTTCCGGAGCAACATTTTGATTTGAACAAAAAAAACTTTGAAATTACGTCCTATTTTAGAGCCTGGGGTCCCGGTCGTAAAGAAGTTAGGCCTGTAACAAAAGAATCAGGAATGGCTGCCTTAAAAAAGCTTGAAAAACCGGTTTTATATTCAACAAATATTAATATTTTAGAAATTGATTCTGAACAAAAACGGGCAAAAGTTTTATGTAAGATTACTAATGGTTACAGACATCAGGTAAGATGCCATCTTGCGTGGTGCAGGCTGCCGGTTATGTATGATAAAATATATAATCCCCTGGTTAATGAAAAAAGCGCAGAAGCTATGAGATTCTGCGCCTACAATATTGAATTTGAGTACCCGAGAGGAGACTTGAACTCCTATGACCGTAAGGACACTTGGACCTGAACCAAGCGCGTCTACCAATTCCGCCACCCGGGCAAAAAACTTATAAATAATATATCAAAAAAATGAGTCTTAGTCAAATAAGGTAAATTTATAAGTAAATAAAATTAAGTACTTCACATTATACATACAAAAATATTTTTTAAGTGGCGCGAAGGAACAAAACGAAGGGCAAAATGACTCTGACTGTTGATGCCGCGGGAGCGGCATTTAATAGTTCCACTACAACAGTCAGCGTCAAGTCGGCTAGCCGACGCTTTTGACCTTCGTTTTGTGACTGGGAGCCACTATAAAAATTTTATAATTATAATGCGAATACATTTTATTTTATTATAATTCTTTTTTTGGATATTTATTTTTAAGTTTTTTTTCAAATTCGAGGAAACGCTGGGGTGTTGGGGTTATGAAGGTTTTGGTGGTGCCGTCGGGGAGTTTAATTTCAAGAAGCTTGGAATGCAGCATTAAGGTTTCGTTTGAGAAAAGAGGATCTGTTTTGTTGTAAATGCCGTCTCCAACTATGGGGCAGCCTAAATATTTCATATGTACACGGATTTGATGAGTTCTGCCTGTTTTTAGTCTAACACGGACTAAGGTGTAATTTCCGTAGCTTGAAATGCAATGGTAAATTGTTCTGGCAAACTTTCCTTCCTGAGTATCTGTAACTGCTTTAAACTTTTTTCTGTCTTTGGGATCTCGGATAATTTGAGTTTGAATGTCTCCGGCAGGTTCTGGTGGTCTTCCTTTTACAATTAAAATGTATTCTTTGCGAACCTTTCGGGTTTTAAATTGATTACAGAGCCATTCTTCGCTATCACGGTTTCTTGCTGTAATAATTATTCCGGAGGTTTCTTTATCAAGGCGGTGTACAATTCCCGGGCGGCGTCTCATTAAGATTTGAGATTCAGGACCTTCTTTTAGCTGTTGAATTGCCTCTCTTCCCCAATGATACAAGAGCGCATTTACAAGGGTGCCGTTCCAGTTTGAACACGCGGGATGTGTAACCATGCCCTGTGGTTTATTTACAACTGTAACATTTTCATCTTCATATAGAATTTCAAGAGGAATATTTTCTGGTTCAATATTATCAGGAATATTATCCTGCCATTCAATATAAATGGAATCTCCTGCCCTGACCTTTTGCGAAAGCTTGCTGGCTTTTCCGTTTATCAATAGCTTAGTAATTCCACTTTTTAACTTGGAGCGGTTCATTCCATCAGGAAGACTTGCAATATATTTATCCAGTCTTTGTGTGTCCGGATAATCCTTTGGAACCGTTATAGAAAAAGATGCCATTATTCACCTTCCTGATATTCATCCGGCAATGGCAGTTTAATTGCATCAGGATTTTCTGTAATCCAGATATATTTATCCTGTTCTGAATTTTTCTTTTTAGAATAATTTCTTTTTATAAGGCGTATAACATAATCGGTTATGCCTATGCCTGCACTAACACATAAGGATGTAATGATAATTTTTTTCATTTCTTCCGGATTATAATCTGTTGTAGCAAGAAGATTTAATTGATTTGTTTTTCCTGAAAAATATTTATAGCCGTTATAAACTATTGCCGCATCAAGAGTTACAAAAGGCATTGCTCCAAGAGTAATAATTTCAAATCTGCGGATATCAAGCATTGCCTGTGGAAATTCTTCCTGAGTATAAGGCTCCGGTGTTGTAGAATTACCGGATTGTGCCCAAAGTGTAATTGAAAAAACTGAGAAAAAAAGTACTGTGGCAAATAGCTTTTTAATTTTCATTTAATATTCCCTTGGACCAAAAATTGCAGTACCAACCCTTACTAAGGTAGAGCCTTCTTCAATGGCAATCTGGTAATCAGAAGACATTCCCATCGAAAGTTCATTTAAGTTATATTCCGGAAAGGCCGCTTGTAATTCCTTTGAAAGCTCCCTTAAAGTGATAAAGGATTTTCTTATAAGAGTTTTATCTTCTGTAAAAGGAGCCATGGTCATAAAGCCTGCTGGATTTATATGAGGATATTTACCCTGTTTAAAATTATTTAAAGCCTGAATAATCTGCTGTTTATCTGTAAAGCCGGATTTTGATTCTTCTCCTGTATGATATTCAAATAAAATATCAATTGATTTATTAAGGGCGGTACATTGTTTTTCAATTTCGTCCAGAAGCTCAATGCGGTCAACAGATTCTATACAACAGGCAATCTGCACAGCATGTTTTACCTTGTTTCTCTGAAGCTGCCCTATTATGTGGAGCTTTACGTTTTTATTCTGTTCCAGAATCGGCATAAATTTTTGATATGCTTCCTGAACACGATTTTCTCCAAACAAAAGCTGGCCGCAGTTTATAGCATCTAAAACTTCTTGCTGCGGATGAAATTTGCTTACGGCAAGAAGTACTACACTCCCCTGTGGTCTACCAGATTTTATAAGAGCGTCATCAATTGTTTTTTGTATCTGTGCAATGTTATTTTTTATGTTCTGAGTCATAAGGCACCTGTCTTGATTTGTTTTAATTCACAAATTACATCTGATAGCTTTAACATTTGTTCCAGGGTAAGGACTTCTGCCCGTAACGACGGATCAATATTTGCTTTTAAAAGACTTTCCTGAACAAGTTCATTGTTTTGCAAAAAGCCCTGTAAATTATTTCTTACGTTTTTTCTGCGCGAAGAAAAAAGTGAACGTTCAAGCTTTACAAAAAACGCAGGATTTGTACATTCCGGAAAAGCGGCTTTTTTTGTAAAAAGAACTGCTCTTGAATCTACATTCGGCTTGGGCCAGAAATTAGATCCTGATAAATCCATTAAAGGTTTGACATCATAAGCCCAGGTACACAATACAGAAAAGGAGGAATAATCATTACTGCCGGGTTTTGCACACATTCTCTGGGCTACTTCTTTTTGTACTGTAAAAACACAGCGGTCAAAACGTATGTTTTTTTCGATTGTATCTGCAATTAAGGTTGCGGCGATATTATATGGCAGGTTTCCAAAAAATCTTTGTGGAAGCTTTGTTCCTTTTTCTGTCTGATTATACCAGGTTTTTAATACGTCTCCGCAAACCAGATTAAAAGTTCCCTGCTGTTTGTATTTATCAAAAAACTGTTCAATAAGAGAAGCAAAGCCTCTGTCAATTTCAAACGCGGTAAGTATTGCCCCTTGTTCAAGAATTCCACTGGTCATGGAACCAAGCCCGGGACCAACCTCCCAAACAGTTGTTCCTTTTTTTACTTCTAGAGCATCAATAAGCTTTTCTCTTGCCTGTTGATTAATTAAAAAATTCTGACCAAATTTTTTTTGCATGGAAAAACCATTTGCTTCGAGAATTGCTTTTAACTGTGAAGGTGAATTGTAATCAGGTTGTGTCAATTTATTCTCCAGACTGGTGCCTTTGCAAAAAAACTTACCAGAAACTTAACAACAGTATACAGCAAATTCATAAAAATGCCACTAGGTATAGAAAGTATTGGCAAAACTAGTGAAAGAATTATAAGTGCAAGCCCACTATAAATAAATATTGTAACAAAAGGAGAAACAACGGTTGTTGCAACAATTCCAACCGGTGAAAAAGAGCCAAATAGATAAAGAGAAACAGGAGCAGTAAAAACCTGGGCCCCCGTAGAAGAACCCAATGAATTAGCAAAATAGGATGGCATAAATTTAATATATAACGAACGAAAAAAAGCATTTGTTAAAAGAATTCCCGCCAGCGCTGTATAAGATAAAATAAAAGCTGTTGAATAAATATCCTGTGGAGCAATTATAGTCTGACACAAAAAACTAAAGGCAAGAATAATAAGCATGTCCGGTTTTTCTACATTTGCAAGGGCCGCAATAATTGTAAGTAGACTGCAGATAAATGCCCTCATTAAGGATGGAGAAAGTCCTGCAAACCAAACAAATAATACAATTGCTGCAACACGAATTATGAATGAAAGTTTTTTTCTTTTAATCTTTTTTCCAAAAAACATTGCAATACCGGAAAACATAGAAAGATGCATTCCCGAAAGAGCCAGTATATGTGACAAGCCTGCATTTTTAAAACTTAAGGAAATATCTGAAGATGTATACTCTTTTGCACCACAAAGCAATGCAAGAAGTAAACCACCGGCTAAACCCCAGGAATACATCAATCTTTTAAACTGTAATCTGCACAAGGCA
>JAEEGL010794494.1_pt1 | contig 12530 bp, 13 predicted proteins | sample 9134231 | NCBI WGS metagenome assembly JAEEGL01 (sample SAMN16246548, study PRJNA631951) | gut metagenome | biome: gut microbiome; feature: rumen; material: fiber-attached | host: Bos | place: Iran: Karaj | collected 2018-10
AGTCGGTGAGACAAGCCCGATAATCAGCCGAAATTCAGCCGAGGATGAACCTTGGGACCGAAGGATAGAGATATATGAAAAGCTTGGCGACAAAGAGCAGGCCGATGCGTGCAGAGACCTGAAAAAGAAATCATGATGAGGAGTCAACATGAACTGGGAAAAAAACATAAGGACGGTTGTGCCCTATGTGGCAGGCGAGCAGCCGCAAGATAAAAATATAATCAAGCTTAATACGAATGAATGCCCTTATCCTCCCGCACCTGCGGTTGCAAAAAAGCTGGCTGAGATGGATGCCGATTCGTTCAGGCTTTATCCCGATCAGAATATCACTTCGATCGTAAGCGCACTTTCGGAGTATTACAAGGTAAGGCCGGAGCAGATCTTTGTCGGAGTCGGATCTGACGATGTGCTCAGTCTTGCTTTTCTCACGTTTTTCAATTCGGGAAAGCCCATTCTTTTTCCGGATGTTACTTATTCTTTTTATGATGTCTGGGCGGATCTTTACCGGATCCCGTACAAGACCGTTCCGCTTAAAGAGGACTGGTCTGTTGACATAGAAGGAATGAAGCAGGAGAACGGGGGAGTGATCTTCCCGAATCCGAATGCACCTACGGGACTGTTTACCGATATTAAGTCCGTCGAGGAGATAATTGCAGCGAACAGAGACGTGATTGTCATAGTTGATGAGGCATATATCGATTTCGGCGGAGAGAGCGTTCTTCCGCTTATCGAAAGCTACGACAATCTTCTTGTTGTTCAGACCTTCTCAAAGTCGCGAGCGATGGCGGGCATGAGAATAGGCTTCTGCGTCGGTAACGAAAAGCTGATCAAGTATTTAAGCGATGTAAAGTTTTCATTCAATTCCTATACTATGAACATGCCTTCGCAGATACTCGGAGCGCTTGCGGTAGAGGATGATGCTTATTTCAAAGAGATTACGGGAAAGATCGTTGCTACCCGCGAATGGACCAAGAAGGAACTGACAAGGCTTGGTTTCACATTCCCGGATTCCATGGCAAATTTCATATTTGCATCGCACAGTTCAGTTCCCGCAAAAGAGATCTACAAATATCTGAGAGAAAAGTCGATCTATGTAAGATACTGGGATAAGAAAAGGATAAACAACTGTCTCAGGATAACCATTGGCACGGATGAGCAGATGCGCGCTCTTGTTGCCGCACTTGAGGAACTGCTGACCTAAAAGTAACGGTATCGGCATAATATGAATGCATTTAGAACGTTAAGGACGTTCAATAAAAAATATTTAAGTAAGGATTTTTAGTGTAATGAACTTTTTAATGAAGAAGGGATTCTTCCCTGCAGTCAGCATTATTGCGGCAGCAGCAATGCTGATCTTTATGTTTGTAAGTCCCGTAAACAGTGTTTTAAATCCCGTGAGCGTTGCGGCAGAAAGCAGTGAGGCGAGTCTGATCTCACCTGCTCCATCGGAAAATGATGCCGGAGACGAAACAGCTGACATCGAGGCGGAAAAGCTTTCTTTTACCGAGAGGCTTGCCGCCAAATTCGCTACATCTCTGGGAAAATATATCCCGGCTGAGCTTGTGGTCGTATTTGTATCAATGCTTCCGATACTTGAATTAAGAGCCGGACTGTTTGTTGCGAAATTTCTTGATCTTCCGCTTTTAAAGGCGATACCGCTTTGTATTTTGGGAAATATAATCCCCATACCGCTGATCCTTCTTTTCATAAAGAAAATCTTCAAGTGGATGGGTAAGACAAAGCTTTTCCACAAGCTTATAGAAAAGCTTGAGGCGAGAGCAATGAAAAAGAGCAAGGCATTATCCAATGGTGAATTTGTCGGTCTTATGCTCTTTGTAGGAATTCCCATTCCGGGCACAGGCGCGTGGATGGGATCGCTTATAGCTGCTCTTCTCGAGGTAGATTTCAAGAAAGCGATCCTTGCGGAGCTTGTGGGTATAGCCATCGCTACTGTGATCATTTCGATATTGTCCTACGGCCTTTTAGGCGGCGTTTTGGGAATATAGGAGAAGTATCATGGCCGGAGCTTATGAAGAATTTGCATACTGCTATGACGAGCTCATGGACACTGCTCCATATGAGGTATGGTGCGAGAGGATCGTCGGGGCTATAGATAAATACGGGATCACAAAAAGGGTAAGAACCCCGGGAACAGAGGAGAACGTATTTGAAAGCGGCCTTTCGGAAAATCAGGAACCGACCAGGGAGGAGCTTCTTGAATCCGAGAGAAATCTTGTGGTGGACCTTGGGTGCGGTACGGGAACGATAACCGAGATGCTCTATGCCGAAGGCTTCGATATGATAGGGATCGACAATTCCGAGGAGATGCTTGAGGGTGCTATGGAGAAGAGGGATGAGACAGGTTCCGAGATCCTGTATCTCAATCAGGATATGAGAGAGCTTGAACTTTTCAGCACGGTGGGAACCGTGATAAGCGTCTGCGATTCAGTCAACTATCTCACGGGAGAGAAGGATGTGGAGACACTGGCGGATCTTGTGCACAATTATCTCTATCCCGGCGGTCTTTTCATTTTTGATTTCAACACGGACTATAAGTACCGTGAGGTAATAGGTGAGAGGACGATCGCAGAAACAAGGGAGGACTGCAGTTTTATCTGGGACAATTTCTACGACAGTGAAAAAAAGATCAACGAGTATGATCTTACTCTTTTTATAAAGGCTGAGGACGGGAGATACGACAGGTTTGAGGAAACGCATTATCAGCGTGGATTTGAACCGGAATATATTGAGGGAGTTTTAAAAGACAGGGGATTTGAGATCATAGAGATCACCGATTCCGAGAGCGGGGGAGAAATAAGCGATACATCGGAGAGAGTTTTTGTTATCGCCAGATGCATCAAGCAGGAGTGAAAATGGAAGATTATATAGTTAGCGCAATGGCTGCCGGAGAGCAGATAAGGGCTTTTGCCTGTACTACAAGAAATCTTGTCGAGCATGCAAGGAGCATTCATAATACCAGTCCGGTAATGAGCGCCGCTCTCGGAAGGATGCTTACTGCGGCGGCGATGATGGGAAGCATGATGAAGGGGGAGAAGGATATCCTCACTCTCCAGATAAAAAGTGAGGGCCCCGCGGGAGGAATTACCGTTACAGCCGATTCTTCCGCCAATGTGAAGGGCTATGCCAATGTTTCAGAAGTTATAATACCGGCTAAGCCAAACGGAAAGCTTGATGTTTCCGGAGCGATAGGTCCCGGTACTTTACGGGTTATAAAGGATCTTGGACTGAAGGAGCCCTATGTCGGAGAAGTAGCGCTCCAGACGGGCGAGATAGCGGAGGACCTTACTTATTATTTTGCGGTCTCTGAGCAGGTTCCCTCATCGGTCGGTCTCGGAGTTTTAATGAACAGGGACAATACCGTGAGGCAGGCCGGAGGATTTATTATTCAGCTTATGCCCTATGCTTCCGATGAGGTTATAGGCATACTTGAAGAAAATCTGAAGAGCTTAAGCTCAGTGACGACAATGCTCGATGGCGGCGATACTCCGGAGAGCATGCTCGGAAAGGTCTTAAACGGCCTGGATATTGAATTTACCGGTAAGATGGGCTGCGCATATAAATGCAATTGCAATCGCGAGAGGCTTGAGCGGGTTATGCTGAGTCTCGGAAGGAAAGAGCTCGACGAGATGATCGCAGAAGGGAAGCCTGTTGAGGTAGGCTGCAGCTTCTGCAACACGAAATATGTTTTTACACCCGAGGAACTGGCACAGCTTGAAGAAGCCGGCGGGATTTAAAAAAGTTAACACAAATATCAGGGAAGGAAAAATAAGAGAAATGAAGAACTACACCAAGGAAGACGTACTGAGATTACTTGAGGAAGAGGATGTGGAGTTCATAAGGCTTCAGTTTACCGATCTGCACGGAACTCTGAAAAATATTGCCGTGACGGCCGGAAAGATCGGAAGCATTCTTGAAAACGGATGCCATTTTGACGCAAGTGCAACGGATGGGATCCCCAGAGTGCTTGATTCCGAGAGGATCCTTGTACCTGATTTTTCAACATTTGAGATCCTTCCGTGGAGACCGCAGCAGGGCAAGGTTGCAAGGCTGCTTTGCGATGTAATGCTGCCGGACGGAAGCCATTCAAATCTCTGCTCCAGATATATTCTTCAGAAAAATATAGAGAAAGCCGAAGAAAAAGGCTTATCTTTTGAAGTCGGCCCCGAGTGTGAGTTCTTCCTTTTTGAGACCGATGAGAACGGAAATCCCACGGTTGTCACTCATGAGCAGGCGGGATATTTTGATATCGGACCTCTTGATGAGGGAGAAAATGCAAGAAGAGATATCGTTATGAATCTCGAGGACATGGGCTTTGAGATAGATGCGTCTCATCACGAGTCCGCCCCCGCACAGCACGAGATCGATCTGAGCTATGCAAAGGCGCTTGAGACTGCCGACAATATCCAGACCTTCAAGCTCGCGGTTAGGACGATGGCTAAGCGCCACGGGCTTCATGCCACATTCATGCCGAAGCCGAAGAATGATGTCAACGGTTCGGGAATGCATATAAATATCTCTATCCTCAGGGACGGAAAAAATATTTTTGCCGACGCATCCGATGAAAACGGAATATCGCAGGAAGGCTACTATTTTATTGGCGGTCTTATGAAGCATCTTGAGGGGATGAGTGTTATAACCAACCCGCTCGTGAACTCATACAAGAGACTCAATCCCGAATTCAATGCCCCCGTATATATTGCATGGAGTGCCAGAAATCACAAGCAGATGATAAGGATCCCTACCGTTATGAAGGGTGGAAGCGCAAGGATCGAATTAAGGAGTACGGACTCAGCGGCAAACCCGTATCTTACGCTTGCACTCATCGTGGCAGCAGGTCTGGACGGAATAGACAATAAGATCAAGCCGCCGGCAGCAGTGGACGAGAATATCGGAAAGCTTTCCGCTGATCAGATAGAGGCGCTGGGAGTAAAGAGACTTCCCGGAAATCTGAAGGAGGCTATCGAGAAAGCCAAAGCGGATCCGTTTATTTCCGAGGTATTGGGAAATGATGCGTTTGAGAGATACATCGCTATGAAGGAAAAGGAGTGGAATGATTACAACACCTTCGTTTCGGAGTGGGAGCTCTCCGAGTACCTGAACAGGTACTAGTACATCGTATCAAAGATCCCATAATAGGAGGTGCAGGTGGCTAACATTATTATTGTGCTTTCAAGACCTGAAGAATCCACCGGCATAAGAAATATTCTCGTCCGAGGCGGCTTTCGATCTGTTTTTATCTGTGCGAACGGCGCACAGGCTGTCAGCAAAATGGATGATCTTGATGATGGTATCGTGATCTGCGGATATAAGCTGCAGGATATGATGTATTACCAGCTGAAAGAGAATCTGCCATACGGTTTTGACATGGTACTGCTGGTATCCGGAAAGCATGCGGACGAATGTGACGGGAATGGAATAGAAAAGCTCGTTACCCCTCTCAAAGCAGATGCGCTGCTCTATACGCTGAATATGATCGCGGATGAGCAGTACAGGCGAAAGAAAAGGGACAGACAAAGGCCGAAGGTCAGAAGCGAGGCAGAAAAAAAGATCATAGATGATGCCAAAGCTCTTCTCATGATAAGAAAGAACATGACGGAGGAAGAGGCTCACAGGTATATTCAAAAGAGCAGTATGACCAGCGGATCGGGACTTACCGAGACCGCAGAGAAGATACTCAGCATTTATGCGTCGTGATATCTTGAAACATTCAAAAAGAGACCGGGAGATACTATATGAAATTTACTAAAATGCAGGGCTGCGGAAACGACTATGTGTATGTAAACGGAGCTAAGGAGAATATTCCTGCCGAAAAGAAGCCGGAAATTGTAAGGCAACTTAGCAACAGGCATTTCGGGATCGGCAGCGACGGAGTGATCTTTATCAATCCTTCCGATGAAGCCGATTTTGAGATGGAGATGTACAATGCCGACGGATCGAGATCGGAGATGTGCGGCAATGGTATCAGATGCGTTGCAAAATATGTTTATGACAAGGGACTTACTTCTTCAAAGGAGATACAGATCGTAAGTGCAGGAAAGATCAAATATATCACTTTGTATACCGAGAAAAACGATAAAATGCCTAACGGAGAAGAAGTAGTAAAGGTACGTGTAAATATGGGAAGTCCCATACTTAAACCCGCAGATATCCCTGTACTTGCGGAAGGCGAGAGGGCTGTTAACACACCTATAGAGGTTTTGGGAAAGAACTACGAGATGACCTGTGTCTCCATGGGAAATCCCCATGCTATAATTTTTGAGAATGGAATAAAGGATATGGATCTTGAAAAGATCGGACCGTATTTCGAGAATCATAAGCTTTTTCCAAAACGCACAAACACTGAATTCGTGGAAGTCACAGACAGGGAAAACGTAAATATGCGCGTTTGGGAAAGAGGAACCGGGGAGACTTTAGCCTGCGGTACAGGCGCCTGCGCTACGGCAGTCGCATGTGTACTTAACGGGCTTACCGATAATAAGGTAAATGTTCATCTTCTCGGCGGAACACTTGAGATAGAGTGGGACAGGGAAAAGGATCTTATTTATATGACCGGTCCGGCAGCGACCGTATTTGAAGGAGAAGTACAGATCTGACCGTATGTAAGATCTGATCAGTAATAAACAGGAAATGTGAGGAAAGACTACAATGGTAAAAGCTAATGACAACTACCTCAAGCTTCCGGGAAGCTATCTTTTTTCCACAATAGGGAAAAAGGTCAGGGAGTACAGTGAGGCACATCCTGAGAGCAGGATAATCAGACTCGGTATCGGAGATGTTACTCAGCCTATAGCACCGGCTATAATAGATGCCATGCACAAGGCTGTCGATGAGATGGGCGTGCGTGAGACTTTCAGAGGATATGCGCCGGATCTGGGATATGATTTCCTCAGAAATGCGATAGCGGAAAACGATTACAGAAATAGGGGCTGTGATATCAGCGCCGATGAGATATTTGTTTCCGACGGAGCAAAGTGCGACTGCTCCAATATCCAGGAGATATTCAGCCTTGACAATAAGATCGCGGTTTGCGACCCGGTTTATCCCGTATATGTGGATTCAAATGTTATGGCCGGAAGAACGGGCAGTTACGACAGTGTTTCGGGAACCTGGAGTGATGTTATTTATATGCCCTGCACTGCAGAGAACGGTTTTTCTCCGGCACTTCCCGAGAAGACTCCGGATCTCATCTATCTTTGCTTCCCCAACAATCCGACGGGTGCGACTATCACTAAGCCGCAGCTTCAGGAGTGGGTTGATTACGCAAACAGAGTCGGAGCGATAATCCTCTATGATGCGGCGTACGAGGCATATATATCCGAGGGGGATGTTCCCCACAGCATCTATGAATGTGAAGGGGCGAGAAGCTGTGCGATAGAATTCAGATCATTTTCAAAGAATGCGGGATTTACCGGAGTGAGACTTGGATTTACGGTTATCCCCAAGGAGCTTAGGGCCGGTGATGTATGTCTTCATTCCCTCTGGGCAAGAAGGCACGGTACAAAGTACAACGGAGCTCCCTATATCATACAGCGCGCCGGAGAGGCTGTTTACTCCGAGGAGGGAAAGAAACAGCTTAAGGAGCAGGTCGCATATTACATGAACAATGCGAAATATATATATGACGGTCTGAAGAATGCGGGATATACCGTATCGGGCGGAGTCAACGCTCCTTATATCTGGCTGAAGACACCGGACAATATGACGAGCTGGGATTTCTTTGATCTTCTTCTTACAAAGGTAAATGTTGTCGGAACTCCGGGTTCGGGCTTTGGCCCTTCGGGAGAAGGATACTTCAGACTGACCGCATTCGGCACATATGAGAATACGGTCGAGGCGGTTGACAGGATAAAGTCGATGTAGATCATAGAGGGATTACCATGGATACAACATGGCTGATAATCTGGCTGGTATTATTTGTTATACTTGTTGTCGTTGAGATGATAACTACGGCGGTAACTGCGATATGGTTCGGGGGCGGATGTATCGGCGGTGCTGCGGCTGCCGCATTCGGCGCACCTGTATGGGTGCAGATAATCGTGTTCGGACTGATATCGTTTCTGTTGTTTGCTTTTGTCAGACCGGGAGTCAAGCGCAGATTTGATAAGCATCGAAAGCTTACGGGGCTTGCAAAATACATAGGGACAAGGGCACTTGTCATCAGTGAGATCGATAACATGAAGGGCGTCGGAGAGGTTAGGATAGGTGATGCGGAGTTTGCCGCTAGAAGCCTTGAGAGAGGCATGGCTATCCCGGAGGGCGCCATTGTTAAGGTTATTGATCTCGACAGGGACATTATGATCGTGCGCATGGATGATTCCGTTGTACACAATATCAGAGCAAGGGAATCGGATACCAGGCTTGATCCGGGAATGAGACATTATTAAAGATTTGGGAGGTTTTTATCATGGACTTACGCGGAAGGGATTTTTTAAAACTGCTTGACTATACACCTGAGGAGATCCGCTATCTTCTTGATCTTGCGGCAGAGCTTAAGGATAAAAAGAAGAAGGGTATCCTTGTGGATCACCATAGGGGAAAGAATATCGCCCTGATTTTTGAGAAGACAAGCACGAGAACCCGCTGCTCTTTTGAAATCGCAGCACATGATCTCGGCATGGGAACGACATATCTGGATCCGAAGAGCTCACAGATCGGAAAGAAGGAGTCCATAGCTGATACCGCCCGTGTTCTCGGAAGCATGTTTGACGGGATAGAATATCGCGGATTCGGGCAGGATATCGTTGAGGAGCTTGCAAAATATTCTAAGGTTCCCGTATGGAACGGACTTACGAACGAGTTTCATCCGACTCAGATGCTTGCGGATATGCTGACTATCATCGAGGAGTTTGGTCATCTTGAGGGAATCAGGCTGGCATACATGGGTGATGCAAGATACAATACCGGCAACTCTCTCATGATCGCCTGCGCCAAGATGGGCATGCATTTTTACGGATGTGCGCCCAGGAAGTACTGGCCCTCTGAGGAGCTTGTGAAGACTGCGAAGGAAATCGCGGAAAAGACCGGAGCCAGCATTAATCTTACAGAGGATCCCATGGAGGGTACGAAGGATGCGGATGTTGTCTGTACGGATGTCTGGGTATCCATGGGCGAGCCCGATGAGATCTGGGCTGAGAGGATAGAGGACCTTCGGGATTACCAGGTTAATTCAGCGATCATGAAAAACGCTTCCGAAAAGGCCATCTTTATGCACTGTCTGCCAGCATTCCATGATCTTAAGACCGAGATCGGCGCTGAGGTCGGAAAGAAGTTTGGCATTACGGAAATGGAAGTTACCGATGAGGTATTTGAATCTGCACAGAGCCGTGTTTTTGAGGAAGCCGAAAACCGTATGCACACTATCAAGGCAGTAATAGACGCGACTGTGTAGTGTGAATGCATGCAGTAACAAGGATAGTTTTTTCTGATAATATTTAGCGTTGGCAGGAGCAGTATGCGGACAGAGATTCTTGAGCTTTTAAGGAATACAAATGAATATGTTTCCGGTCAGGAGCTCTGTGAGAGATTCGGAGTATCGCGCACTGCGGTCTGGAAGGCTATTGACGGACTTAAGAAGGACGGCTACAATATTGTGGCTGTCCGAAACCGCGGATACAGGCTGATCACCGATTTCCAGGACATTTTTTCGGAGAGGGAGCTGGTCAGAAGTCTGAGGGACAACAAGCTTGTAAAAAAGGTTTGTTTTTTTGAGAGCATCGGATCCACCAATACCGAAGCGAAGAAGATGGCTGAGGATGGCGAAGAGAGCGGTGTTATAGTTGCAGCCGATATGCAGACAAGCGGAAGGGGACGCAGGGGGAGGACCTGGATCAGTCCCGACGGCAGAAATGTATACTTTACACTTATGCTGAAGCCGGAATTTGCGCCGGACAGAGCGTCGATGCTGACTATTATTATGGCGCTTTCGGTTGCTAGATCGATCAGCTATATTTCCGGCGGCAGAAAAAATGTATCGATCAAATGGCCGAATGACATTCTTATAGACGGCAAAAAGGTCTGCGGTATACTTACCGAGATGAGCGTTGAGAATTATTATATCCAGTATGTTGTCATCGGTGTCGGGATAAACGTCAAACAGCAGGAATTCAGTCCGGAGGTTTCTCAAAATGCGACATCGATCGATGCGGAGCTTGGAGGGGTTACGGACAGAAGCGGACTTGTTGGCAATATCATGAGGCATTTCGATAAGATTTACAGTTTGTTTCTGAAGACAGGGGATCTTTCGGAGATCAGGGAAGAGTACGAGAATTTTCTTATTAATAAAGGAAGGGAAGTATGCATTCTTGATCCGGCCGGGGAATACAGGGGGAGGGCGCTTGCTATCACGGATACCGGTGAACTGGTTGTGGAGAAAAGTGGCGGTGAGATCGTAAATGTTTATGCCGGTGAGGTTTCTGTAAGAGGAATATACGGATATGTCTGACAAAAAAAAATTAGTAAATGACAAAGGCGAGCTTTCTGATGGCAGGGTTGTGCTCTGTGGTGCCAATTCTTATGAGCAGAAATACTATTTTAATAAGCGCTTCTCTAAGCTTCCGGAGTCGATTCAGAAAGAACTGCATATTATATGCGTGCTTTTTACGGAGGAAGTCGGCGGACTATTCTATATCGTATTTGATGAGGATGGCGGAATAAGCCTTGAGACAAATGCTGATGACGATGATATTTATTATGATGAGATTTCATCGGGACTTCTTGTCGGAGAGATCAGAAGAAACAGGACGGAGCTGTTTGAATCCCTGAGCATTTATTACCGTATGGTTGTTAAGGGAGAAAAGCCCGAGGAGCTGCTTTCTGAGTTTGAGAACGGCAGCGAAGCGTAAGTAATGATAGTCTGCGCGATACCGAAGCTACAGGTTTTGATATTATAATGAAGAGATTAAAAATTGGCTCGCTTGAGCTTGAAAATAATGTAATACTTGCGCCGATGGCAGGAGTTACCGACCTGCCATTTCGTATTTTATGCAGGGAAATGGGAGCCGGAATGGTATGCATGGAAATGGTCAGTGCAAAGGCTATTTCCTACAATAATAAAAACACCGTGGAGCTTCTCAGGGTGGAGGAGTCCGAGAGACCTGCGAGCCTGCAGCTTTTCGGATCGGAGCCGGAGCTTATCGGTGAGGTGGTAAGCCGGATCGACGGGCGGAATTATGATGTCCTTGATTTCAATATGGGCTGTCCGGTACCAAAGGTTGTGAACAATGGTGAGGGTTCGGCGCTTATGAAGAATCCGGATCTCGCTTTTCGTATCATGGAACTGCTTGTGAAAAATTCGACTAAACCGGTCACGGTCAAGTTCCGAAAGGGATTCGATTCCGAGCATGTCAATGCGGTTGAGATAGCAAAGGCTGCAGAGGCGGCGGGGGTCAGCGCAGTTGCCGTTCATGGAAGGACAAGAGCCCAGTACTACAGCGGCGAAGCAGACTGGGATATAATAAGGAAGGTAAAGGAAGCCGTGAGTATCCCTGTCATCGGAAACGGAGATGTGACCAGCCCGGTAAAAGCTAAGGCGCTTATAGACCGGACCGGATGTGACGGCATTATGATAGGAAGAGGTGCCGAGGGTAATCCCTGGATCTTTAAGCAGGTAGTACATTACCTCGAAACCGGAGAAGAACTCGAGCCCCCTACTCCCGCAGAAAAGAAAGCTCTCGCCATAAGACATGCGGAGCTTATGCTTAAATATAAGGGCGAGTATGTGGCTATCCAGGAAATGCGAAAGCACCTCGCCTGGTATACCGCCGGCATGCCGAATTCATCAAAATTCCGAGGCAGGATTAACTCTATGAACACCATGGAAGAACTTCTTTCGGGTGTGAATGAAATCTTTAAATAATGCTTACAGAGGGAGAAAACCGCGACAGATTTCGCAAGCGAACCATGTAGCGTCGCCGGCACTTACTGAGAGCGCAGCTCGAAGTTAGTACCGCTGCGAACGCGATGTGAGCCGCGAGGCGTGTTCGCGACGAAACTGTCGCGGTTTCGACCGAAAAAATATCATTTATTAATATTTTACAAAATTTTTTAAAAAACTTCTTGCAATATTTCCAAAGAGATGTTATATTATCACTTGCTGTGGCATGATAGCTGTGAAGCGTGAGGTTGCTGTTATGGGGTGACCGATAACAGGTTTTCCGTGGAGCGAATGTCAAGTTCAGAAAACTGACGACAAGTCACTGTACCGAATTTAAGTCTGCCGACAGGGCAGAAACTACGTGTGGTCGGCCTGAAAGGGCCGGAAATGAGACGGAGACGTTGCTACCGGATCAGGACACACACGGCAATGTGTACAGTCACCGCTTGTCGCATACGAAATGCGAAAAGGAGGCGACTTTTTTTATGGCAAGTCAAATAATGAGAATTACCCTTAAGGCTTATGATCATCAGCTCATCGATGCATCTGCTGCAAAGATCATCGATACTTTAAAGAAGGGCGGCGCCCAGGTCAGCGGACCCGTTCCTCTTCCTACTAAGAAGGAAGTAGTTACTAT
>JAEEGL011010127.1_pt1 | contig 12530 bp, 15 predicted proteins | sample 9134231 | NCBI WGS metagenome assembly JAEEGL01 (sample SAMN16246548, study PRJNA631951) | gut metagenome | biome: gut microbiome; feature: rumen; material: fiber-attached | host: Bos | place: Iran: Karaj | collected 2018-10
GTCGAGAATGAGTTTAATAAAACCATTCTTAACGTCAATATTTACGGAACCGTCGGTGATACTGCCGGTCAAATGTTAGGTACCGGATTTATAAATATTAATAGTGTCATTAAGTTTAAAATTAAACTGATCGAGTTTAGCCCAGTCGATATCAAGGTCGCCATTATCTATATCAATTTCGCCAGCAACCTCGGTTTTGGGGTTTTGTCCAAGATTTTGGTTAACGAAAAAACCAATGCCAACTAGCCCACCGATGAGCAAGATTAGAATTGGCCACTCAAGTTTTCGCATTAAATATCCTCTTCTAGGACCGGTTGGCTTAGGAGTACCTTTAGATTACAGTTTTTAGTGCGAATTTCGTCTAGGAAAGCCTTTTCTTTGGTACCGTGCTTTAATCTAATATCATAGGTTAGTTCATATAGACTACCCATATTGACGGTTTTTGTACGAACAAGAGCGGCGCGAGATGTATATTTTTTGAAGATATCAATAAATACTTCGTCATAATCCAAATCCTCTGGAATAGTAATCTTTAAAACACGTTCTTGTCTGTTTGGCTCGAGGATGGAAGTAAAAGAAAAGAATAGGATAGCAAATATAGCAAGCGCGGTAATAATTACCGCGAAAAGTACGTGCCCCATGCCTAGTGCCAAACCTACCATCATCGCGAAGAAAACAGAAAGAAGGTCTTTGGCACGACCAGAAATAGAGCGGAAGCGAATAAGAGAAAAAGCACCAAGGATAGCAATGGATGTGCCAAGATTGCCATTGATCATAATCATTACTGCCATCACAAGAAGCGGCAACACCGCCAAAGTAATTAAGAATCCCTTGGTGGTTTGCGATGTTTTCATGTGGGTAAGAGCAATCGCAACGCCCAGCGCAAGTGCAACCCCAGCACAAATTAGTGCAGTGGTAACACTGAGCCCTGCAGTAGTATTATCAAATATTGTATTAAACATTTTTCTCCTTTCTTAAACTTGTATAAGCACTTGCCACTTTTGAAAAACTGGTTGGATAGACTTTTTCATATGATAACTTTTTTACAAGCCACATTGGCATTACGCCGTTTGCTTTAATTTCCATTATAATATTTTTTTCGTCATTAAAGTAGCGTTTGTCCTTTGCATTTTTGGTAAATTTCAGGTTCTGGTCACGAAATCTTAAATCTTCGTCAAAAGTAATTCTAAGCCCGTCTTTCCCTTCATAAGAAATACGGTCATAATAAACTAGTATTTTTGGCTTTAAATTAAAATGACGAATAAGGTAATCTACTTCTTTTGCAATCTGAATATCGCTAGGTTGCTCAATTTTTTTCTCCGCAAGTTCAATAATACTCTTTTTCCCAGAAACAAGATTTCTAAAATCACTCTTTGTAATTAAAACTCGGCGCTTATATCCGTTATTATAGTCTTTGCCACGAAGCTTAGTCTTAATCTCTAGGAACACCTTGTCAAAACCACCATAAGATCTCGCTCGGAGTTTCTCTTTAAACTCTGGTTTTTCCATAGACTGAATAATAAGGTCAAAGTTATCGGTGTCAAAATAAATATTAAAGATTTTGGACTCAAAGTATTTGCTCTTTTCCATTACAGTATCGATAGCACGAAGCATAGCTGCTTTTTGTTCAGCAGTAATAATATATTTTTTCTCGACCCTATCAAAACTCTTGATATCCATGTGTATATTATAACAAGATTATGCTATAATTGTGAAAAAGGAGGTCAGGTGCAACTAATAATATTACTTCTCGCAGCAGTATCGATTCTGACGATTCTGTCTGGTATCGTTATTTTCTTTGGTTCTAGCAAAGGATACAGAATAAAAGCCTTTTGGTTTTTGCTTGCTACGATTTTTTCAACGCTTTGGATGACGGCAATTTCTATCTTTTTGTCTTCAACGAAAAATAGCGACGTGGTAGACCTGTCAGTTAAGCTTACATTTATTAGTGCTATTCTTCTTGACGTGGCTTTTCTTGCCTATGTGTCTTGGAAACAGAAATACGGCCGCTCTATTACACTATTTTATTCTATATTTGGTGCAGTAGTGTCAGTTCTTATCGCTATTAAACCAGAGCTAATGTATTCTAATATCCAACTTGCACCAGCTGGAAATAGTGTAGATATTAACGTTGGCCCACTTTATATATCGTATGTAGTATTCTTTGCAACTCTAGTTCCTGCAGTTGTGCTTGCACTCACCCGCCATTACATATCTAAACGAAAGGGCGGCAAAAAACAGACGGGCGATATTGTAATTATGTTAAGCTTTGGCGCATCGAGTATTATTACACTCGTCGCAGATCTCATTTTGCCACTTACCGGCCTTTGGGACTATATTTGGCTTGGCCCGCTAGCACTTTCGGCAATGATTATCGGTTTTTATTACACCACACTTCGTTATTCCAACCTAAATCTAAACTCGATGACTTTGCGAATATTATCATACGTCGTGATTTTAACTTCACTAGCAATTCTTTACATGATTATATTCGCAATCGTGTTTTCCGGAATGTTCCGAGGCGCCACTCCGAGCACAGAAGTCATCGTCCTAAACTTTGTCATGATTTTAATCATGATGCTCCTAATGCCGGCTATCAACCAGCTGAGCAATTTCGTGAGATCTCTTATTACTAGTAAAAGCAAAAATATTACCGACGAGAAAGACGATTAATGGAACCCCAAGCACCACAATTTAACTCCCCAGCAGAGCAAAAGAAAAACAAAATGACAATACTTTTATCTATTAATGCAGCGGCTGTCGTGCTAGCAGGGGCTTTGGTTGCTGGAGCAATTTTCTTTAAAGATACTGGCGAATTCCATGTCGTTGGTGAACGTACCGATATCGTAGAAGGCGATTCAGACCAAACGGCTCTGCTGGATTCTATTTCGGATTCAAATATAGAGTCAAATAGTAATTATGTTTTAGGAAACGATGACTATATTACCGCTGCTAGCCACGAATATGACAATTCCGAAGTAAAACCAGGCGAACTCTGGAATGAATCTAGTATCACTATTTATGCTACACCAGATATTGATATTTGCGTTGGTGGCGGGCTAACAGATCTCGGAGATATGTATTGGCAGACGTCAGATCCAACCGTTATTTCTGGATTCTACAATTCTGCGCGCACATGGCTTGGCTACAACAACAATACTTGTAGATATCCAGTAATAAGAGGAATCGGCACAACAACAATTACGGCTGGCACATACGACGGCAAAAGAAAAGATTCCATCGCAGTAACTGTAAAGATGCCGCCAATTGAGCAATGGAGACATGATGTTTTAACATTAGTAAACAAAGTACGTATCAAAAATTCACTTAATCAGTTAACGTGGGGTGATACTTGTGCGGACGGAGCAAATATTCGCGCTGCCGAGTCCAAAACTGAATATAGCCATACCAGGCCAGATGGAAGTAGTTGGTCTACGGTCTGCCCAGCTCCAGAAGGAGGAGTAAGCGGAGAGAATCTAGCTATAGGCAACGCCGCAGTTTCCCCTGCTACTGTTGTAGCACTCTGGATGGGTTCCGAGGGCCACCGCGCTAATATCCTAAATCCAGAATACACCAAACTAGCAGTTGGTTTTGACTTCGATCTCGAATCTGAATATAAAACCTATTGGTCACAATTCTTTAGTACATATTAACTACAATATAATAATCATTCTCGACACGCTTCCTCGCGCCCGTCGTTACGGGGCTCGTCGCTCAATCCGCTCCCGTTGTCGCGGACGGTCTCGAATTGATTATTATATTGTAGAATAATAATAATTCTCAAGATTTGTGCCGAATTCTTTTATTTTCAGATGTGAGACACGGTTAGTCATAACAACTACAATAAAATGACGGTTTTCTTCTGGGAATTCTATGATGGCCGCATCATGATAGATATTCCAGTTATTAATAGATGGATTAAAGTCCCAACCAACTTTATTGTAAACATTGGCGCGACTAAAGCCAGAAGGAAGGCCCCTTCGCCAATCGTAGGTAGTTACAGGCTGGTTTAGGAAGGAATCTTTCATACGAGCAAGATATGTTTCATTAGTAATCTCGGTATGGTTATAAAAGATCTTCATGATTGAGAGAATATCGCTTACATTTGAAAGTAAATTAGAGATATTTGAGTTTGTAATTTGAAAATCATTTTTAATAATAGCGTCAAGTTCTGCATGCCCAATCATCGCCCAGAGGGATTCGGCACAAGGAGAATGGGACTCACGGATGGCGCGGTCCAAGCATTCAAGAATGGTATTTCCCGTGTAGCCAACCTTTGCATTTGGGTCCCAGGCCCCATTTTCGAGTCTACGATAGCCTTCATAAACCACAAAGAGTTTATACAAAGAAGCAGTGTTGTATGGCTCACTAATGTTGTATTCACCAGCAATTTCGTCGCGCTCGATATCATAGATTATTACGCTTCGATTACCAGAGGTAGAATTCACAAAATTATCAATAACTGGCTGGAATGAAACCGCATTAGGAATTGCCGGTGCAGGCTCGATTTCTGGCACTGGTTCTGGCTCTTCTGGCTCGGGTGGAGGGGTAAGAAGGCCTTTGATAATGAACGCAGCAACAATCGCTATAGTTGCCGTCAATATAAAAGTGATTGCGAGCCCTAAGGTCTTACCGACTGTAGTCTTTGAAGCCACCATCTCATTGTCTCCTCGTCTAGTATTTTAGTTTGCATATCATTACCATAAATCGTACCAGTTAGTTTTGTCTGGAGCAACTTGCCATTGTAGAAATAATGCCCAAGCACCAAGCTCCTAGTGGTGCCAGGCCACCAAATTTGGTCAAAGAAGAGGTTACCAAGTCCGTAATAGATAGCGCCATTGCCATAAAGTTCATAGGTTTGTGCTTGGTGAGCAGAAGTACCAACCACCACGTCTGCGCCTAGATCAATCAGATGCCTAAAGAAGCCAATTTGGTCACCAGCAGAAGAATTTGCTCGGTCGCAGATAGCATTTTCATAGGTAAAATCATATGAAGCACACTCGTAGTATTGAATGTCTACAATCACAAAATCACCGCGGGCTTTGGCGGCCGAAATCTCCGCTGCAGCATTCTCCTCGTAGTATTGATTAGCGCCTGGGGTATTATCATAAGTGGCACCACCAGTAGACTGGTTGTAGGCAAGAAAAGTAATACCGGTACCCTTTTCATTGATATTTAGAGGTTTTGCAGCATCGGTTGCTGTTTTGCCACCACCAACCATCTTAATACCCTTTTCATTATACAAATCGATAGTGGAGCTTGCGGCAACATCGCCACAGTCCTGGTTATGATTTCCTGTTAATTCCACAATATCAAGACCGATTTCAGTAAGCGTATCAATAAACCTTGGATCGGAACAAATGTTGGAGCCCGATGCGTAGTTAGTGAAAGAGGATTCATTAGAGGTATGGGTAAGGTCAAAAGCGGACAGAAAATCTTTTACTCCGGCAGCAAAATACTTTGCATCCGTGCCAGCATAGAGTTTTCTATTCATTCCGCGAGAAAGCGCCGTTACGCCGGTTTGAGCAAAAGTCAAAACATTTTCTTTTGATGGCACATCGATAACAAAAGTATCACCAATAAGTGGCAAAATCTCATCATTAAACTTTTCAGACTCAAATTTTATAATACCAAACACGGCCCCCTTCTCGAAATCATCTAGGTAGTAGGCACCGTTTAATTTTAGTAAATGTTTTTTGTAATCAAGATCGCTAAATTCAACTAAAGAAAAACTATCACTTTCGTTTGTAAATAATTCATCAGGCGTTTCTGCGGTAATACCAGTAGTAAGATCGTAAAAATCCGAAACTGGGACGTATATTTTATATAAATACTCTCCTTCCGAAAGATTGGCCTTAGAAAAAGAACTATAGGTAGAAATATGTACGTCTTTGTCTAAGTCTACATCTTCAGTGAAAATCGAGTTCAAAATGCTCTCAGTCTCCTCATCAAAAGGCCCATCCAGATAAACCACGCCAGGAATCCTAAAAATACCAGTTTTAGTAAAGAATTGCACACCAAAGAAAGTGCCCGCAAAAATCACAAGAAAACAAATTAAAGATATAAAAGAAAGTTTTAGTCTACTTCCCTTTTTCTTTCTGCTCATACAAATATTATAGCATATGATATAATAATCTTATGTTTAAGTGGGCAAAATGGCATAAAAAGGGTGAAGTTCTTGAAACGATTTCCTCTCCAAACGAACGTGTAAAATGCGTTTTTGTGCTCAAAAACTCACAAATTGCATACTATGTATATAAAGATGATAAGCTCGTAATAAAACCTTCTCGACTTGGTTTTGTAATCTGTGGCGAAACGCCACTAAATGGTAAACTCGAACTAGTTCGTATGCAAGCCAAAAAAGTAAAAGAAACCGTTGAGACACTTTGGGGCGAAGATCGATATCTAAATAATGAATATAATGAAACGGCCTTTTATTTAGCAGAAGATATTAATGAGAATCGTATTTTTACGATGCGTTTTAGGGTATTTGACGATGGCGTCGCTTTTCGCTACGAGATCCCGCCACAGCCAAAGTTCCAGCGTATCACCATCAAAGACGAACTTACTGAATTTAATGTAGATGTCAATTCTACAGTATGGCAAATTCCAGCATTTCAGCCAGACCGCTATGAGTACAATTATGAAAAATGTTTAGTTTTTGAAATTCCGGGTTCGGTGCATACGCCACTTACTATGCATACGCCAACAGGCTATTATATCTCTATTCACGAAGCGGCGCTCTACGACTACGGTTCGATGACAATTAGGCTAAATTCAGCACACGCCCTCCAGTCCGATATTACACCTTTGTCTGACGGTACCAAAGCGCATCTGCTTTTGCCGTTTTCTTCACCGTGGCGTGTAATCATGATCGCAGATTCTGCCATTGGCCTCATTTCAAATAAAATGACATACCTATTAAATGATCCACCAAAAGGCGACTTTTCATGGGTAAAGACATTGAAATTTATCGGCATTTGGTGGGCGATGTATGTAGGTGAATGGACATGGGCCCCAGGTGTACGTCACGGCGCTACTACGGAACATGCTATGGAATATATTGATGCTGCTGTGCGCCTTGGCATTAGTGGCCTTTTAATCGAAGGCTGGAATGAAGGTTGGGAGGGCGACTGGCTAGAGAATGGCATAAATAATAAGTTTACTATCGCAACTCCAGATTTTAATCTCGAAAAAGTCGCCCACTATGCCAAAGAAAAAGGTATAGAAATTGTCGGACATCATGAAACAGTTGGCTTTATTGATAACTATGAAAATCAGCTCGAATCAGCCTATAGTTATTATCTTCTGAATGATATTCATTACATTAAAACGGGTTATGCCGGCAGCATGATGACTATCAACGGTCGCAAAGAATATCATCATTCCCAATTAGGTGTAAGACATTACCAAAAAACAGTAGAACTCGCCGCTAAAAAACATATTTGCCTAGATATCCATGAGCCAATAAAAGGTACAGGGATCGAACGAACCTGGCCTAATCTCCTTTCTCGCGAAGGTGCACGTGGTCAAGAATATGAAGGCGGAGCTCTTTCTCCATCTCATGCTTGTATTCTGCCGTTTACTAGGCTACTGGCTGGAGGTATGGACTACACTAATGGTATTTTAGACATTACAAATAATGTGAAGCGTTTGGCTACTACGGTTACACGTCAATTGGCATATTTTGTCACAATTTATTCTGGAATGGCAATGGCAGCAGACCGTCCGTTTATTTATGAAGATAGATTCCCGGACTTATATAAATTTATTAAAGATGTGCCAACGAGCTTCGAAAAAACTGTACCACTAGCTGGCGAAATTGGCGAGTACTATATTGTAGCTAGGAAAGACCGCGAAAGTATGGACTGGTATGTGGGTGGAGTCACTAATGAAAACCCTCGCCGCGTGATGATAAATCTTGAATTTCTTGACGAAGGAGTCTATAAGGCCGAAATCTACACCGATGGCGAGAATGCTCATTTTCGTGGTGACCCATACGAGTATCAAATCAACACTAAGCACGTAGGCAAAAACGAATCATTAGATATATATATGGCTGCTGGCGGTGGATTCGCAATTAAACTAACGCGCGTAAATAATTAAACGGTGCGAAGCATCGCCGTTACCATAGAGTCTACCAGTACAAGTCATAAGAACAAGAGTTTTTTGGTCTTCATCGGAGAGGAGTGCATCCATGTCGATAGTATCGCGCTCGGCGATTTCTATACTATTTATATTATATATATGTCCAGCGTACTTGATTTCTTGGCCAATACGGGCCTTTTCTAACCCAGAAAAAGCCGTAGTAGAATGCCCCATGAGTAGAGTTTTATTCTCATAGCGATTAAAGCTGCCGACTACATTTGTAGGTGTGTTCAGTCTGCCATTTTCCATTTTAAGTTTGGTGACTTCACTTTCAAATCCAATAGCAGGTATGCTGACACGACCAGAAATTGTGTAGGCGATAGCTTCAACTGGCTCGAAATATTTAAGCAGGCAAAAAGTGAAGACAGCAAAACAAATTGTAGACATTACAACTTGGTAATCAAACTTCCACCTCAGTCTCAAGAGACCTCCTTTTTTCCATTATAGCATAAGTACTAAAACATGATATAATTTTGTTATGGAAAAAATATCAGATTCTATCTCGAACGTCTGCAAAAAGTATCTTCCAAAATTTAAAGAAGCCAGTATTACTTTTGATCTTGATTTTCCAGACACCACCATTACCGTAGAAAACAAAGCGAAAATTGAAAAAGACATTGAAAAAACAATTAAGTCTGCCATTTCACGCACTAAAAACGGTCAGATTAAACTTACGGTCAAAAAAGGCGAAATTGTTATTACGGATACAGGCACTACGATTGATAAAACCACGTGCAAAAAACTTTGTACCGAGCATATCACCGTAAAATCTCGCGTTGGATTTGGGACCACCGTCACAATTAAGTTCTAAACTCCAGGGCTAAACATCTTGAGCTTTTTTTCGTGAGCTTTGTAATTCTTGTCGTGTGAGCCAACTTCGGCCCAGAAGGCTTTGGAATGATCCATATGGTTTAGATGTGCCAGTTCGTGTAAAATTACATAGTCTCTTAGGGGTTCCGGTACATTCATAAGACCTATATTTAAAGAAATTGTTTTATTGGATGAACAACTGCCCCATCTAGTATTAGCATGCGTAAGCCTACATTTATCATATTTGTAGCCATATAATTTAGCATGATATTCGAGCCGATATGGCAAATACTCTTTTGCTTTTTTCATTAAGAGTTTCTTCTGATAATCACGTGTACGTTGAGAAGAAGGGTCTTTGATTGGTAACTTTTCTCTAATAATATCGCGGTTAGTATTCAAAAACCTTTTTGCTAAAAAATCAGAAGTGTACGTAGGGACGGACATTTGTAAGCGACCTGAAGTAGAGATCGAAAATTTAATGTTTTTAGAAAGTGGTGATTTTCGAACTATTACTTCGCCAAATTCAGAATCTTTAATTAACATCAGCAAGTCCAGCAAGGACGTGTTTGGTTTGTGTTTCGAATGTATGCTTGCCAGAAAGAATGATTGGCTTTTCGGCCTCGGAAGGTGCCTCAAGTTTGGCGGTAGCATCATCAAATGCAATCTTTGCTTCAGCTACGGTTTTGTAGCGTTTTTTCATACGATTTCTAAGGGTATTTACGTCAGTCTGAATCCATATAAGTGAAATATCGTATCCAGCATCAGAAAGAACCCTACGGAATTCATCGCGTTTTCTTTCGGTGCCAATGCCGCCTTCAATGACGATGGTAGCCCCAGTTTTTGCAATTTGTTCCAAAATAAGAAGAATGTTAGGGCGTGAAAATGCACCCTTAATTGCAATATCGTTAAAATTATAAAATGCCAACCCAAATTTGTTTGCGAACTTTGTCGCGAATGTAGTTTTGCCGCTGCAAGGCGCACCGAAAACAAGCAGAGCACGTGATTTAGATTTATTACCTTCCATAATACTTCTATTGTAGCACAAGTGTAAATAATCTTGCAATAGATTACGCTAATTCTTAAACAGGTTATGATCGAGTTTTAAAGTGTCAACAAATTTCACGATTTTAGATATGTCTTTCGAAATCTTTTCGCATTCGATTTTTTCATCAATCGGATATTTTGGATTCGGAGCTTCAAAAGCATCAGTATTATTATGAAGTCCTACATGAAGTTTGTTGTCGACAAAACAAAGCAGGATTCTTGTGTTTGAATTTGCAGCCATATCTTCAATTCTAGCGATAATGTCAGGAGTAAGGATATAAAACATTTCAAATCCATCTTCGGCAAATACTCTAAACATTTTATTAAAGGTAGTGGATTCTGTTTCAATCTTTTCAAGGCGTTTACCGTTTTTAGCGCTTCTTGGTACAAGGGCCCCATCGAAACCTTTTTGTACAACCTCAAGTTTAAAAGCAAACTTCTTTGGAAATTCAAAAGTCATCCAACGTCCACGAAAGATAGTAACGTAATGGGTGTCACCATCGCTATCTTTGTGTTCAGTTTCGATATGGACATCAGCTTGGGTAAAATCAACATCCTTATATTTTGCTACAACCAAATCGTTTGAATGATATCGGTCGCCCGTAGACATCATACCAGTGTTTTTTAGGACTTCTGGCTCCAAACCTACTCTCGGTGTATACGCAACGTTGCTGAAAATTGTTTTTAAACTTGTCAAAACGAAATAATCTTTATAGGCATTTTCGTATTTTTCGCGAGGCTTTCTAGTAATGAAAGCTGAGATAATTAATGAAATTACAAAAGAAAAGATGAGTAGAAAGATAATTTGGAAAAATGAGAAAAAATAGAATCTACCATGGGAAGAAAGAATATTTATTAGCGCAAAAATCCCAAATGGGATCAAACAAACCAAAAAACATGTTCGTCTTACGCGCTTACTCAAATTGTAATATTCTTCGCGGGCTGATTCTAATTCTTTGAATGTCATAAATTGATTATACCATTTAGTTATTTACGCCGTGATGCGCAGTAAAAGAACTCGCATCAAGTTTTTTAAAGATAAAGTTATGTTCTATTCCGTATTGAATTATTCTCTCGACTGCATCTACAGAAAAACCTTTTACGTCATGCTGCAATACAACGGAATTACCACCAAGAACTAGCCGAGAGGTAACATTATTAAATACTTCATCTGCGGTTTTAGCCCCACCAGCATCGTTGGAGTCTACATTCCAATCAAAGTACGTATAACCGCGTTTCGTTACTTCATTTACGAGTCTAGTCATAATGCGGCTACGTCCGTCATAACGACGCGACACTAAGTTAGAGCTGCCACCTGGAAAACGAATTAGTTTTGAATCTTCCCCGGTCTTTGCTTTGACGCGGTTGGAAATGGTATTTAAATCTGCAAAATAATTGTCAACACTAGAATACACGTAGGCATAATTATGTGTATTAGTGTGGAGTGCAACGGTATGTCCTTCTTCGAATTCGCGTTTAAAATAATTGTCGTCGCCACGCCCGGTCACAAAGAAGGTCACCTTAACGCCATACTTTTTTAGAACATCAAGTAGTCTACCGGTATGCTCGCTTGGGCCATCATCAAAAGTAAGATAAATTGTGCCAGCAGGTTGAATCACGTGCACCTTTCGGATAGCTTCGGTAATGTTGTTTGAGCTGTCTTTTGCTGTGTATTTAACCTCATATTCGCCGACAGTTTTTGGATCAACAGAGCCATCAACTACTAATTCCATATCGCCGCCAATATCATAGGCGTCAACACCGGGATCCTCATAATCAGTCCCGACCGCAACAGTAATAATATCACCGCCAATTATCTCGATGACCGGTGCAAAGTTGTCTGGTTCGCCAGCAGGCGTGTAATTAAAAAAGTATACATTGGAGAACAGAAAAACTAAGTACAACCCAAAAGTAGAAACAAGAAACGTAGATAATAATTGTCTTAAGTATAAGACCCTCATAGCTTTATTATATCAAAAAGTGTTATACTAGAATTAATGAAAACAAGATCACATATGTCATCAAGAAGAAGTTTAGCCAGCAGGCGCCGTGGTTTTTCAAACGCACATGCATTCGCCGTTGGTAAAGCTACTGGAGTAAGGATTAACAACAGCCATGCTGCAAATGTCGGAGCTGCACTTCATAGTAGCAAAAAACATCGTGAAAATGCTAGAAGAATGTCGAGAAGCAGCAACACTTCAAAGCATAAATTTTCGAGTAGCAGTTTTAGCCAAAATACGCCATTAGACGTATTATCAAATTTTGACGAACTAAAGACGCCAAGCTTTAAATATTTTTATTTGCTACTTATCCCAATTGTTATCTTTTTGATCATTACATTCGTAATGATGGTTTTATCTATTGCTAGGATTATATAATACACAAAAAATGGCAGGGGCGGCAAGACTTGAACTCGCGTTTACCCCTTGGGACGTTCCGCGAGTGAAAGTCTTGACGACACAAAAAATGGCAGGGGCGGCAAGACTTGAACTCGCGACACCTGGTTTTGGAGACCAGTGCTCTACCAA
>JAEEGL012046558.1_pt1 | contig 12530 bp, 14 predicted proteins | sample 9134231 | NCBI WGS metagenome assembly JAEEGL01 (sample SAMN16246548, study PRJNA631951) | gut metagenome | biome: gut microbiome; feature: rumen; material: fiber-attached | host: Bos | place: Iran: Karaj | collected 2018-10
GTGTACATAATATAGATAAAAAATGAAAAAAATGATATAATGAGCACGTTAAACACAGAAAATGTGTGGGAGGTATTAGCAACATGAGTAGTACAGCAACGATAGTTGAACTTTGTGGGAAAAAGAAGTCCAAAGGCCGGAGAACTAGTTACAAATTCACAGTAATTTCAGAATCAGCAATTAATGAATTTCGTGTAATTTGTTTTTCAGAAGATAATTTGATTGTTAAAACTCAAGAAACATGTAGGCGTGATGTAGATGAGTATAATTACAAAATGCTTTGTTTGGGATGCTTCAGAAAGGATTCAAACTTTTTTAAAGAACTAAGAGAAGCAGGTGTAGAATTTAATGATAAATCAAGTAGATTTAAGTTAAGCTTCACAATAGGATCAAAAGAGTATGAATTTTATCGAGTCACCGATGATGGTGCACAAGTAAATATTCGGCGATTGGATTGTAAACCAAAAAAAGGTTCAAAAAACCACTGACAAATGTCAGTGGTTTCATATTTTCTATTGTGATAGTTTATTTTCTTACTTTAGAATCAATAATGATGGTAACTGGTCCATCATTTAATAGTTCTACTTTCATATCTGCTCCAAATATTCCAGTATCAACATGAGGAACTTTTTTTCTGCATTCCTCAATAAAATATTCATAAAGAGGAATAGCAATATCAGGTTTAGCAGCCTCAATAAAAGAAGGTCTATTTCCTTCGTTGGTATTAGCATACAAAGTAAATTGTGAAATTAATAAAAGTTCTCCATTAACATCTTTAAGTGCTAAATTCATTTTTCCGTTTTCATCTTCAAATACTCGAAGATTTACTAATTTTCTAACTAAGAAATCAGCATCTTCTTTAGTATCAGAAGGAGAAATTCCAATTAACACTAAAAAACCTTTTCCAATCTTTCCATTTACTTTATTATCAATAGTTACACTTGCATGAGCAACTCTTTGAATTACTAAACGCATAAATAAACCTCTTTATTTATTAACATAATCTAGTTAGCGACATTTTCCAATTTTGATGATAATTTATTAGATTCCTTTGTTAAAGCATCAATATCAGCAAATAAGGAATTTAAATGTTCTTCTTTAGACTTTGTTAATTTTTTGTTTTTACTCTCATATACAATTTTACCAACTTCTTCGTACTTGTTGCTTATTTTAAGATTTAAGCTAGCAATACTAGTAGAAAATAAAACTGCTTTATCATTTGTAGTATAAAAATTACTATTAAACTTATTTACAACTTTCATTTTACACTCCAAATTTCCTAAAAGACACTTCTAATTATACTATAATAATGCTTCTAAGTCAATGAAATAAATATAGAGGTGACATAAAACTAATTTGACAATTTTGAATAAAATAAATATAATATCATCGCGTGATGGAAAGATATCGAAGAGGTCATAACGAGGCTGACTCGAAATCAGTTAGTCGGTTAATAGCCGGCCCGTGGGTTCGAATCCCACTCTTTCCGCCATAAGAGGAATGAATTATGAATGAACATAAAATGAAAATAGAAAAGAAAAGAAAGATTATAGCCTTATCAGTAATACTAGTAGTATTGCTAGCGGTAGCAATTACAATAATAGTATATGAAGTAAAGGGCGAGTTCTACATGAACTACAAGCTATCAAAAATTATAATAATCAGTACAGCTGAAGGAAGAGAAAAGCAAGAAGAATCTGATAAAAAGTGGAACTTATCAGTAGATCAAGATAATGATATATACATATATCTTGACAAAAATGATGACAGTGATAAGCTAATAGAAAGTGTAACTATAGAAAATTTTGAAGTGACTAAAAGTCCAAAGATTGGAAATATTGAATACTACATGCCAAGATCAACAGAAGGAACAACATTTAAAAATTTAGACGAATTTAAGGTAAATGGTAGTTTAACATATAATGGAGCAAAAGCAAGCAACGAAAAGAATTTGGAAATTGGCAGTGAAGGTGGAAAAATTCTAGTTAGAGTGGCAAATGTAGGTGTTGCAGAGTATGTATCAGATGAAACAAATGAGATAAAACATGATGGAACATTATTAACACTTACACAAACAAATATGGAAGATATAAAATTTTCTGTTCAATTTGATTTGATAATGAAGGTAAATGGAATTAGCTATAAAGGAAAAGTAAAGCTAGACTTACCAGTAGGAAGCATTAATGAAAAAGGAACAGAAACTCATGAAATAACAGATTTAGATTATGTTATTTTTAAAAGAATATAACTTATAAAATTAACTTGTAAAAATACAAAAATCATTATATAATGCAAACGGTATTTATTTGTTCTTGTATGGAGAGCATTTCAATAAAAGCCTGTGAAGTTTGTCAGGTCCGGAAGGAAGCAGCAATAAGCAGTAACTTTTATGTGGGATGTTTTCCATAGAGGAACATCTAGATACCGTTTAACTAATTTAAAGGAGGTATATATTTGGAATACACAGCTTTATACAGAAAATATAGACCATTAACCTTTAATGAAATGGTTGGACAAGAAAAAATAATAAAAACTTTAAAGAATGAAATTATAGCAAATAGAGTAGGCCATTCATATTTGTTTTGTGGTGAAAGAGGAACTGGAAAGACAACAAGTGCAAAAATATTAGCTAGAGCAGTTAATTGCTTAAATCCAAAAGATGGAGAACCATGTAATGAATGCGAAATTTGCAAAGCATCATTAGATGGATCGTTAACAGATATAGTAGAAATGGATGCTGCATCTAACAATGGTGTAGACAACATAAGAGAAATAAGAGATGAAGTGAATTTTTTACCAACTTTAGCAAAATATAGAGTGTACATAATTGATGAGGTACATATGTTGTCAGCAGGAGCTTTTAATGCATTACTAAAAACATTAGAAGAACCACCAGAGCATGTTAAATTTATACTAGCAACAACAGAACCACAAAAGTTACCAGCAACAATTATTTCTAGATGTCAAAGATTTGATTTTAAGAAAATCCCAAATGCAGATTTAGTAAATAGATTAAAATTTGTTGCAAAAGACAATGCATTGGAGATAACAGATGAAGCATTATACACAATAGCAGATTTAGCAGAAGGCGCTGCGAGAGATGCTTTAAGTATTCTAGAAAGATGCTCCCAAGAAAATGTAAAAATAACACAAGATGTTGTTAAAGAACTTGCAGGAGTTGCAAAATTAACTTATGTTAACAAACTTTCGAAATGTATTTTTGAAAAAAATGTTGAAGAAGCATTGAAAGTCATTGATAATCTAGCAAATGAAGGAACAAATTTAAACAATTTTATATGGGAATTAATAAAATATATAAAAGATATTCTTGTTAGAAAATCAAATGGTGAGTTGAAAGTATATAATGAAGAAGAACTAAAACAAATAGATGAATTAAAAGAATTAGTAATGAAAGAAAGATTGCTAAAAATAATATATAATTTATCAGAACTTGCAAAAGAAATGAAGTGGGCCTCACAAAAGAATATATTATTTCAAGTCGGAATTATAAAGGAATGTACTGCATCAGATATAGTAGAAGATAAGAGCATAACATCAAATGCAAATCATTCAAATAGTGGAAATGTAATAAGTAGCGAAAAATATCTAGAGCTAGCAAAGCAGCTAGATTCTTTAAAAACAGAAATGAATAATTTAAAGGATAATGCATATAATAATATGACGGGCAATATAGAAGGACAAAAAGGAAGTAAAGAGCAAGTAAAAAAAGATGAAAAACCAAAAAAGATTATTCATGTGGAGCCTGGAGCAAAATTAGATATTTGGCCTAATATAATGAAAACGATAAAAGACAATGGAAAGATGTCAGTGTATAGTCAATTAATTGATAGTTCTGCAGTAGCTTTAAATGATGTGTCAGTTGGTATAAAAGTAAATAGCGAGTTAGCAAAAAGTATAATTGAATTACCAGAAAACACAAATATGCTAGAAAAAGAAATATCAATTAATATGGGAAAGCACATGAAAGTTAAAGTTTTAGGTGTTGATACAATTATAAAAGAAAAAACAAACGTTAATGCAGATGGATTAAATGAACTGCAAAAACAATTAGGAAATAATATTAATGTAATTGATAGTTAGGAGGAAACATTATGTCAAGAAGAGGTGGATTTCCTGGAGGAAATTTTGGTGGTTTAAATATGAACCAATTAATGAAAGAAGCAAAAAAGATGCAAGCTGATATGACAAAATCACAAGAAGAGCTTGCTGCAAAAATCTTTGAAGCAACAGCTGGCGGTGGAGCAGTTACCGCAAAAGTAACAGGAGGAAAGGTATTAACAGAATTAAAGATAAGCAAAGATGTAGTAGATCCAGATGATGTAGAGATGTTAGAAGATTTAGTATTAACATGCATTAATCAAGCATTAGAAAAAGTAGACGAGGAAACAGCAAATGCATTTGGAAAATATAATATTCCAGGAATGATGTAGAAAAGAGGAAAAAATGGCTTATTATTCACCATCAATAGAAAAACTAATAGAGAGTTTTGAAAAGCTACCAAGTATTGGTAATAAAACAGCTGCTAGACTAGCATTTTATATAGTAAATGCAAGTAAAGAAGAAACAGATGAGTTTATAAAAAGTATTCAAGATGCTAAAAATAATTTAAAATATTGTTCAACTTGTTATAATATTTCAGATTCTGATCCATGCCAAATATGTGGAGATAAATCTAGAGACCAAAGTGTAATTTGCGTTGTGGAAGATGTAAAAGATGTTGTGGCAATGGAAAAAACACATGAATTTAAAGGCTTATATCATGTATTACATGGTTCGATTTCTCCAATGAATGGAATAGGTCCTGATGATATAAAAATTAAAGAATTATTAACTAGACTTTCTACAGGGGACATAAAAGAAGTAATACTGGCAACAAATCCAAGAGTAGAAGGTGAGGCAACAGCAATGTATATATCAAAATTAATAAAACCACTTGGAATAAAAGCAACAAGAATAGCACATGGAATTCCAGTAGGTGGAGATTTAGAGTATACTGATGAAGTAACTTTAACTAGAGCACTTGAAGGAAGAGTTGAATTATAAAGAGAAAATAGAAAGATAAAATATATTAAAAAGATCTACCATCGGTAGATCTTTTATTTGCATATTTATTTGTATTAATACGATTTACTAATCATTTTGAAGAATTGTATCACAAATATCTTTCGTTGAATTCTTTTTAGCAAGAAGTTTAGAATTAATTTTCATTTTAAACATTTCAGATTCATTTGAAAGAAGATTTTTTATTTCTTCATCAACATCATCTTCTTTCTTAATCCAAATTCCAACACCGGAATTTTCAAGAAATTCTGCGTTTTCAAGTTCTTGTCCAGGAATTGGATTAATTATTACTAAAGGAAGACCAGAAGCTAAACTTTCTGTAACAGTTAATCCTCCGGGCTTAGTAACAACTAAATCTGAAATAGACATAAGCTCTGGAACCATTTTAGTATATCCTAAAACTTTCACATAAGAAAATGCGTCTTCATCCTCAACTAATTCTTCAAACTTTTCTTTAATTTTTTCATTTTTTCCAGAAATTGCAACTATTTGGCAATTATCTCTTCCATACTTAATAAAACTTTTTAAAACTTCAACTGTTTTTTCTCTTCCAAGACCAAGTTCACCACCAGCAAAAAATAAAATAGTTTTTCTTTTATGATCTAATTCAAAATCATCTTTAATTTGCTCTCTATCAAAGTGAAGTAAGAATCTATTAGAAAGTGGTATTCCAGTAGCAAATATTTTAGATTCATCAATACCATAATCAATGAGCATATTTTTCATCTTGTTATGTGCAACAAAGAAAAAGTCTGTATACTCGTGACCGATAAGCCATTGATCATGTGGCGCAAAATCAGTAAGGACAGTTGCAAGAACAACTGGTTTAATCTTTCCTTTTTTCTTTAAATGGCTAACCATTTGACCAGAGAATGGATGAGTAGATATTACAATATCTGGATCCTTCTCTTTAAACAATTTTATTAGCTTATGAGACATCATATTAAATGAAGAACTAGCTATATTAGATAATGCTCCTTTTTCAGCTTTAGCATACATTCTAGCCCAAAGCCAAGGTGCACTTTTCGTCATATTTACATAGGCATCAGTTGAAATTTTATTTAATATTTTGTCAACATAAAGCATACAATCCATAATCTCGACTTGATCTTCTGGATAATTTTGCTCAATATATTGTTTTATAGAGTTTGCTGCTGATAAATGTCCTCCTCCAAATGAAGCATAAAAAATCAATATTTTTCTCATATAGATTTAATCTCCTTTTATGGAATGATTAATTATATAGTTAATTTATATTATCACTTCGATGAAATTTTATCATAGAAAGAGAAAAAAGTGAAGATTTGAAAAGTAAAATTTCCGTATATCTTTATGATTTTCTATTGAAATCAAAAATAATTTGTTATAAGATATAAAAAATTATTATTAATATTTGAGGGAAATTATGCAAGTTAAAATCGGTAATTCAAATATAAATTATGAAATCATGGGAGCAGGATATCCAATAATCATGCTACCAGGATGGCTTGCACCTTTAGAGACATTAAAACCAATTGCTGATAGCTTAAAAGATAGATTTAAAATATATTTAATAGATGTAATTGGAATGGGAAAAAGCGAATTACCAGAAAAACCATTAAATACAGATGACTTTGGGAATTTTCTTAAAGAATTAGTTGATAAATTAGATATAAAAAAGCCACCTATTTTGATAGGACATTCAAATGGTGGAAGAATAATAATAAATAGTGTTGGAAGAGGACTAGTAGAAGCTAAAAAAATAATATTAATTGATAGCGCGGGATTAAAAACAAAACATAGTTTTATGTATTATGTGAAATTATATACATATAAACTAGGAAATAAAATTTTAAAAATACTTCCACAGACGGAAGATGTAAAAGAATTAAGACAAGAAATGTTTGATAAGAGAAGCTCTAAAGACTATAAAGATTCACCACAAGTGTTAAGAGAAACAATGAAAATAATACTAAAAGAAGATCAATCTGATAAATTACCAAATATAAAAGCACCAACGCTTTTAATATGGGGCTCTGAAGACACAGCAACACCATTATATATGGCAGAAAAGATGGAAAAATTAATACCAGATAGTGGATTAGTTACATATGAAGGAGCTGGACATTTTTCATATTTAGATAATTTGGTTAATTGCAATATAGTAATAAATGAATTTTTAAAAGAAGAGGATAAAAAATAATGGACATCGCAGAAAGAATATTGTTAAACGTAAGCTTACTTCTGTTTATATGGATTTTTTATAAAAAAACAAGACATGGAATGCACATGTTACAACTAGAAAGTTACCATAATGATAGATATATCAAATGGATGAAGAAAAATATAAGAAGAGTTGTAAAGCTACCAGAAATAATAATGCTATTAATACCAACTGTATTAATTTGTTTAACAGGTTGGATTCCATATTTTGTAGCATATATATTTGAAATATTGTTTTTATTAGTTATTTCAGTTTTCACAAGAAAGAAAAAAGAGAAGAAAGCATTTGTTGTAACTGGAAGAATAAAAAGAATGTTTGTAATTGAATTTATCATTTTAGCAATAGTAGTAGCTATTTCAAATTTAACAAATTCAATTATGACGATAGTATTGGTAAATGTATTATTATTAGCAGCATATTTTATGGTAGTAATAATAAATTTGATAAATTTACCAATAGTGAATTTATCTAATAAGAAATTTACTAAAATGGCAGTTAACAAATTAGAATCAATCCCAGATATAACAATAATTGGAATAACTGGGAGTTATGGGAAGACAACTACAAAGAATATAGTAAACACAATATTATCTCAAAAGTATGACTCACTCATGACACCAGGAAGTTTTAATACAACACTTGGAGTAGTAAGAACAATAAATGAATATATGAAACCAACAAATAATGTATTTGTATGTGAGATGGGAGCAAAATATGTAGGAGATATAAAAGAGATATGTGATTTAGTACATCCACAAATAGGAATACTAACATCAATAGGACCACAACATTTAGATACATTTAAGTCATTAGAAAATGTTAGACAAACAAAATTAGAATTAATAGAAAGTCTTCCAGAAGATGGAGTAGCATTTGTAAATTGGGAAGATAGCAACATAAGAGAATCAGAAATAAATTGTAAAACAATTATAAAGTATGGATTAAATGATAAAGCTGATTATTATGCAGATAATATTGAAATAGATGAACAAGGCTCTAGTTTTGACGTAGTAATACCAAATAAAGAACCAATTAGAGTTAAAACAAAATTACTTGGAAGATTAAATATATTAAACATAGTATGTGGTGTAGCAGTAGCTGACTATTTAGGGTTAACAGAAAATGAAATAAAAGCAGGAACAAAATACATAAAACCAGTAGAACATAGACTACAAATGAGAAAAAATCCAAATGGATCAATAATCATAGATGATGCATATAATTCAAATATCCGCGGTGCTAAAATGGCACTAGAAGTATTAAAAAATTTTGAGGATAAAAAGAGATTAGTAATCACCCCAGGAATAGTAGATTTAGGTACTAAGGCTGATGAAATAAATGAAGAACTAGGAGAATATATTGCGGATTCAGCAGATTATGTAATTTTAGTTGGAAAAGAACAAGCAAAACCAATATATAAAGGCTTAAGTAATAAAAAGTATCCAGATGAAAAGATATGTATAGCAGAGAATTTACAAGAAGCTTTAGATGAAATGAAAAAAGAGATGACTGAGAACACAGTTATTCTTTTAGAAAACGATTTACCAGATAATTATCTATAAATCGATATTAATAAAAAAGAAGGTAATAGAATGAAAATTAAATTAGGAGTATTTTTTGGAGGAAAATCAGTAGAACACGAAATTGCAATAATTACAATGAGCCAAGCAATGGCAAGTGTTAATAAAGAAAAGTATGAGATTATTCCAATATATATTTCAAAAAAAGGAATAATGTATACAGGAGACAATCTATTAGATATTAATTCTTACAAAAATATGGATGCACTATTAAAAACTTTAACAAAAGTAAGTATAGTAAATGATGGAGAAGCAGTAAAAGTTTTAAAATTACCAGCACCCAAATTTGGAAAACAAGAAATTAATACAATTGATGTAGCATTTCCAATAATGCATGGAACTAATGGAGAAGATGGAACCATAGCTGGATTTTTAAATCTATTAGGCGTTCCATACATTGGACCAGATATAGTAGCATCTGGAATTGGTATGGATAAAATATTCATGAAGAAAGTACTAAGAGAGTCAGGAATTCCTGTTGTTAATTATTATTCATTCTATTCTATGGAATATATTGAAGATGAAGAAAGAATAATAAGTGAGATAAATGACAAATTAAAGTATCCATTAATAGTAAAGGCTGGAAATTTAGGATCAAGTGTTGGAATAAAAAAGGTTGATAAAAAAGAAGACTTAGCAGATGCAATTGAATTTTCAATGGAATTTACAGATAGAATATTAGTAGAAGAAGCGGTAACAGATTTAAAAGAAATTAATTGCTCAGTTATGGGAAATATTTCAGAGACTGAAGCTTCAGTATGTGAAGAACCATATTTTTCAGATGAAATACTAAGTTATACTGATAAATATATGGGCGGAAGTAAACAAGGCTCTGGAAGTAAATCTGGAAATTCTAATGAAAGAGGAATGCAAGTTTCTGATAAAAAGCTTCCAGCAGACATTAGTGATGAAAAGAGAGATGAAATTCAAAAATTAGCAAGAGAGACATTTAAGATATTAGGATGCAGTGGAGTAGGAAGAGTAGACTTTTTAATGGACAAGAAAACAGAAAAAGTTTATGTTAACGAAATAAATACGATTCCAGGAGCATTATCTTATTATTTATGGGAAGCAACAGGAAAAACATTTGAAAAAGAGATAGATGAATTAGTAGAAATAGCTTTAAAAAGAGCAAGAAATAGAGAAAAATTAACTTTCTCATATGATCAAAATATATTAGCAATGCAAGGAAATGGAACAAAAGGATCAAAAGGAACGAAAGGTTCAAAAGTAAAATAATGGATGAAAGAATTGAAGAAATAAAAAGAGAACTAAAGGAATCTTTATCTGAATATAGATATAATCATTCAATTTCAGTAATGAATAAATGTATAGAACTTGCGAATATTCATGGAGTGAATGTTGAAAATGCTGCTATAGCTGGATTACTTCATGATAATTCAAAAGAAATGCTATTTGAGGATAACATAAACTATGCTAAGGATAATGACATTGAATTTGATGAAATTGAACTAAAAGTACCAGGTTTAATGCATGGAAAAGTAGGAGCAGATATAGCAAAGAAAAAATATGGAGTGTCTGAAGAGATAGCTCATGCGATAAGAATTCATACAACAGCAGATATAAATATGAATGATTTAGATAAAATTGTGTATATTGCAGATAAAATAGAAGAATCAAGAGATGAAGGGATAGAAAATATCAACTTAGAAAGAGAAACAGCTCTTGTTGATTTAGACAAAACAATGCTTATTGTAATTGAAGGAACTATTAAAAAATTAATTGAAAATAAAAGATTAATACATCCAAATGCAATACTTACAAGAAATGCATTGTTGGAGAAAATGAATCAACGAAATGAACAAAAGAAGGATTAACCATTAATGGAGGACGTTAAATGATTTTTAAAGACTACTATAAAATACTAGGATTTGATGATAATAGGGCAAGTAATGATGATATTAGAAGAGCATTTAGAGATCAAGCTAAAAAATATCACCCTGATGTCAATAAAGGAAATGCTTCATATGAAGAAAGATTTAAAGATATAAATGAAGCATATAATATCTTGAGTAATCCAACTTCAAAAAGAAAATATGACAGAAAATGGAAAGCAACAGTTGGAAAAATGAGAGAAAGAGCAAATAGAAAAAATGATAAAGCATCGGATGAATTAGTTAACATATTATTTGGTACTCCAAATGAAACAGATGAATTCTATTCTAAAAAGAAATCTATTAATGGCGAAAATATTGAAACTTCAATTAATATTGAATTAGAAGAAGCTTTTTATGGAAAGACAAAAAGATTAGTGTTTAAAGATATTAATGGTGAAGAAAAAGAAGTAGAAGTAAATATTCCTGCAGGAATTAGAAATAAAGAAGTACTTATTGTCCCAGGAGAAGGAAAAATAGGAATAGATGGGGGAAAATCTGGAGATTTATTATTACAAATTAATATAACAGACGATAATTTTAAAATAAAAGGAACAGACTTAGTATTAAATTTAGATATAGAACCATGGGAAGCAGCTCTTGGTAATAAAAAAGAAGTTAAAGTAATAGATCAAACATTAAAAATATATGTCCCAAAAGGAACAAAAACAGGAGATATTATCGAAATACCAGGAAAGGGATATAAAGACAAGGAAGGAAACAGAGGAAAGCTATCAATTAAGCTAATAATAAATCTTAGGGAAGTGCTTACTGAGAAAGAAATTAATTTATATGAGGAATTAAAAAAAATAGAAAATAAATAATGAAGTTGATTAGTCTACATAATTTGATTTTTATATTGACAAAATCGTAAAAATATCTTATAATAAACATGTTGAACAGATGAAAAGAGACTAATTAGGTTCATAAAAAGGAGATTAATATGAATTTAGGTCAAGGAAAGCATTTTAGTATAATGGATCCACAAGGTGTGAGTACAGTTATCTATCAGATAAGTGAGACGGAAAACCCAGGTGAGAATGATCCAAAACTCACAATTCAACGACTGGTAAGTCGCAGTCAGTTGGTTGGAGAAAAAACAAAGAAAACATTTTATGTTGAAAAACTTAATTCAATGACTAATAAAATAGTAATTTTGTCTTTTACACAAGACAGAGTTGTTATTAACTACGGTAAAATGTTAGATAATGAGGTAAGGATATCTAAAAAGCCTGTACCTTTAAAGTTCGACACTTTATATTCTGAAGAAGAAAGTGAATTTAAAGAAATAAAATATACACCATCGTTGCAAAGACCAATAACGGTTATTGATGCCGAAACAACAGAAGAAGTTAAACCAGTGTTATATATAGATAAAGTAACAAATGAAGTTAGAGGAAAATGTATTTTAAAACCTTTTAAACCATATTTCGCATTTGAAATAAGGTAGTAATTTACAGGAGGATTGTTTAATGGGATTAGGAACAAATGGAAGTGCAAATGGACTTTCAAAAAGATTTTTAGCAATGGTTTTTACACCAGGTAAAGAGAAAAACATAGCACGTGATAATTCAGCACAAACACAAATGGATTTTGATCTACTTGATAGAGATGGATATTTCAGTAGATTACCAATGGAAAATGATATTGAACGTGTATAGAATAAAAACTCAAGATAAGGAAAAAAAATTATGGGCAATTTTTTTCAAGAGAATAAAAAATTAATAATAATATTTATAGTACTATGGCTAGTAATGGACATAGTACTTA
>JAEEGL012098822.1_pt1 | contig 12530 bp, 9 predicted proteins | sample 9134231 | NCBI WGS metagenome assembly JAEEGL01 (sample SAMN16246548, study PRJNA631951) | gut metagenome | biome: gut microbiome; feature: rumen; material: fiber-attached | host: Bos | place: Iran: Karaj | collected 2018-10
ATCTTCAGCACTTTTTTTTACTACATCTTTCAAGATGCTATTTTTGGATTTCTTTAAATCTAAAGCCATCAGCGAGCCTCCCTTATTTTGATTTCATTCGTTTAAATAATTCCAAAGTCAAAGCTTTATAATCCTGCGCAACCTTCGCTCTTGGTTTTTCAAAATAAACCGGAACACCTACATATCTGCACTGACGCACAAGCGCAGCCTGAGCTACAGTTGAATTCATCAGCTCTTCTCCCATTCCTTTACGTAGATTATTCATAATAACAATCTGAAGAGCATCATTAGTAATAACTTTATTAAAGAATACTCCTAGTATTTTTACATTACTATCTGTAGAAGTTCTAATTTTATTTACAGCATCTACAAATAAAGAATATCCTTTCAAGCTATCCGTATCAGGTTCAGATGGCACAATAACATAATCAGATGCATAAATAGCAGCCAAAGCAACATCTGAAAGTTCTGCTGGACAGTCAAAAAAGCAATAATCATATTCATCTTCAAGATGTTTTAACTTCTTAGCAAAAGCATCAATTCCACTAATATTCAACAATGGGATATTCTCATCACTACCTATGAGTCCCATTTCAATTTTAACTTTTCTTTTTTCAAATATTATCTTCGTGGGATTAATTGGCTCGTCTTCCAAAAAATCATAGATTTTAGCAATCTTTGGAAGATGCTGAACATCATCTTCATCTCGAAACTGGTTAAGTAAAAGATAGGCTGTAGCATTTGCCTGCAAATCGCAGTCAACAACAAGCACCCTTTTCTTTTTAATCTGACTGAAGCATGATGCAAGATTGACGACAGAAGTAGTCTTTCCTACTCCACCTTTAATGTTCATTACGGCTATTGATATCATTTATTTCATCCTCCCAACATGAAAATTTGATAAGATATTTACCGCATATTCAACTTTAAGTACCTTGTATGAAACACTAAATACGATATTTGTTTGACTTATATTTATATTATACTATAATAATTAGCAAAGGAGAAGAACCCATTTTAACAAGGGTTTAGTGAAATTATTATGGCAAACATTGTAGGAATCGATGTTGGTAATTCTGACATCAAATCAACACACACAACATTACCAAGCGGTTATACTACCGCAGAAGTTCTTCCACCAAGCGTGGATGAATGGTTATTCTTTAATGGAAAATATTATTTTCCATCACATGAACGTTTCCCTTACAGGATTGATAAGACCACTGACGAAATATGCCTGATCTTCACACTCTCTTCCGTGGCAAATGAAATCTTGTACCGGGCTTTAAAGCACGATGACGTTCAAGGCGCAATCAATAAAGTAAAAAATGTAGTTTTAGGCGCTGGTCTTCCACCTGCACACTATGCAACTTTAGCTGAAAAAACAAAGGAATATTATATGTCAGCTCTATCAGATGGTGTTGAGCTCACATGGAGTGGCTATAATTTTAATTTTTCAGTAAACAATGTATTCCTTTATCCGCAAGACTACACAGCAGTCATGACTAACAAGCAGTCATTCGATGTCATTCAGACATATAAAGAAGGAACAGTTTACGCTATAGATATCGGTGGTGGAACTGTTGACTACGTTCCTATTGTAAAAGGAAAACCTGAAATGACTAAGGCCGACTCGATAGAGCGAGGCATCAACCTTCTCTATAACGATATTATTCAGAAGGTCATGGCTAGTACTGGTCATAAAATCACTGCTATTAATATTGAAAATGTTCTTTTGGGTAAAGCAAGCGTACTCCCCGATGAAACTAAACGCTTCATTGAAAACGAATCAAATAACTGGTCAAAACTTATCGTGGACGAACTTAGAGCTAAAGGAATGGATTTATGGGCAAATCCAGCTGTGTTTTTGGGTGGTGGCTCAATCCTATTAAAGAAATTCCTGAAACAGAACGAACAAATAAAGCATAGCACTTTCTTGGACTCACCAAACGTAAATGCAAGAGCTTATGAAATTGCTACGAAGGCAAAATTAAGTGCAGCTACAAAGTGAGGTGATAAACAATATGGGCAGAAATAAACCTTCCGCTACTTTTTATTTTAAGTGCGAAAGAACGCCTGATGAAGAAATGCTTTTAAATCTAATGAAGAAACTCAAATACACAAAAACAGAGTTTTTTATTTGGATGATGAAATCGATTGAAGAACTCTATGGGTTAGATTTTGAAATTCTTTCCCAAACTGATCTCATTTATCTTATGCGTTCACCCGTTAGATTGGCCACACATCCTATTATGCCTAAAGTTGAAAAAGAATACGTAGAAGCACCTAAAAAAAATATAAAGAACAAAAATATGAGTATTTCTTCTACAATATCCGAACCACATGAAGAAATCGTTTTTGTTCAGCATGACATAGCCAAACAAAATGTGCCTATTGATAATAAGAATGTTAACGAGCTTGTTAATGAGACTAATAACGAGTCCGTTACTAGCTATGAAACTTTATATGATGATGAGATGTCTGAATCTCAGACAGACATGCTTCTCAATGGGCTTTCAGACTTTGGAATATAATTTGACTATAATTATTTATATGTATATTATACATATAGATATAATTATTGTTGCTAACAAAAGGAGGAGAATAATAAAAAATGACTAACATCATTATGCGAAAAAAAATCGCGTCAGTATTAGGCAGCAAATGGACACAGCTTGCTACATGTACAGCTGTAGCAGCAGCAAATGTCACAACACTGCTTGCAGAAGGAACTATTTGGGATACTGCAAGTAGCGCTTCAACAAATCTAATGGGAAAACTTCAAAATTTTTATTGTAATGGAATTTTCTATCCAGTGTTATTTGCGAGTATAATTCTTTGGGCTGTATTTGCAAAAAATGAAAAAACTAGACAAATCTTTACTACCGCAATTAAGGTTGAATGCGCAGCATTTATTTTATTACAGATGCCTTATGTATTTAGCGGAACACTTAAAGAGATAGCAAGTTGGCTTAACGGCTCAGGAGCTCAATAAGAACAACCAAAGGACCGGGTGATAAATTCTCATTCGGTCTTTTGTTTTATGGAGAATTTTATGCTTACGTATAATATCTACAGTTTCATATGTAATATGAATAACCATTTTGAAAAGTTGTTTAATTTAAACAACTTTTCTTTAAGAAAATATAAAATCATTTTATTATCATCACTAATAGCAATATCTGTTATGTTCCTAGTTCTTGGGTTAGTCCCTATCCAACATGCCACAGATTACTCAGAAGGAACTACAAATGATTTTACTGACACAACAATTGAAGGTTCTGTTGGTCAGATTACCAACATTGCAGCAAACGGAGTTGAAGTAAGTGGGAATATTATAAGTGACGGCTTCGCGCCAGGCATGAGTAAGTTCTTGGCATGGTTTGGCGTTGATTATACCGATAATATTATTGTTAAAAATTTCTTTACAGAATCATTTGATTCAACAGATCAAAACGATGACAACGTAATAATCAATGCAGTCAAGATATTTGGTACTATAGCTTATTCAGTTGCTACAGCTCTTTTTTTATTTGGCCTTGTTCGAGCAGGAACAGTAAGTGCTTTCGAAAAAACAGCATCTCCTAAAGAAGTCGTTTTCAAATACGTTAAAGCAGTTTTTTTAATTACATCATCAGAGGCATTTTTAGATCCAGTCATTTTAATATTCGAGACCTTTTTTAACTACATGGCTTCAGTTGATAGTGATGGAATGGGTACTGTAATTGTCGAATTTATATTTGAAACTGTTATTGCTGGAATAGCTACAGGGGTAGTTGGTGTAGTTGTTTTGCTAGTATTAAAGCTCATTCTTCTATACATTGTTGTAAAAGAATTTATAAAACTGATTGTAGAAATAGTAGAAAGATATATGTTATCTTGCTTTCTCTATCTTTTTGCACCAATAGGCTTTGCATTTTCAGCTTCATCGCTTACTGAAAACGTAACAATATCCTATTTGGAAATGTTTATAAGTTCATTATTTGTACTTATCCTAAATCAATTTTTTGTAAAAAGTACTCTTGAGCTTATGGCTCATGTTAATAACGAAGAGCTTGAAATAGTCGGTGTAACCTGTGCAATAATCGTTCTTGCATGGATCAGAATTGGTCAGCATATAGATGAAACTTTAAAAGCAATGGGATTAAGCATTGCACGAACAGGTGGAAATCTTTTTGATTCATTTGCTGCTTCTGTAAATAATGCAATAGCTCTGGCAAACACAGGTGGCGCATTAGCGGGAAATGCAGTTACAGCAGTAGGAATGACTGGAGGAAATCCCGATGCAGTGCAATTAGGCTCTATGTTAAATGGTAAACCAATGACCACAAGCCAAGCAGAAGACAAGATTATGAATACTTCTTTTGAAGGTGGTAAAAATATGCCTGTCAGAAAAGCACAAGTAGAGAATTTCTTTGACGGAACAAGTAACAGTACCGCTGACAGACAGTTCTCAATTAAACAAAACGAGTATATGACAACTGCGTTTGGTTCTAACTGGCAGGAAAAGATTGCTGGAAAAGGAGGTTTTGTCGATGCTTCAAGAATGCGCAAAATGCCTGATGGTACTATCCACGGCTACGGAACAGATGTTGACGATAACGCTTTCGAATTTTTACTTGCTAAAAATGGACAAAATCTTAACAACGGAACATCATTTGCTTCAACAAAGACTAACGGAACTGATTGGCAAGTACAATATAGCAAACATGGTGGATTCGGCTCTATGAACTCACATACAAAATTTAAGGGTGAGCAAGGAGTTAAAAACTTCATGCACCGCGCAGGAATGAATACTGAACAATTTAAGAAACTTACAGGCTACACTCCATCAGAAGTACAATCTATAAATATGGAAAATGGTAGCGCAAGACTTCAGACTGCTAGAGGAACCGTTGGTGCAATTCATGAGATAGACGGTAAATATAGATTTTCTGACGCTGCAAGAGCAAGCGGATTTGGAACAAAAGGAATAGATCGTTCAGCAGAACTTACAGCTGGAAGTTCCGCAATGCAAAGAGAACGTATAGATACCGTACTTGAAAACGCAGGAATTGAAAAGCCAGAAAAACCTTCTAATTGGAAACATAGAAGTGATTTTGTTAATCCTGATACGGGAGTTATAAATGATGCCTATATTGATGTAGCTGGCGGTGCTGCATATTACGAAAAAGACACAGGAATCGTATATTCAATCATTGATTCCAACGGTAGCCTTGCAGCAGATCCTTTGTATACCGAAGCATATACAGGTGAATATCAATATGACAAACAAATAGGTTCATCTGCTGAAAAAATTATTCACGACTTTAAGAATAGTGAGCAAGCTTCAAACATTGGTCAAGATGTTCTCGATAATATGAAAGTTACAAACAGTCATTCTAAAGCTGAATGGGCTACGCTAAACGCATCTGAAAAAATTGAAGCATATGAAAATGACTTTGGTAGATACAATGAAGGCTACTCAATTGAAAAACCAGAAAAACCTTCTAATTGGAAACATAGAAGCGAATTTGTCAATCCTGATACAGGAGTAGTAAATGACGCCTATGTAGACGTAGCTGGCGGTGCTGCATATTATGAAAAAGACACTGGAATTGTTTATTCAATCATTGATTCCAACGGTAGCCTTGCAGCAGATCCTTTGTATACCGAAGCATATAAAGGCGAGAATCCTGTTGATACATATGAATATGACGAACAAATAGGTTCATCTGCTGAAAAAATCGTTCACGACTTCAAAAACAGTGAACAAGCTTCAAGCATTGATCAAGATATTCTCGACAACATGGAAGTTACAAACAGTCATTCTAAAACTGAATGGGCTACACTCAACGCATCTGAAAAAATTGAAGCATATGAAAATGACTTTGGTAGATACAATGATGCTTATTCATCTGTAGAAAACAAGTTAAGAGATAATACTAATCAAATGCTTATAAACGAATTGACTAATAAAGAAAACCTTTCATCTGTAGACGAGATTGATGCAAATGAAAGAAAAATCTATGCCACAAGCAAGGACAAAGGAAAAGTCGCATATTCATATAGATATGTATTTGATCAAGGACCAGATAGAAACGAGAAGATAATTGGTGGAACAGGTTCAGGTCAAAATATGCTTGCATACAAACCTATTAATATTAAAAGAGTTGACAATAATAGAGTTGTTTAATTTAAACAACTTTGGAGTTTTATGAATGAGTACATACTTTGAGCAAGAACACGAAAATGACAATGACAATGAACTACTTAACAGAAAACTTAATGCTGCAAAAAACGCAGTAAGACTTGGAAAAAATCTAAAAGACTATGCAAATGCTGCTTCCTCGGGAACAGCATTTGCGGGTTCTGCAACTGTTGAGGGAACAAAAGCTGCAGCAGAAACCGGAGCAAGTACAGCATCAGGTGCTGGTGCTGCAGCTGAAACCGGGGCAGGCGCAGCATCAAGTGCGGGAACAACGGCCTCATCAGCAACAGGTCCTGTTGGTATCGCCATTGCTGTTTTAAACGTTGCTTATAAAATAGCTAAAAAAGCTTACACTGATACCGAAAGTATGCTACAAGCCGGTAGAGGAGACAAAAAAAATAAGCATAGTAAGTTTATTATTTTTATAATGATTCCTTTTTTGTTTGTAAATATATTTTCATATGACCAGTCAAAAACCCTTGTGACGCCAGTAGTATCAGATTATTCTACAAATCTCTTAGGTGAAATATCCTCTGTCTTTTTCTTCACCGCTTGGGAAGCAAGTATTGAACAATTAAAGGCTGACGGTCATATTATACTTGCTGCAATATCTGAAGGATTGATGACAGTTGCGAAAAGCTTTAGTCATGTAATGGATTTTTTCTCAGGTTCATCACATCCCAAAGATATCAGCGAAGAAGAAGCACATTCACTGGGAGTTGCTGCAGACATAGATATGAATGAATTTTTTAAATCAGCTACAGATGCAGATATAGAAGATATACAAAAATTGGGATTCACTAAAGGAATAGATGATGCTTTGGATGATGCAGAAAAATACATTCGTTCAAGGTCAGATATCAACCAAAAAAAGAGCCTAGAATTACTAGATGATATAACATGGGAAGAAGTATATAAAGACGTTAACTATGCTGAATTTCTCTCAGTTCTTAATGAAAATGAAGAACTATCTGCTAACACAGCTACATTAAAAAAATTCAAAGACCTTTTCAATACTAAAGAAAAACGGAAAAATCTTTATAGAATGCGCTTTGACGATATTAAAGAAGATGTGTTTGATGACGAAACAGGAGCATATCTATACACTGAAATATGGGTAAAAACAACCATCGTGAAATATACCCTAAAAAAACTGTATGATTTCTGCGGAGTTGACGCAGAAGCATATCATTATCTTTATAAAAACACAAAAAACATTGATGTTCTTGACCGTTCCGAAGAAACACAACGTATATATACGTCATATTACGATTTTGGCTCAAATGTAAGGACACCATGGGATGATGATTTTTATGAAATGGACATAGAGACCATGCTTCAATGGATGTCAGGAGAGTATCCAAATTATACATCTGACATGTCTACAGAAGAAGTATGGTCAATGCTCGAAGAATTGCTGAATGATAAAGATATAACTGATGAACAAAAGGCTATCGTCGAAGAAGCAATCAATTGCATCGGAAGTTCATATTCCCAAACGTACAGAAATAGTGAAGGTGTTTATGACTGTTCCTCTTTGGTTGCAAGAGTATATTCCTCTGCTGGCTATCCTATTGCAGATTATAGCCCTACTGCATCTGAAGAATGTAGAATTATGGAAAACTGGGGAACAACTGTTACTGATACTTCAGCCTTACAACCAGGTGATGTTATGTTTTTTAGCTATAGTTCCAATGGTAGATACAAAAACATAACACATACGGCAATATATGTTGGTAATGGAATGCAGATTGATGCCAGAGGCTCTGCCTACGGTGTCGTATACAGAGAATCGCAAGCAAATTCATCAGCATGTGTTTCAGTATGCCGTCCACTTGCTTATTTAGCAGACTAAAAAAGTTGTTTAAATTAAACAACTTTTACCAAGTGCTATACAAGAAAAGGAATTAAAAAAATATGTCAAAAAAGAAGAAAACAATAATAATTATTGCAGTCCTTACTTTTTGGATGCTTGTACTAATATTGGAAGCTGCAACAACTTTCATAAGCAGAAAGAAGAAGACCTCTGACAACTTAGGTAATATAAAGATACATGAAGAATCAAATAACTACATATATGAAGATCCTTTCATAAGCACTGAAGGTGTTTCGCTTATAGATACAGGAAATGTAATAATATATGACAATGAAGAAAATCTTGCAGAAAGAGATTTTATTACACTAAAAGGTCATATCTTTCTTCCTGAAAAACTCACAGAATACCTTCATATAAATGGTTTTGAAAACACAAAATCCGTAACTGTAATACCTGAATCTTGCGTAAAAGATGATACAAATTCAACCTTCGTAGCAAAGATAGACGAAACAGAAAAATATATACAGGTTAAGCAAAATCATTTAACGGAAGAATTTGAATTTAAAATATTAGAAACGTACTAAAATATGCGAAAGCGTATCTGCAAAGATACGCTTTTTTTAGTTGCAATAAAATATTGTTAAAGTATAATATATTTATAAAAATAGGAGGATTATATATGAAAAAAGACGAAGAATTAAATGAATTCGACTTGCCACTCACAGTCAGATATGTTCCAGATAACATACTGGGAATGAGAAGAATTGCAAAACTCGTCAAGCCAAGAAACTTAATCGAAGGACTCATACTTGCATTACTTATATGTATAGCAATATGGTTTATCCCCTTTAAATCACAAGTAAAGCTCCTGTTTATGCTTGTTTTTGGTATATCATCTTTCATGTTTGGATGCTGGGGGATATCTAATCGTTCAATAACTGAATTCATATATACAAAAATAAGACACAACGCTAACGCAATGCATTATAAAAAAAGGAGTATAGAACATGTCAGAAGAACATCAGGCACGACATCTAAAGACGGTGAATCACTCTCACTCGCAGAAGCGCTCTACTACAACATCAGCGAATCGTACCGCTCTAAAAAAGAAGTCGGTGAAAAATTCACAATCACAGACATTATCGACGCGCTCAAAACACTCAAAGCCTAAGATTGTAAGAAAAAATCCTGTAAAGAAATCATTCAAAATAGTAAAAAGAGATGAGCCATTAAAAAATGAGAACACATCTGCTTTTATAGATACGCTAAAAAAATATGGCAATGATATTAAAGTTGGAAACAAACCAATAAGTTCAATCAAACCAAAAAGCACTGAAGAACATGTACATTACACGAATGAATGGGTAAATGTTAAAGATGTTCGAGGTGGATTAATCTGTACACATGATGGACGATATCTTAAAATCCTTGAAATAAAGCCGATCAATTATTGGCAGATGAGCATGCAGAAAAAAGAAGCTATAATTCATGACTTTACAACATTAAGCCTTGCAAGCCCCACAAAATTCATGCTCAAGATGGTTACAGATACGGTTGATATTAATAGCGTCATAAACCATGTAAAAGATGTAAACAGTAATAGATCGAATCCCAACATAAAGCATGCAGAAAAAGACTACATAGAACACTCTGAAAGCCTAAAAGATTTTGCAGGGCTTGAGACCAGGTACTATTACATTTTTGAATATGAAAAGCAGTCTGACGAAGGAATGAAGAATGACTTTGAAACAATATGGAACTCAATGCAAACTATTGAAGCCGGAGTCAGGGACACTTTTCAGATGTGTGGAAATGAAGTAGTAACTCATGACCTGAATGAGGAAAACAAGTTTCAGCTTGAAACCTTATTCAAATACTTCTGCAAAAATAAGAGCAAAGAAATATCATTCGATGATAATACAGATAGATTAGATTATGACTCTGAAATGTACAGTAGAAAAATAGGGAAGCATAAGGAATACGAAATTTCTGACTTTATTTCTCCTTGGGGAATCGATACCACACATCCTGATCTATTGTGTATGGACGGAATGTACTACGCATACTTAACAATTAAGGATAATGGCTATCCAAATTACCTCGCGGGTGGATGGCTTGATAGATTTATTCAAGGACGAGGAATTGATGTAACAGTATCATGTAAAAAACAGCCTGCCTCGCTTGTAGAAGCATTTCTATCAAGAAAGAAGGGTTGGGATAAAGACAGACTTTCATCTCGATTCATGAATGCTGATAAAGAACGTCGAATAAGACAGAGCATAAATAATAATGAGCAAATCAGTTACCATTTGGAACTTCAGGAAGATGTAATAAAAACAGTTACTACATTTACATTTTGGGGAAAGAATCCTAAAGAAATATTTAAGCGAAGAAATGAAGTTGCTAGAAAACTTAAAAAAAGTGGAATTCATACAGAAAGAGCTAAATATGATCTCGATCAGTATATGGCAAACACATCACCATTATTAACATATTCTAATCCAATCTTTTTTAGAAATGGACATGATATGCTTTCATCATCTTTAGCTACAATGTATAACTTCACAAGATACTCAACATTTGATTATACAGGTGTCATTATCGGAAGAAGTGCAAATTCTATAGCAGCATTAAATAACTTCAATACTAAACTTTATAAAAATGCTCACATGAATGTATATGGTTCTCCGGGTGCAGGAAAAACATTTTTCTTACAACTATTTGGAAGACGTTCATTTCTCACTGGAACAAATGTATACATGATGCTTCCAGTTAAAGCATATGAATGGGAAAAGGGCGTAAGGGCATTAGATGGTGTCTTTGCAAGACTCACTCCTGGTTCTGATACATGCTTAAATATCATGGAAATATTTCCGGATAAAGAATTAACTGAAGATGCAGATGAAGACCAATTCGAATATTCAAAACAAAGTCTGTTAACCAGAAAAATCACTTCACTTATCACTTGGATAGAACTTAGAAATGGCAAAGAAATAACAAATGCAAATCGAAGTCTTTTATCTACTCTTCTTACTGAGATATATGCTGACTATGGAATCACAAATGATAACATGTCAATTTACAACTCAGATGGTACAAAGAAAATATTTCCTACTTTAAAGACTTGGTACGACAAGGCTGCGGAAAAACCTGAACAGTTTAAATATATAAATGAACTTTTGTATGTATTTATCCATGGACAATACAAAAACTTTGTAGGACAGACAAATTTTGATACATCAAATCCTTGTATTGCTTTCGACATAAATGAAAGAGAAGTAGATGAACATGACCTCCCATCTATCATGTATATAGCTTTCGATTTCTGTATAAATAAATGCATTTCAAATAAAGGATTTACAAACATTATTGGTGATGAGTTTTGGAAAGCATTACAAACAGAAAGCTGTGCAAAACAGGTTCAGATGATGAGTAAGGTATTAAGAGGTTATGGCGGCGCTCTTATTACAGCAACGCAGGAGATCAATGATCTTGCTGAAAACAAATATGGTAGATCTGTTTTGAATAATGCAAAAATAAATATTGTACTTAATGTTGAAGAAAATGAATTTAAAATGACTCAAAATCTAATCAACGTATCAAATGAAGATTACATCAATCACATTTCAAAATTTAAACGAGGACAATGTTTATTTATTGCAAATGGAATCCGAGTTCCTATTCAGATAATGGCATCTGATGAAGAATACAATTTATTCACAACGGATAAGAACGATAAGATTAATAAGAAACGAGCCTAGTTTAATTATAATACGCACAAAGAGCAAATAGCGTATTTAATACCATAAATACATTATATTCAAATAATATACGGTACACACAATGCTAAATACGATACATAAAGCATCATATACATTATTCATGCAAATACGATACATGCAATTCAAAATACGTTACATAGGCTACAAAACACCTTATATGCTCATATAAATACGTTACATATAAGGTTTGTGCGTATAAAGATTGTTTCAGCGTTTTGCGTCACGTACCGTACAAAGAGCTTTAAATAACGTAAATAAGAAAGAGGTAAATCATGCCCTATATAAAATTGAAATACACAGATGAGATGAGGGAATTCATCAAGCTCGTAGAAGAGCTTAAGAGTGTTGATTATTCACAACTTCAGTTAATTTTTAATAAATGGCCAGAAGAAGTATTACATCATCATGCACAATATTTGTATAACTGTTATCAGTTGGATATGTTGGAAGGTTCTGTATTTGTTCCAACATACATCAAGGAAGTGGATCATGATATGGTTGCATGTCTTTGGGCAGCCCTTAATGAAAGAGATAATATAAAAAAGGAAATGTTTTTCAGGGGTTCATATCCGGTTTCATTGTTCTGCTGGATGAATGATGAAACATGCAAAGAATATATTCATATCACAGATGTTACATTTAATAACCTGACTCTCCTAGAGGAAAAACATAGAGTTTATAAGTCAGACATCGAAAGACCTATAACCTATGTCATTGTTGTAGATAATGAAAACGTGCTAGA
>JAEEGL012342582.1_pt1 | contig 12530 bp, 12 predicted proteins | sample 9134231 | NCBI WGS metagenome assembly JAEEGL01 (sample SAMN16246548, study PRJNA631951) | gut metagenome | biome: gut microbiome; feature: rumen; material: fiber-attached | host: Bos | place: Iran: Karaj | collected 2018-10
GTGCTCAAAAACGCCGGGAACCCGGACGCAGCCAGGGACTTCCTTGCCTTCCTGCAGACGCCGGAGGCAGCCGAGGTCTTCCGCTCCGCGGGCTTCACACCGCTGACAGGAAAGTAAACCATGGACCTTTATCCGCTCTTCAATTCGCTGCGCATTGCGGCCATTTCCACGGTGATCGTCTTCTTTCTGGGGATCGCCGCGGCTTACTATGTCTCCCGGGCCCCGCGGCTGGTGAAGGGCGGGCTGGACGTTCTGCTGACCCTGCCCCTTGTGCTGCCGCCGACAGTGGTGGGCTATCTGCTGATCCTGGTGCTGGGTCCGAAGCGCGTCATCGGCTCGTTTTTTGTGCAGCACTACGGGGTAAAGCTGCTGATGCAGTGGTATTCCGCTGTTTTCGCGGTCTCTGCGGTGAGCTTTCCCCTGCTCTATCGGACGGCCCGGGGCGCCTTTGAGAGCTTCGATCCGGACCTGGCCGACGCTGCCCGCACCCTGGGCAGATCCGGGACGTGGATCTTCTGGCGGGTGCGGATGCCTGCCTGCCGTCAGGGCATCCTGGCGGGGGTTGTGCTGAGCTTTGCCCGCGCCCTGGGCGAATACGGCGCGACCTCCATGCTGGTGGGTTTCATCCCCGGAAAAACCGCCACCGTGTCCACTCAGGTCGCCCATCTGTGGCAGAACCGCTCTGCCGGTGCGGACAGCGAGCGGCTGCTGGCGGTCTGGATTGTAATCAATATCGGCATTTCCGCCGCGGTTCTGTTGACGGTGAATCTGCTGGAAAAGCAGCGCCGGCGCGGCTAGAGAGGAGGCGGCGGGATGTCTTTATCCGTAGAAATTGAAAAGCGGCTGGGCAGCTTCCGGCTCTCGGTGCGGTTTGAAACCGACGGCGGGGTCCTGGCCCTGCTGGGGGCCTCCGGCGCTGGAAAGAGCGTCTGCCTGCGCTGCATTGCGGGGCTTCTGCGGCCCGACAGAGGACGGATCGTCCTGAACGGCCGCATTCTCTTCGACAGCGAAGCCCATATCGATCTGCCGCCGCAGAAACGGCGGGTCGGATATCTGTTTCAGAGCGGGGCGCTGTTCCCGGAGATGTGCGTGCGGAAAAACGTCGAAGCAGGGCTCTTCCGTCTGCCCCGGGCGGAGCGGAGCGCGGAGGCTCTGCGCCTGCTTCGCATGGTCCGGCTCGAGGATCTGGCGGACCGTGAGGTCTCCGGACTCTCCGGCGGCGAGCGGCAGCGAGTCGCCCTCGCCCGGGCCCTTGGCGCCCAGCCCGAGGCTCTGCTTCTGGACGAGCCCTTCTCCGCTCTGGACGAGCATCTGAAATGGCAGCTGGAGCTGTCCGTCCTCGAGCTCCTGCAGGACTACCCCGGCGAGGTGATCCTGGTCTCCCACAGCCGGGACGAGGCTGCCCATCTGGCGAAGACAGCCTGCGTGCTGAACGCAGGACGGTCTGAGACCGTGACCGCCATCCGGGATTTCCTGGATGCCCCTGCCACCCTCGCCTCCGCACGGCTCTCGGGCTGCAAGAACCTCTCCCCGCTTCGGGCGGACCGGCCGGGCTTTGTCCGGGCGGCTGCCTGGGACTGGGCCTTCCCGGTGAACGGGCTGGAGGGGGCTGACTGGCTGGGGATCCGCGCCGCCGATCTGCGTCTGGGAGCGGCGGAAAACACCCTTCCCTGCAGCGTGGCGGGGATCCTGCATCAGGGGGGAACGGATATTCTTCTTCTGAGGTCCCCAGGCGGAGAGCTGCTGCGGCTGGAACAGTCGGCGGGACAGGCGGCCCCGGAGATCGGAGAGACGGTTTCCGTATCTGCCTGCCGCCTGCTGCCGCTGCGAGAGGAGGCGTTGGAATGACGGACCAGTTCGGACGGAAAATCACCGATCTTCGGCTGTCGGTCACGGACCTGTGCAACTACCGCTGCGTCTACTGCATGCCCCCCGAGGGGGTCAAAAAGCGGTCCCACGACGAGATCCTCTCCCTGGAGGAGATGGCGGAAATCGCCGAAGCCGCGGTGCGGCTCGGGATCCGGAAGATCCGCCTCACCGGCGGGGAGCCACTGGTGCGGCCGGGCATCATATCCCTGGTGGAAAAGCTTGCGCAGCTTCCCGGTCTGCGGGAGCTGACCATGACCACCAACGGCAGCCTGCTCCCCCGCTTCGCATCCGCATTGAAGGATGCCGGCCTGGACCGGCTCAACATCAGTCTGGACAGCCTGGATCCCGAGCGTTTCCGTTCTGTCACCGGCAGCGGCAGCCTGGATGCGGTCCTGGCGGGACTGGCGGCTGCGGAAACGGCCGGCTTCCACGGCACAAAGATCAACACCGTCCTGCTGGGCGGCGTCAACGAGAAAGAGCTCCGCAGCCTTGCGGAGCTGGCAAAGGACGCGGAGCTCACTGTGCGGTTTATCGAGCTCATGCCGCTGGGCGTCGCGACAAGACTGCCCCGGGAGACCTTTCTCCCGGCCAAAGACGTCCTCGCTGCCCTGCCGGAGCTCCGCTCTGTGGGGCGGCAGGGCGTGACGGAGCTCTACGCCGCCCCGGGATGGCGCGGCAGGGTTGGGCTCATCACCCCCATGAGCTGCGCCTTCTGCGAGCGGTGCAGCCGGCTCCGTCTCACGGCGGACGGGCGGCTCAAGCCCTGCCTTCATTCTGCCGAGGAGATCCCGCTGCGCGGGCTCCACGGCAAGGAACTGGAGCAGGCAATCCTGGAGGCCGTGCGGAAAAAGCCCGCCAGGCAGCAGCTTCGCGCGGATACGCCCAGCGAGACGAGCCGTGTCATGCACGAGATCGGAGGATAAAATGGAGTTTACGCATTTGAATCCCGACGGCAGAGCCGTCATGGTGGACGTCTCTGAAAAAGCGGATACCGTCCGCACAGCCGAGGCAGAGGGCTGGGTTCTGATGCGGCCCGAGACCGCCGCGGCCATCCGCACCGGCGGAATCAAGAAGGGCGACGTCCTGGCCGTGGCCCAGGTGGCGGGCATTCTGGCCGCCAAACGGACCTGGGAGCTCATTCCCCTCTGCCATCCCCTGCCCCTGACCGGGGTAGACCTGGGCTTCGAGGTGGGAAAGGACAGAGTCCGGATCACCTCCCGCGTCCGCTGCACCGGCCCCACAGGCGTGGAAATGGAGGCGCTGCACGCGGTGTCCGCCGCTGCGCTCACCGTCTACGACATGTGCAAGGCTCTGCAAAAGGACATGGAGATCACCGGGATCCGCCTGCTGTCCAAGACCGGAGGCAAAAGCGGTACCTACCAACTGAAAATCGATCCATAAAAAGCAAAAAAATGAGGAGGATGCAGTCCTATGGCGACGATCGCAGCGGTTTGTATCTCGGAAAGAAAGGGGATCTCCAAGCACGAGGTCCCGGAAATAAAGCTGGAAGTCGGGATCGGCATCCCGGGGGACGCGCACGCGGGCAGCTGGCACCGGCAGGTGAGCCTGCTGGCCGAGGAGAGCGTCGATGAGATGCGGGCGCTGGGCCTGCATCCGGACCCGGGGGCCTTCGCCGAGAACATTCTGACCCGGGGGCTTGCGCTCAAAACGCTGCCCGTGGGGACTGTGCTGCGGGCAGGGACCGCCCTGCTGGCCGTCACCCAGATCGGCAAGGAGTGTCACAGCGACTGCGCCATCAAGAAAGCGGTGGGTCGCTGCGTCATGCCCACGGACGGCATTTTTGCCGTCGTCCTGAAGGATGGGACCGTGCGTCCGGGAGACGAGATTGAGATCGTGAGGGATCTGAAATGAAGCTGATCGAAACAAAAAACGCCGTGGGGCATGTACTCTGCCACGACCTGACCCAGATCATCCCCGGGCAGTACAAGGGCGCCCGTTTCTGCAAGGGGCACATCGTCGCTCCGGAGGACATCCCGGTCCTGCTCTCCATGGGCAAGGAGCACCTCTACGTCTGGGAAATGACGCCGGGGATGCTGCATGAGAACGAGGCCGCCGAGCGGATGGTCCGCCTGTGCCGAAACGAGGGCATGACGGCCTCCGAGGTCCGGGAAGGCAAGATTGAACTGCGCGCCGCCTGTGACGGACTGTTCCGGGTGGATACCGAGCGGCTGAACGCCGTCAATGCCATCGACGAGCTGATGATCGCCACCCGGCACGGAAACACCGCAGTCAGGGTCGGGGACAAGCTCTGCGGCACCCGGGTCATTCCACTGGTCATCGCGGAGGAAACGCTGCGCGCGGCCGAGGCTGCCGTCGGGGAGCGGCCGCTGCTCGAGCTCCTTCCCTACCGGCTGAAGACCGCCGCCGTCGTCACCACCGGCGCGGAGGTGAAAAACGGTCTCATTGAGGACCGCTTCACGCCGGTCCTGGTGGAAAAGCTGGCCGCCTTCGGCATGGAAGTGATCCACCGCAGCCAGCCGGGAGACGCGCCGGAGGCTGTTCTGGCAGCCATCCGGGAGGCAAGGGCAAGCGGCGCAGATCTGATCCTCTGCACCGGCGGCATGAGCGTGGACCCCGACGACAACACGCCCGGCGCCATCAAGGAAAGCGGTGCACGCATCGTCACCTACGGTGCGCCGGTCCTGCCCGGGGCCATGTTCCTGTTGGGCTACTACGACGACGGCACCCCCGTTCTGGGGCTGCCGGGCTGCGTCATGTACGCCAAGGCCACGGTCTTCGATCTTGTCCTGCCCAGGATCGCCGCCGGGGTCGAGCTCACAAAGCGGGACTTCACCGTTCTCGGCGAGGGCGGACTCTGCCTCGGCTGCGCAGAATGCCGATACCCGGTATGTCCCTTCGGGAAATAGGAGGTTTGTTATGGCTTACACCGTTCAGATCATCACCGTCTCTGACCGCTGCTTCCGCGGCGAGCGGGAGGACCTTTCCGGTCCTGCCCTGGAGGAAATGACCCGGGCAGCCGGCTTCACCGTACTGCCCGGCGTCCTGGTTCCAGACGAGCAGGTACAGATCGCCGCTGCGCTGCTGGCCGCCGCAGAGCAGGACGTCAATCTCATCCTCACCACCGGCGGCACCGGCTTCGCACCGCGGGACGTCACCCCGGAGGCCACGCTTTCGGTGGTCGAAAGACTTGTTCCCGGCATCCCCGAAGCCATGCGGGCCGCTTCTCTGCGCATCACGCCCCGGGCCATGCTCTCCCGGGCAGCGGCGGGCATCCGCGGGAAGAGTCTCATCGTCAACCTCCCGGGCAGCCCGAGAGCGGCAAGGGAGAATCTCGCACCGGTCCTGGAGCCCATTCTCCACGGGCTGCAAATGCTCTGCAGCGGACCCGCCGACTGCGCGGCGCTCACACCGGAGAACAAATAATACTGAACTGCAATAAAACAATGAAATCGTTTTATTGCATTCTAGTATAACCGCCTGTTTTGTGCACAGCAAAGACGGCCGCCGGAAGCCCCGGCGGCCGTCTTTGCTGCAGGATCACAGATCATAGAGGTAGTGCAGAATCGTCAGAGACGCATAGAAGATCAGCATACTCAGCAGGATCAGCGCCTGCTTGCCGATGTGCTGGGTCATCAGACCGGCAAATTCCCGGACGGCGGCGTTGGGCCAGAAGTACCATTTGGACCTGCAACCCATGCCCAGGGAACGCATTTTCACTCTGCGGGATTTCAGACCGGCGCGGAAGACGTGATAGTTGGTCGTGGAGAAGGCAACCTTTGCCTCGGGATTTACGGCGAAGATCTTCTCCTTTGAAAAGCGCATGTTCTGCAGCGTATCCACAGACTTGTCTTCAAGGATCATTCGCTCCTCGTCAATCCCCTTCCCTTCCAGATACCGGCGCATGGATTCAGCCTCGGAGATGCATTCGTCACTGCCCTGTCCGCCGGAGAGCACAAAGACCGGGGCTTTGCCTGTCGCGGCCTGCTGGGTCTCAGCGAACTGCAGGGCTCTGTCCAGTCTGCCGCGAAGCAGGGGCGTGGGGGTGCCGTCCCTGCGGATGGCACAGCCCAGGACGATGATGTAATCCCGGTCCATGGGCGGCACAACGCGGGCGGCGATGCCCCCGGCAACAATGGTGCCGATCAGCATACATTCAAAATAGAGATAGACGGCGGCCAGCAGGTTCGTATACAGGTCATGAACCATGACCTCCATTTGGGAACCTGTGGCGTAATAATCCAAGGCAAAGATGAGCGCGCTGCCGCCCAGCAGCAGAAGGGCCAGAACGATTCCCAGGACGTTCACAGGGCGGAAGCCCTCATGTCGGATCAGGGAGATGTTGGAAATTGCCAGGGCGATGGAAAAAACGAGCAGGAACGGCAGTGTCAGCAGCGGATAGGTCGAGGCCGTGCCCAGCAGGAGGGAGATCGCATTGGCCCGGGCGACCTCCGCCGGAAGCCCCTGGATCTGGAAAAACAGGAGCAGCTGGCTCACCGCCGCAGCCAGGGTAAACAGAGCGAAGCCAAAATAGATGATGGTATTGTAGGAATAGAGGTTATACCGCATCTGCAGGAAGAAGGCCCGGATCAGCAGGAAGGTCGTCACGAAAAAAGCAAGGGATGTAATCAGGATGCCCAGGGGAACCTCCTTGTCCCCGCCGTAGAGATACAGCGGGATCAGGATCGCGAGGGTCACCGCCGCGACAATGAGCAGATTCCATACCTTGGGCTTCTTATGCAGGGTGTCCAGGTGGAGATTCACAGTCTTGCCACCTCCCGCAGGAACCGTTCCAGCGGCTCCGGGACGGGGCGCTCCGGATCCAGGCCGGTATCGCCCAGCCGCACCAGCTTGTTCTTCCCGTGGTAGTCGCTGCCGGCAGTGGCATAGAGATTGTATTTCCCGGCAAGGCCCAGGACCTGATCCCGCAGTTCCGGCGTAAAGCCGGAATAGCAGCCCTCCAGCCCCCGAAGGCCAAAGCGCATCAATCGCATAACCCGCCGCTCCAGCGCATCCTCCAGGATCAGCTGATCGCCGTCGCCGTAGCAGGGATGGGCAAGCACCGGCACGCCGCCGGCGCCGAGGATGCCGCGAATCGCCAGCTCCGGACGGAGATAGTCTCCGGGAAGCTTGAGCAGATCCAAATAGTCCCTCATCGCCTCCTCCTTGGTGCGCACATAGCCGAGCTTCACCATCAGGTTGCCAAGGTGGGGCTTTCCGGGATTGTCCAGCCGATACAGGCCCTCCACCTCCGCCTCCGGGAAGGAGAAGCCAAAGTTCTCCCGCAGGAAATCCAGTCGGGCCCTGAGCTTCCTGATCCGGAAGCCGTGCCCCGTCTCCACAAGGTCCGTGACGGAGGCAGCCGCGGGATCGCAGCCGTAGCCCAGGATGTGGTATTTGCCCTCTTCATCCCGGCAGGAGAACTCCACCCCCGTCAGGAAAACAGGGTCGCCGGGCTGAAGCAGCTCCCGGATCTCCAGACAGCCCTTGACGGCGTCGTGATCGGTCAGAGAAAACAGGCAGAGCCCGGCCTCCCGGACATGGGAAAGCAGTTCCGCCGGGCTGTCGGTGCCGTCGGAGACTGCGGAATGCATATGCAGATCCAATTCATATCGTTCCATTTCTTTCACCTGTTCTTCTCTCTGATTTGAAATCCGGGGAGCCAGGGGATGCAGCGCAGCGAAGAGGGCAGCTATGCAATGGTCAGGATGTCACAGAAGCCGGTGACCTCGAAGACGTCCATGATCGCCCGGTTGACGTTTGTGAGCGTCATGCTGCCCTGGCGGTTCATCTGCTTCTGGGCGGACAGCAGCACGCGCAGACCGGCGGAGGAGATATAGTCGAGCCCGGCAAAGTCCAGGGTCAGTTCTGTCCGTCCGGGGAGGACGTCCTGAATCTCCTGCTCCAGCTCAGGCGCGGTCACGGTATCCAATCTGCCCGCGAGCGTGAAGACAGCGCTGTTGTTTGCGATCGTTTTCTGAATGCTCAGCATTGCGATTCCCTCTTTCCTTGGATGAAGCTTTATCTTTGCTCCATTGTACCATACTTTTTCCGATTTGCAATCACAAAATCACGGACGGGCTCCCCGGAGCGAGCCCGTCGGGCGGCTTTTTCTTGACCCGGACGCCGCGGCATGCTATGATAGAGGGAAAGAAAGCAAAGGGGGCGACAGCTTGAAGCTCATTCATTTATCCGATCTCCATCTCGGAAAGCGCGTCAACGAATTCTCCATGGTGGAGGACCAGCGCTATATCCTCAAAAGGATCCTCGCCGTTCTTGACGCGGAGAGGCCGGACGCTGTTCTGATTGCAGGAGACGTCTATGACAAGTCCGTTCCCTCCACGGAGGCGGTAGCGCTCTTTGACGATTTCCTGGAGGAGCTGGCCGCAAGAAAGCTCCAGGTCTTTATCATCAGCGGAAACCATGACTCCGCGGAGCGGATGTCCTTTGGCAGCAGGCTCATGGATCCGAGCGGCATCCACCTCTGCCGGGTTTACGACGGGACAGCGCGCTCGTTCTCTCTGAGCGACGAGAACGGCGTCGTGGATATCTACATGCTTCCCTTCCTCAAGCCCGTTCACGTGCGGCGCTTCTTCCCGGAAGCGGAGATTTCTTCCTATACCGACGCCCTGCGAATCGCCATCCAGGCCATGGAGCCGGACCCGGAGCACAGAAATGTCCTCCTCACGCACCAGTTCGTCACGGGAGCCCTCCGGTCTGAGTCCGAGGAAATCTCCGTCGGCGGCGCAGACAATGTGGATGCCTCCGTCTTTGCTCCCTTCGACTATGTTGCGCTCGGCCACATTCACCGGCCTCAAAACGTCGAAAGCCCGCGGATCCGCTACTGTGGAACGCCGCTGAAGTATTCCTTTTCCGAGGCACGGGATCAGAAATCGGTTACGGTCGTCGAGCTCGGAGGCAAGGGAGAGCTCTCCGTACGGACGGTTCCTCTGCACCCGCGGAGGGACCTCGTGGAGCTGCGGGGAACCTATGCAGAGCTGACCCTGCGGAGCTTCTACGAGGGGACCTCCTACCGGGAGGATTACGTCCGTATCACGCTCACGGACGAAGAAGACGTCCCGGACGCCTTCGCGAAGCTGCGTATCATTTACCGTAATCTCATGAAGCTGGATTATGACAACCGGCGCACCCGGCACCAGGCCGAGCTCGGCAGCGTGGAGGATGTGGAGCGCAAGACTCCTCTGGAGCTTTTCTCCGAGTTTTACGAACTGCAGAACGGTTCCGCGCCGACCGAGGAGCAAACCGACTTCCTGCGGGAGCTGATTGAGAAGATCTGGGAGGGCGAGAAATGAGACCTGTCAAGCTGATGATGTCCGCCTTCGGGCCCTACGCCGGAGAGGTCCGGCTGGAGTTGGATCAACTGGGCGAGAGCGGACTCTATCTGATCACCGGCGATACGGGCGCCGGGAAAACCACGATCTTTGACGCCATCACCTTCGCCCTGTTCGGCGAGGCCAGCGGAAAAAACCGCGATGCCGGAAGCTTCCGCTCCAAGTATGCGGCGCCGGAGACCCCCACCTTCGTGGAACTGGTCTTTGACTACGGCGGCCAGCTCTACCGAATCCAGCGCAGCCCGGAATACGACCGGCCGAAAGCCAGGGGTGCCGGCTTCACCCGCCAGAGCGCGGAGGCGAAGCTCTTCTATCCCGACGGCCGCGTCCTGACCAAGCCCAAGGAGGTCAACAGTGCGGTCGTGGAGATCCTCGGGATCGACCGGGATCAGTTCACCCAAATTGCCATGATCGCCCAGGGGGACTTCCTGCGCCTGCTGCTTGCCCCCACCCGGGACCGGCGTCCGATCTATCAGAAGCTCTTCCGGACACGGAATTACCAGACTCTGCAGGACGAACTGCGCGCCCAGGCGCTGTCCCTGTCCCGACAGGCAGAGTACGCGGGGGCAAGCATCCGGCAGTATCTCGGCTCCCTTGGCTGTGACGAGGAGGATCCGCTCCTGGCAAGCGCCGAGGCCGCCCGGGCGGGAGACCTGCCCGCGCAGGAGGTCACAGAGCTGCTGCAGAAGCTGCTTGCGAAGGACGGGGCCGCGCTGGCAGAAATGGAGGCGGAGCTTTCCGCGCAGGACAAGACCGCAGCCGCGCTCAACCGGCGGGTGGCCCTGGCCGAAGCTCAGCAGAGGACGGAGCGCTCTCTGGCCGAGAATCTGCAGCGGCTGTCCGAGGCAGAGCCCCGGCTGCAGGCGGCGGAGGCCTCCCTCGCTGCCGCAAGGGAGCGGCTTCCCGAGGCCGAGGCCCTGAAGGACCAGGCCGCCGTCCTGTCCGCAGAGCTGCCCGCCTTTACGGAGCTCGAGCAGAAGCGAGGCGAGCTTGCGACTCTGGACCGGCGGATCGCCGACGGGCAGGGCTGCATTGCCGGAAAGCGGGAGCGGCTGGCGCTGGAGAGAGCGGAGCTGGCGCAGCAGAAGGAGGAGTATGCCGGCTTGCGGGACGCAGATGAAAACCTTCTGCGGCTGGAAAACGCAAAGATCAGCCTGGACCAGGAGGTCGCCGCCCTGCGGGAGCTGGACGGCGCCGCAGCCGAGGCGCGGCTTCTTCAGAGCAGGCTCTCCCGGCTCCAGGAGGACTACCGGGCCAAGGCGGCAGACGCCGATCTGAAGCGCAGGCGCTACGACGATCTGCATCGCGCCTATCTTGACGAGCAGGCGGGCATTCTGGCCGGCACCCTGCGGGACGGACAGCCCTGCCCGGTCTGCGGCTCCACGGTTCACCCCGCCCCGGCGACGCCGCCAAGGAGAGCACCCTCCAAGGCAGAGCTGGAGCGCTTCAAAAAGGAAGTCGAAGCTGCCGAGAAGCAGGCCGCCGGCGCCAGCGAGGCTGCGCGGGAGGCCATCGGCACCGTCAACGAGAAGAAGGCCGCCGCGGTAAAGAACGCCGCGCGGTTCGGGACGGCAGCGGGATTTGATGACATCCCTTCCCTGCTGCGGGAGAAGGGCGCAGCGCTGAACGTGCAGCAGGCAGAGCTGAAGGGGAAGCTGGGTCAGGCCCGGGTCCTCTCGGAGCGCAAGCACAGACTGGAGGACTCCATTCCCCATAAGGAACAAGACATCGAGGTCGCCGCAGCGGAAATCGTCCGGCTGGAAACCGGCCTCACGGGCCTGCAGACACGGCGCGAGGGCGCAGACGCCCGGATCCGGGAGCTGACCCAGGGGCTTCACTTCCCCTCGCGGGAGCAGGTCCAGCAGAGGATCACTGCACTGCTTGCCAAGCGCAAGGCGCTCGAAGACGCGCTGCAGCAGGCCCAAGAGGCAAAAGCCGCCTGCGATCGGGAGGTCACAGCCTGCAGGGCTGCCATCGAAGAGGCGCGCAAGGCGCTCCGGGACAAGGTCGACTGCGATCTGCAGGAAGACAGAGCCGCGCTGGAGGCGCTGGCGGAAAAGAAAGCTGTTCTGTCGAAGAGGCAGCAGGCCGCCGCGACCCGGTTCGACGGCAACCGTCGGCTGCTGGAGAACATTCGGAGGAAATCCGAGGAAGCGGACCGGATCGAAACCCGCCTGCGGTGGATGCAGGCCCTGTCCGACACTGCCAACGGAAACCTCCGCGGCAAAGACAAGGTCATGCTGGAGGCCTATATCCAGTCCACCTACTTTGATCGGGTCATTCGCCGGGCAAACACCAAGCTCCTGGTCATGTCCGGAGAGCAGTACGAGCTCAAGCGGCGGACCGAAACCGACGACAACCGCAGCCAGGGCGGCCTGGAGCTGGACGTGATCGACCACTACAACGGCACGGAGCGCAGCGTTAAGACGCTCTCCGGCGGCGAGTCCTTCAAGGCCTCCCTGTCTCTGGCCCTCGGTCTGTCAGAGGAGATCCAGTCCTCCGCCGGCGGCATCCGTCTGGACACGATGTTCGTCGACGAGGGCTTTGGGTCTCTGGATGAGGAATCCCTGCAGCAGGCCATGCAGGCGCTCGCAGGCCTTACCGAGGGCAAGCGCCTGGTCGGGATCATCTCCCACGTGGCGGAGCTCAAGGAGCGTATCGACCGTCAGATCGTCGTCACAAAGCAGCCCACGGGCGGCAGCCAGGCGGAGATCCGCGTATGAGCTTTCGTCAGTACGATTCAAATACGGCAAAGCCGGACCCAGAAAGGGTCCGGCTTTGCCGTATTTGTGTATTTGTTTCACAGGGTCGTTTCTTCTTCTCGGTCTATGCTGTCCAGCGACAGCAGGGCGGGCAGGGCGTTGCCGTCGTAGTCGAACAGGCCCTGATTGGCCCACTCGTTGCCGCCGGGGCCGTCCTCACGGATGTAGGCCAGGCCCGCCTGCTGTGTCCAGCCGCTGCCGCGGACCGGAAGCCAGGCGGGCTCCCACCAGACAAAGCCCCGGCCAAGGCCCTTCGGCACAGAGCGGATGACCTTGCAGAGGTCCCGCAGGAAGCACGCCTGGCCCTCCGGGGTCATGGCATAGCTGACCCCGGCAGCCGTCTTCTCATTGGCGGCAAGGCCTCGCTTTTCCTCGCGGGTGATGCCCTCATAATCGCAGCACTCGGTCAGCGTAAAGGCGCTCGAGGTCTCCACGACAAGCATCGGCTTGCCATAGCGCTCCGCCAGGTCGTGCATATTCGCCCGCAGATCCTCCATGGGGCCGTGCCAGAAGGGATAATAGCTCAGGCCGATGCAGTCGAAGTCCGCGCCGCCGTTGGAAAACCAAC
>JAEEGL014464010.1_pt1 | contig 12530 bp, 13 predicted proteins | sample 9134231 | NCBI WGS metagenome assembly JAEEGL01 (sample SAMN16246548, study PRJNA631951) | gut metagenome | biome: gut microbiome; feature: rumen; material: fiber-attached | host: Bos | place: Iran: Karaj | collected 2018-10
AAACCAAACGAATACATTCTATCAGACAAACCCGCTTCCGTCAAGAACGGGATGCCATCTCATCGATCATTTTGAAGATCACGTCCGTAGCGTCGGCCTGCTTTGCGGTCTTCATTTTTTCGATATATCTGTCCCTGTCGTTATAAACCTTGTTGATGGCTTCGAGCAGGGTTTCGTTTGTCATCTTATCCTCGTCGAGCACATAGCTGTAACCCTGTTTTTCGAAGGATTCCGCATTCAGTATCTGATCTCCGCGGCTTGCTGCGGCAGAGAGCGGTATCAGTATGTTGGGCTTGGCCAGGGCAAGTATCTCGCACACGGCGTTCGCGCCGGCACGTGATACCACAACGTCAGCCAGTGCATACAGATCCTTTAATTCCTTGCTGATATATTCAAACTGCCTGTATCCGATCGTATTGTCGTATGCGGGATCGTTCTTTCCCTTTCCGCACAGATGGATGACATCGAAATTCATCAGCAGTGTGGGGAGCAGATTTCTGACCGCCTCGTTGATCGCGGCTGCGCCGGTGCTGCCTCCGACCACCATGATGACAGGTTTTTTACCGCTGAACTCGCAGAATTCAAGGCCCTTGCGCCTGTCTCCTTCAAACAGCTCGTGCCTGAGCGGAGTTCCGGTATGGATCGCCTTTCCTGCGGGCAGATAATCAAGAGTCTCCTCAAAATTGCAGCATATCCTGTCAGCCTTCGGGATGCAGAGCTTGTTCGCAAGACCGGGAGTCATATCGGATTCGTGGATGATGACCGGAACCCTGCATTTTTTGGCGGCAAATACAACCGGAACGGCAACAAATCCGCCCTTTGAAAATACAACATCGGGCTTGAGCTGTTTTATCAGACTTTTAGCCTCTCTCATACCCTTCATGACCCTGAACGGATCCGAGAAATTCTTAAGATCGAAATATCGTCTGAGTTTTCCCGAGGATATCCCGTAGTAAGGGACACCCATTCCTTCGATCAGACCTTTTTCGATGCCCGAATATGATCCGATATAGCTTATATCGTAATCCGACGCACGAAGACGTTCGATCAGCGCCATGTTCGGCGTTACATGACCTGCGGTCCCGCCGCCGGTAAGAACTATTTTCTTCAAAACAAAAACCTCCGTAACCGTATCGGTAAAGTAAGCAGATCAGAAGATCACATCGTTCCTACCTTCGGATCATCAGCGATCAGTACTCCGAGAAGAGCGCTCTTTAAGGCATTGGCCAGCTGGTCAGGGCATGATGTGGGCTTAAATCCGCATTTGATCCCTTCCATCCGTGAGATGGCCTCATTTACCTCCATACCCTCTATAAGTCTGGCAACACCCTGTGTATTGCCGCTGCATCCGCCGGTGAACTTTACCCCGGTCACTACCTTTCTGTCATCCTTTCTGACAATATCAAAATTGATCTTTGTGGCGCAGGTTCCCTGCGTTCTGTATTCATACATCTTCTTTCCTCCTTTTTCCTTCATCACGGTATCGTACAATTCCCGCAAGACTGTCCGAAAACCTTTCCGGCCCGGCTCACGGGACGTGATTCGGTGAAATTACCTCTTCCCGCCATTTGACAGTTCATCTTTCACAACAATATTGTAAACGGACCGTCGTTTAAGAGCTCCACCTTCATATCCGCACCGAACTCGCCGTGTTTTACCACAGGCACCCTCTGCGTGCAGTATTCCACGAAGTGCTCATAGATACGCTTCGCCTGCTCGGGCGGTGCCGCATTTGTAAAGCCGGGACGGTTCGAGCTTGTATCGGCATAAAGCGTAAACTGTGAAACTATCAGAAGCTCTCCGTCTACCTGAGCAAGATTCAGGTTGATCCTGTCATTTTCATCATCAAAGATCCTGAGCTTGATAACCTTCTCGGCAAATTTCTCGGCCGTTTTCTCATCATCTTCCCTGCCCACGCCGAGCAGGACAAGATACCCCCTGCCGATCCCGGCAGTCTCGACACCGTCGATCGTTACGGACGCGTGCTGTACACGCTGAACCACAAGTTTCATGATAACCTCATTTTCCCACGTCAGGAAATTATTCCGCCGAGATCTCCTTCAGGAACGATTCCCCGGCAATCCCTTCATTTACACCGAATATATCAAGGATCGTCGATCCGATATCACCGAAGCACATCCTTGTCCCGAGATCGACGCCCTTCTTCAGGTTGCGGCCGTACACAACGATCGGGATATATTCCCTGGAATGATCAGTCGAAGGAGTGCAGGGATCGCAGCCGTGATCGGCAGTGATCATAAGGATATCGTCATCCCTGAGCTTTTCGAGCAGTTCAGGCAGTCTCTGATCAAAATAGGTCAGAGCCTTTGCATAACCCTCGGGATCGTTGCGGTGTCCGTAAAGCATGTCGTAATCAACAAGATTCGTGAACGAAAGCCCGTTGAAATCCTTGCCGGCATTCTCGATGGTGCGGTTGATGCCGTCCTCGTTGCTCTCGGTCCTGACATATTCCGTAATGCCCTTTTCGGCAAATATATCGATTATCTTGCCGACCGAAAGAACATCATACCCCTTTTTCTTCAAAATATCAAGCATTGTATCCTTCGGAGGTTCAACAGAGAAGTCATGACGCCTCGGAGTCCTTTTATAAGGCCATTCCCCTTCGAACGGACGGGCTATGACACGTCCGACCGCAAGATCACCGGTCAGCATCTCCCTGGCGATCCTGCACTAGTCATACACCGTTTCTACCGGCACAACATCCTCATGCGCGGCGATCTGGAATACGCTGTCTGCCGAAGTATAGCAGATCAGGGCTCCGGTCTCAACATGCTCCCTGCCGTAATCCCTGATAACGTCAGTTCCGGAATAAGGCTTATTACACAGCAGTTTTCTGCCTACGCGCTTCGAAAAAGCCTCCATGAATTCTTCGGGGAACCCGTCGGGAAATGTCGGCATGGGTTTTGTGGAAATCAGACCCGCGATCTCCCAGTGACCCGTTGTGGTATCCTTGCCCTTCGACTGCTCAAAGCAGCGTCCGGCCGCATATAACGGTGCCTCAGGAATATCATCGTACATGTCGTCAATACCCTTGATATTGAAGAAACCAAGCTTCTTCATATTCGGCATGTCAAGAAATCCGCTTGTTGCCGCAGCCTTCACGGTATTGCTTCCCTCATCGCCGAATTCCGCCGCATCGGGCATCTCTCCTACTCCAACACTGTCAAGAACGATCAAAAACACTCTTTTACCCATTTTGCCACCTCCTGTACTCCTGTACTCCTATACTCCTGTAATCATATACTCCTGTATAATATAAAGCCACATTGTTTCCTTAGTCCGCGTATGTTACAAAACGGTTCCCGCCGGCTTCGAAAAGGCCCTGCGCGTCCCTGATCTGATATTTTATGCTCCTGTCCGTCAACGGCTCGTAAACCGTAACGGAAGCCGCGTCATATGCGGTTATCACCACCGCACTTCCGTCAGCCTTAAAACCGATGACGGGCCTTGATTTATACACATAATACAGCACTTCGTCAAGTTCTGCCCCCGTAAGGTCGAGAACCACCGATTTCATCTGATTCTGCATCCAGTCTCTTACGGAAATTGCGGATGCATTCCACAAAGCGGTATCAACGTCCGTATTTTTATGTAACAGCAGCATCTTCATTGCCGCCTGAACCGAATTCAGTCCGTCCGCGGCTTTGACTGCGGTAATATCCTTGATCGAAGTCCTCGCAGCCTTGACGCCGCGTTCCCAGATCAGCCTTCCCTCACGGTTGATAACGGTCCCGACATGCTCATCGGCCTTCCTGATCGTTTCCGTTGCGTCAAGCGAAGTATTGAGCACTTCCCCGTAACAGTAGGAATAGAATATCCCTTCCCTGTGCTCGGGCTCGGTCAGTCTTGCCGTCGTATCGAAATCTATGACCGAACTGGTCGCCTTGACAAGCTCCGGTATCTCATCGATCGCGGTATTCTCGGGCGGTGTAACATAGTATTCCGTAAGCGTCTTGTCCGTTACACGTTTGGTGATATTGACCGGTCTGACCGTATTTGAAGCACGGTTCATGATCGTATCTTCTTCCGCGGGTTCGTAAACGGTCTCATCACCTTCGCGTCTTTTCTGGCGGTTTAAGGTTATCTTATTATTGTCGATAGTTATACTCTCTATGTAGAATCCTTCTTCGGAATAATCCTTGAGGATCTCGCCCTCCTGATCTTCGATGATCAGCCTGTATGCGGGCAGTCTCCTAGTCCCATCGGAAAGTATCGATACATCCGAGGCTTTTGCGTAAGCATAGACGATATTATCGTTGATCCTTCCGAGCAGTCTGATATTGTCACCGGGCCGCGCTTCGATGATACGCTGCGTTCCTTTCAGAAGATCGACCACATAGATCTTCCCGGCTTTCAGATCGCTCCTTGCGTCCTGCCAGGCAATGTAAGAGCCCTCACCGCAGAACACGAGATTGTCCGCGGGGACATCCGATGCCATTGTTTCAAGTCTCTTGGTAGTCAGATCATAAGCGTATATTGCGTCATACAATGAAAAATACAGCACGTCCTTGTCGCTCAGATATACGAAATCCTCAAAATCCGCTTCAAGCAGCTGGAAGGTCGTATTGACCGGTATGTACATCTGCTCCTCGATACGGTTGCCCGAAGCTATATAGCGATACAGGACGATCCCGACCCTGCCCTCGTACTCGCCGCGGTTCATGTAGCCGTATACAACAAAATCCACATTTCCGTTGTCATGGATCCTTACCAGCTTTATATCATGCTGATCGTAGAGTTCGCGCGAATAATCCCTGCTCCCGCCTTTAAACGAGAACACACAGGTCATACGGTTCTTCGCGATATCATATGCATACAGCTCCCGGCCGTATACAAATGCGATGTATTTACGGTTCTGGGAGGCATCGGCCATGATCCTGCCTTCTTTTGATATCCCGAGCTTAAATTCGTCACGTATCAGCGAGGTATTCGAAACATCGTAAACCGTCTCCATCGTACGGTCGTAATTGTACAGATAGACCCTGGTTTCGGTATACTGGAAACGGAAATTCTCGGTTACGATAAAATACTCGGTCCCGTCGCCGGTTTCGGCCTTCATAAAGCTCTTAAGCTCGACCGTTGCCATATTTTCATAAAATTCGTGGAACGTCGGAAGTTCTTCCCACACAACCTCCGGAGACAGCGTTCCCCAGGTCACAAGATCAAAGCTCGATCTTATATTTACGTTCGCAAATGAGGTATTATCCGACTTTTTGCTTGATTCGAGATATTTTTTGAGCTTTTCCTTCTCATATTCGTCACCCTCGAGCAATACCCTGTGGAAATTGTTGACAAAGCTCAGCTTCTCGGCTATACGACCGCTGTCGTACATTTTGATCCTGGTATAATAATAGATCCTCTTGCTTAAATTGGTGATCAGGGTGATCCTGACAATATACTCCTGGCCTGTTTTCAGGGTTTCCTTAAGGGATATCCTGACCTTCTTGGGTCCGCCCTCCACATCAAGGACGGTGATCGTATCGGACTCTATCTCTCTTTTGTCGGTATTGTAAACCTCATATTTCAGCTTCTTGACATTGCTTTCGTTTTCATCTATCAGCACCGTGAATTCCCTGTCAGAGGTGATCGGTGTTATCGATTCCCTGATCAGCATATGGTCGAGATTCGAGGCGTAACCGTGCAGGCGGTTAAATTCGTTGTCCTGTACCTGTATATATATGGTCGGAAATGTAGCTGCGCTCATCGGAACCGTATCCGAAGCATTTCCGAAAAATCTTTCGTTTATTCCCGATCCGAAATAGACGAGCGCCGCAATGAACGCAACGATCACGATCAGGATCTTATGTATTAATTTCATTATCCGTAACCTTTTCTGAATTACCGTATATTCTTGATCATATCTTCTTTAAGGACATGTACTCCACACCGGACTGTCCGAAAAATCCTTTACCGGTCCTTTAAGAGCCTGTGCAGCGTAAGCTCGCTCTCAAAAGACGAAAGAAGCTGTTCGTACGCCTTTGTGCGGTCCTGATCCGTCCCGGAAGAACCGCCGCTTCGCTCCCGTCCGACCGGGATTTTTGCGAAATTGTCCGAAGAGCCCTTCTTAACTGCCCGTATCAGCAGATTCTTCGGAGTATGCTCCATATCGATGAATTCAAGAATCTGTGTTTTGTATCCCTGTTCTTCAAGCATCTGCGCCCTCATCGCATCAGTGATAAGAGCCAACATACGTTCCCTGATGATCCCGTATTTCAGGACCGGCTCAAGCTCTTTGTTTTTTATCTGTTTGTTCAGCTCATGCTGACAGCACGGAACGCAGAAAATGACCCTTGCATTCCATCTTATCGCGTTAAACAGCGCATAATCGGTCGCGGTATCGCAGGCGTGCAGGGTCACGACCATGTCAACGCCGCCGTTTGTCTCATAATCCGCAATATCCCCGTGCTTAAATTCCAGATCGCCATAGCCGAGCTTTTCGGCAAGCCTGCCGCAGTCGGCAATAACATCCTTTTTCAGATCAAGCCCCGTAATATGGACATTCAGACCGATCGACTCATGCAGAAAATGATACAGTGCAAATGTAAGATATGATTTTCCGCAGCCGAAATCTATGATCTCAAGCTTTCTGCCGGTATCCGTGCCTTCCGCCCCGTTTGCGGCCGGATTGCTCTTCCTGCCGGTCAGCTCGGGCAGGATATCATTTACAAACTCAAGATACCTGTTGATCTGCCGGAATTTATCGTAGCGGGCCTTTACCACAAACCCGTCCTTATTCATGACTCCGAGCTCAACCAGGAAGGGGACCGCAATCCCTTCCCTGATGATATAGTTCTTTTTATGGTCCGGACCGCCGACTTCACCCGCAGGAAGCGAGATCCCGGCCTTTCGACCGTGTTCCTTTACGGTCACATGCCCTTTTTTGCTGATGAGCACCGTTGCGCTTCCTTCTGCGCCCGTCAGCTCCAGCTGTCTGAAGCAGGGTCCTTCCGCAAGCATACCTGCGATCAGGCTTTTGATGCCGTCCGCATCCGTATTCTCGTGAAGTTCCTGCGCTCCGACTGTCCTGGCAGCCTGAAACAGCTGTTTTCCTTTCAGAACGACCGGCCTTACCTTAAGCTTCGAAGCAATGCCCTCCGCCTTTACTCCGGGATTGCTCGCCACCGCCAGTTTCAGGCCGTCGTTGATATATTTGTCAAGTAAATCTTTTATATCTTCCATATCACTTTGTTCATCCTCTGACTGTTATGCCCAATCATGGTTATTATATCAACTTTTTCGAAATAACTCAACTAATTCTTAATTTACGGAAACCGCCGCTCCATTTTGACATTTACTTGTCTTTTGGGCCGTTATTGGTTAAAATATAGGTAATCATACTGGTTGGTCCGGAGGCATTTTATCATGGAAATAGTAATCAAGATCCTTATCATCCTGCTGTGCGTGCTTGCAGCCCTGTTTGTGCTCAATGTTGTCCTGGTCATGCCGAGCCGCAAACTCAAAGACAGACGCAAGCTCTTCTTTCACATCAATTTCGCTCATCGCGGGCTTCATACAAGAGATAAGCACATCCCCGAGAATTCACTTGCCGCGTTTAAAGCCGCAGTGGATGCGGGCTACGGTATAGAGCTTGACCTGCAGTTTTCCAAAGACGAACAGATAGTTGTATTTCACGATGATACACTTAACCGTGTATGTAAGGTCAACGGCAGGGTTGACGCCTACACCCTTGAGGAACTTAAGGAAATGAGCCTGTGCGGTACCGAAGAGCGCATCCCTCTGTTTTCCGAAGTTCTTGAACTCGTAGACGGCAAAGTTCCGCTCCTCGTAGAGTTCAAAAACGGCCCCAAGAATGCTCTTTTATGCGAAAAGACCCTTCCCATGCTCAGGAACTACAAGGGCGATTTCTGTATCGAAAGCTTCTCGCCCTTCATTGTAAAATGGTTTAAAAAGAATGCTCCCGATATCCTGCGCGGCCAGCTTTCCGCCCCCGCAAAGGAATTTGCCGGCGAGCTCGGCGGTCTTTCAGCATTTCTGCTCTCGCACTGCTACACAAATATTATCTGCCGGCCTCATTTTATCTCATATCATAAGAACAAGACATATCTGTCGGTAAAACTCGCAGACAGCCTCGGCGCCATGCGTTATGTCTGGACCGTACGTCCGGCCGATGACATAAGGGGCCTTGAGAAGAAGAATGACGCCGTTATCTTCGAATTCTACACGCCTGACAGGAAATATTAAGATCCGATGCGCAAAGTCCACTTTTCGCAAAATTTCATTTTTTTCTTTCGAAATCATAAAAATTGCTTGCTAAAAAGCTGAATTTGCAATATAATATCATATGGGCTTTTTATCGGCACCCCTATCCCGGGGTCAAACAATAAAGCAGGAGCATATTTTCATGGATGACAAAAAGAAACAGATGCGTGACGCTTTAAGACATCTCACCTTTCTTTCGCAGCTGGGTCTGTCGCTGGTGATCCCGTTGCTCATGTGTGTTCTGATATGTTACTGGCTTACGTCACGGTTCGGCTTCGGAGGATGGATATTTATTCCCGGCTTCATTCTCGGGCTTGGCAGCTCATGTATGACCGCCTGGAAATTTTACAACTCCGTCAACGCCAAAACAAAAAAGGACGAGGAAAAGAACAAGCGCCCGCCTTCATTCAACAGTCATTACTGACACAGACCGTTCACGGCCGGTTTTGGAGAAACCGTTTTTCAGCCGTTTCTCCGACCGATATCCATAGTTTTCATAAATGCAGTATCAGCTTCAGGAGGATCACTTAAACAGTCATGGTAACAGTTCAACCCGCAGTAAAAAGAGAAACGCGTAATGTGGCGATCATCACGATCGCAGGCGTGATCCTGATGTGTGCCGTTTTCTTCGTACTGCATCTGTTTTTCCCCGAAAGCGTTCCTTTCAACTACACTGTCATTCTTGCCGGCGTTTGCGCAGGCATTGTCGCCGTACTGAACTTTTTCCTTATGGGGCTCGCGGTCCAGAAGATCGCAGCGGTTACCGATCAGGATGAAGCCAGGAAGCTGATGCAGAAAAGTTATTACCGCCGTTTCGGACTGCAGGTCCTGTGGATAATCGCAGCCATTGCGGCCCCCTGCTTCAATATTGTCGCAGGTCTGATACCTCTGATGTTCCCCGGACTCGGGATCAGGATGCGCGGCATACTTGCTCATGTATTTCCGAAGCTTGCTCCGAAGATCGGGATCGGAGACGACCCCAAAGATGATTAAACCACGGAATTGATTTAGCTGTATGGTCCGTTTTCAGCTCCATGCAGAAATTCACAATAAACGAATAACTCAAAAAGGAGGTGAAGATGCTGAAAGATGGATATTAGTATCGTCGGACCTAAAGTCTATTACGAAGTACCGATCGACTTTCCGTTGCTCGGGCGGTTCCAGATCACCGAAACTCTTGTGATAAGCTGGCTTGTAATGCTCATCATAACGCTTTTGTGTATCTGGCTCACGCACGATCTGAAGGTCGAAAACATCACGAAGAGACAGGCTTTCGCAGAAATGCTCGTAGAGATGGCCGATAAATTCGTCATCGGAAACATGGGCGATAAATTCCGCTATTTTGTTCCCTTTGTAGCTGCTCTGTTTGCAACAAGCCTTGTTTCAAACCTGATAAGCCTTTTAGGCTTCAGAAGTCCGACCGCCGATTTGAATACTGAGGCCGCGTGGGCGATCGTAGTCTTCGTCCTGATCACGTCCCAGAAGATCAAGGTTGGCGGTATAGGAGGTTACTTAAAAGGATTTACGCAGCCCATTGCGCTGCTCACGCCTTTTAACATTCTCTCCGAGCTTGCGACACCTATAAGTCTTGCTTGCCGTCATTTCGGTAATATCCTGTCCGGTGTCGTTATCAACGGACTACTCTATGCAGCGCTGGCTCTTGCCAGTTCCAAGCTCCTCGGTCTTATTCCCGGAGCAGTCGGACAGTTATTGTCCCATGTACCAATCCTTTCGGTCGGTCTTCCGGCAGTCCTGTCGGTATACTTCGACTGGTTTACAGGCGTTATGCAGGCATACATCTTCTGTATGCTGACAACAATGTATATCGCAAACGCCGCAGAGAGCTAATTGAAACTTATTAATCATTATATTTTCAGGAGGATTTTGTTATGGAATTACTCGCAAAAGGTATTGCACTTGCAGGCTGCGGAATCGGCGCCGGACTCGCTCTGATCGCCGGTATCGGCCCCGGTATCGGTGAAGGTAACGCCGTTGCCAAGGCTCTTGAAGCTATCGGACGTCAGCCCGAATGTAAAGGTGATGTAACCTCAACGATGCTTTTAGGTTGTGCGGTTGCCGAGACCACCGGTATTTACGGTTTCGTTACCGGTCTTCTGCTCATCTTCGTAGCTCCCGGCCAGTTCATGAAACATCTTGTATAATGCAAATGCATGTATAATTAGGCAGGAGGTTATAAAGCTTGAATACACTTGGATTATTAACAAGTAGCTCCTTGAGCTTTTTAGCCGAGGAGACCCAGGATCTTGTAACAATAGTTCCCTGGACTTTGATAGCACAGCTTTGCAACCTTTTTATCCAGTTGTTACTTATCAAACGTTTCCTTTTCAAGCCTATCAGAGAGATGCTTGAAAAACGTAAAGCCGCCGCTGATGCCGCTATAGTTGATGCGGAAAGGGCCAAGCAGGAAGCCCTTGATATGAAGAACAGCTACGAGACCAGTATCCAGAGTGCCAAGAGCGAAGCAGGCGAGATCATCGCCAACGCCACCAAGAACGCCGCATCCAAGAGCGACGCTATCCTTCGTGAAGCAAGCGAACAGGTTGTGGCAATGAAAGCCAAGGCAGAACAGGATATTGCTCAGGAACGCCGTAAGGCGGTTAACGAGATCAAGGATGAAATCGGAAGTATGGCCATGGAGATCGCAGGCAAGGTTATCGGCCGCGAGATCAACGAAAAGGACCATGCAAAGCTTATTGACGAATTTATAAATAATGTAGGAGCAGAATCATGACAGAGCGTGCCGGCATATACGGCGGCAGCCTTTATGATCTCGCCGCCGAAGAAAATCTCACCGAGAGCATAAAAGACCAGTTACTCGAAGTAAAGGCCATTTTCAGGGAGAATCCCGAATATCTGCGCCTGCTGTCGGAACCTGCCATCAAGAAGGCGGAACGTCTCGATCTTATTGACAAGGCGTTTGGCGGCTCCTGTGAGAAATATTTGATCAATTTTATAAAGCTTCTTTGCGAACGCGGTCTCCTCGGGGAATTCGAGGGCTGCTGCGATACATTTGTGAAACGCTTTAATGTGGACCACAATATTGCCGAAGCAGTTGTTACCAGCGCAGTCAGGCTGACGGACAGCCAGCTTGCCTCACTTAAAGCGAAGCTTGAAGCAAGAAGCGGCAAAAGTGTTTCACTTATCCAAAAGCTCGATCCGAAAGTACTTGCAGGTATCAAGGTTGAACTTGAGGGCGTACAGCTCGACGGCACGGTAAGCGGCCGCCTGTCAGGTATCGGACGTAAGCTTGACGAAGCAGTATTGTAATTCGTTCACTAATAAACTAAAGGATGGATTGGACTTATGCAATTAAAACCCGAAGAAATTTCCAGAGTCATCCGCAGCCAGATAAAATATTACGAAAACACTATCCAGCAGAATGAGACAGGTACCGTCCTGAGCGTCGGCGACGGTATCGCAAGAGCCAGCGGTCTTATCAACTGTATGGCCGGCGAACTTCTCGAATTCGAGGACGGCAGCTTCGGCATGGCACAGAACCTCGAAGAGAACAGTGTTTCGATAGTTTTGTTCGGCTCAGATGAGAATATCGGTGAGGGGCAGACGGTCAAACGTACCGGCAAGGTCGTTTCCGTACCCGTCGGCGAAGCGCTTATCGGTCGTGTCGTAAATGCACTCGGTCAGCCTATCGACGGAGCGGGTCCCATCAACACCACAGAATTCCGCCCGATTGAAAGTACTGCGCCCGGTATCTGCGAGAGACAGTCGGTTTTCGAACCCCTTCAGACAGGTATCAAGGCCATTGACTCAATGATCCCGATCGGACGCGGACAAAGAGAGCTTATCATCGGTGACCGCCAGACAGGTAAGACCACACTGGCTACCGATACCATAATCAACCAGAAAGGCAAGGACGTTATCTGTATCTATGTTGCCATCGGCCAGAAGCGTTCAACCGTTGCCAACCTTGTTGAGAATCTTCACAAAAACGGCGCGATGGATTACACCATCGTTGTAGCCGCAAGTGCTTCGGAAGCAAGCCCGCTGCAGTTTATCGCACCTTATTCGGGATGCGCGATGGGCGAGTACTTCATGTATCAGGGTAAGCACGTGCTTGTCATTTACGATGACTTAAGTAAGCACGCCGTTGCTTACCGTGCACTTTCCCTGCTTATCCGTCGTCCTCCCGGACGTGAGGCTTATCCCGGTGACGTTTTCTACCTGCATTCCAGACTGCTCGAGAGAGCTGCAAAGATGGACGATGAGCATGGCGGCGGATCCCTGACCGCGCTGCCGATCATTGAGACCCA
>JAEEGL014846822.1_pt1 | contig 12530 bp, 8 predicted proteins | sample 9134231 | NCBI WGS metagenome assembly JAEEGL01 (sample SAMN16246548, study PRJNA631951) | gut metagenome | biome: gut microbiome; feature: rumen; material: fiber-attached | host: Bos | place: Iran: Karaj | collected 2018-10
AAATCCTTGTAATTTACCATAATGATTTACAATTTAACAATATACAAATTTAGAATTTATTGAATCATTTTTTTATTGGAGCGCAAAGGTACGAAAAAAAAGTGAAGACTGAAAAGTGAAGCGTGAAGAATTTGCAGCCGCTTCCGCATTTTTTTTGTTTTATTTGCAATCAGTCGCAACAGACTGTCGTTTTTGCAAAACTCACTTTTCACTTTTCACATTTATAAAGTTCCATGCTGAACTTTCGCAAACGGATTCCATAAAACTCTCACCTCTTTAACTGAAGCAAGCAGAGTTTGCAAAAGTTGAAATTGGACGACTATTTTGCCTATAGGCGTAAGACATTTTTCCTATAGGCGCAAGATATTTTCCCTATAGGCGCAAGGCGATGACATAGGCATTCATTCCCTGTCGCACCGGACATTATACCGATTAGGTGCCGACCTTGACCCCTTAAAGACTGCCGCAGATTACCTGCGACAGGAAAAGACTGAAAAAGGAATAGGTAGCTAAAAATAAATAATGATTTATTTTGTATTTCGTTCGGTTTGCACTATCTTTGCAGAAAAAACAGAAATATGGGTACATACATCTGAGACGAATGAAACAGACGATACATCTTATTATATTATGCGTTGTGCTGACCATTCTGGGTTGCACGGGTAGTGGAAAAACGGAGCGCGGCTCCGAGGCCGACAGTATCTATACGTGGGAAAACATCCGACAGTCGATGATGGAGGAGCCGGAGCATGCGCTCGGACTCATTGACACCGCCGAAATGCGAGGGCTGGCCGACGCGAACCACGCCAACTGGATGCGGGCGCAGGTTTACTACAACTCCTCTACGATGGAGGATTTGGACAAGGCCCGTGAATTGTGCCTGCAAGTGCTTGGGAACAAGAATCCCGTGGCTGACAGCCTTCAGCAGCAGAAGACGCTTCTACTGCTGACCAGCATCTGCACCCAAACTCCCGACACTTATCAGGATGCCGTGCACTATGCTATCGAAGGCGCTAAGAAGGCTCACCATGCCGGCGATATCCTGCAAGAGGCCTATTTCTATTTCGAGGCAGGCAAGATCATGGAGCGCCTGCAGCAGGGCAGCGGCATCGACTACATGACCCGCTCGTTAGACACCTACCGCGAGGCTGCCCGCGACAGCGTCCAGCCCCTGCCGACACTCTCCTCCAACCTTGGCAATGCTGCACGCGTGCTGGCCGGGCAGGAGAACTACACCGCAGCAATCCCCCTACTGCAAGAAAAGCTGCAGGTCATCGACCGCGTCGACAAGGAATATGCCACTTATCCTGCCGGATGGGCCGACCAACAGCGTGCCTACACCTACCCCGTTCTGGCCTACTGCCAGCAGATGGCGGGCGACAAGGAGGGGGCACGCCGATCGGCAGAAGCCTTTGAACAGACGCAGGCCGCTCAGCAGCCCAACAACCAAAAGGATATGCTGAACTATTATGCCTTGGCGGGCAACGCAGGGCGCATCCAACAGATCTATGACCGCTTAGAGCCGTACTATCGGGAGAAGAAAGATACCCTTTCCTGGAGTTATGCCGATTTACTCTATATGTATGCGATGGGCCTGAACAATACAGGCCGTTACCGTGAGGCCTATCAGACACTGGCCCGCTATCAGGTCATCAACGACAGCCTGGTGCAGCGCGAGCGACAAGCCGAGACACTTGAGCTGGCCCAACGGATGAAGACGCAGGAGAAAGAGCTGCGATTGAAGGACGAAGAGGCAAAGGCCACCATCTATCGCATCCTGGCCTTTTCGCTGATGGCCATCGTGCTCGTCGTTATCATTGCCCTTTGGCGGCTCGCCATCGCTCACCGCCACGTGCTTATCAAGAACCGCGAGCTTTATGAGGTCGTCCAGCTTGAGCAGCAGCACGAGGTACACGACATCCAGCGCATAGCCCGTCAGTCCGAACAGGAGCGCACACCAGGGGAGCAGCTCTTCCTCCGACTCACGGAACTGATGAGAAAACAGCAGAGCTACACCGATGTCGACCTGAACCGCGAAACACTTGCCACCATGCTCGGTACCAACCACCGCTACATCGACGAAGCCATCCGTGAGTGCTCCGACAGTCCAAGCACCAAGGCTTTCATCGACGGCTACCGTGTGGATCATGCTGCCCGTCTGCTCACCAGTACTGATGATTCCATCGCCCTTATCGCCGAGATGAGTGGCTTTGCCAACCGTACCACCTTCAACGAGCAGTTCCGCAGCCGCTTCAAGATGACGCCCTCAGAGTATCGCCGGGCAGCCAAATACACTGGCCTCACCGCCGACGAGATTGCAACATTGTAGGGATTGCCCATCGTAGCAAAAAAATCTCCGATTTCATCGGGGATTTTGCGTTTTTTTCGGAATACTGACATCCTGTTTTCAAAGTTTTGCGGAATACTGACAAAGAGTTGCGGAATGCTGACAAGCGTTTCCGCAACTCTTTGTATCTTTGCATCCAGTAAAGAACTCGTCGCAATTTGAACAAAGAGTTGAAAGAGCAGCGAAATCAATGTGTTATATATATAATAAGGTGCCGGTATGACAAACTTTTATTATTATTTTACTCATTTTGTAACCAAAAGGTGGAAAAACTGCTCGAAATGAATACTATTTCAAAAAAAATATATATCTTTGCACCGCGTGTGTCAAATAGACAAGATAACTAAACACTTTAAAATATTAATCAATATGAAAAAGTTCATGATGACGCTTGCTGCCGTCCTTTGCTGCGCCATGACAACAACGATGCTCACATCGTGTTCCAACGACAACGCCGACAACCCGGCCGTCGGCCCCATACACGACACGGCTATTGTGGGCAACTGGTATGCCGACACCACCAACAAGACGTTCCCGCTCTGGAACTACGGTCCGGCATGGAACAGAATGACTTTCAATGCCGACGGAACAGGCTTCTTCGACACCTTCTTCACACTGGATGGCGAAGCCGTAGCCCGCGACAAGCAGACGTTCACCTACACCACCACCGCCGACGGCCGGCTCACCATGGTGATGGACGACGGCAACTTCGACTATACCTACCAGATTGCCAACGGTCAGCTGACGCTGTGCTACGGTGCCGACCATGCCGTCACCTACGACAAGGCCGGTGTAGACATGACGGCGAAGTTCGACCAGTGGGGCCTGCAGGAGCTCATCAAGGTTCCGAATGCTGCCCGCTACACCGTCTTCGTCTACGGCAATGCAGGCGGTGCCATGGACAACATCATCGAGCAAGGCTTCTGGGAACGCATGAAGCCCCTGCTCACCGACAGTCTCAACGTGCGCGTGGTGTGCTTCTACAAGTACGGTCAGAAGACCAGCAGCGCATACGACGATGACGGCGACATCGTGTGGTTCGAACTCAACAGCAAGACCGACCTGGACAACCTGCGCGAGGAAGGACTGGCCAACCACGGACTGGCCTAGCAGGCCAAGAAGCTGAAGCTCTGCGACCCCGCCTCGCTGCGCATGTTCCTGGAACTGAGCTCGCTGGTATGCCCCGCCGAGGAGTACGTCTTTGCCGTCTGGGGACACGGCAGTGGCTTTGATCCCAGATTCGACGTGCCGGGGAAATACGACACCAGTGCTGCCCAAAGACGTGGCGTCATTGCCGACGAGTGGAACAACAACGAACAGCTCGACATGTACGAACTGGCTCAGGCCATCCGCGAGAGCGGTGCCGTGCGAAGCATGAACACCATCTTCTTCCACAACTGTCTGATGGGCAACCTGGAGACGCTCACCGAACTGCGCGACGTCACCCAGTACATCTGCTGCTCGTCCCACATCCTGTCAAGCGACGGCATCGTGCTCAGCGCATTTGTCAAGGGACTGATGGAACAGAAGAACACCGAGGATGCCGTCTGGCAGATGTTCCAGGAAATGAGCCCCTATTGGGAAAGCAGCTACAATGATAGCGAAACTCCCGCTAACGGCGACTTCAAGATGCTGCGCACCAGCAAGATCGACGCCGTACTCAATGCCAGCAAGCAGTTGGCCACACGCATCGTGGAGCTCTACTCCACCCGGCGCGAGGCCATCGACCGCGCCACCGCCAGCGTCTATCGCTTCCACAAGGTTGGAAACACGGATCCTCTTTACACAATCTTTGCACCCTTCTTCGACATGGCAGACTATGCCCACAAACTGGCTGAGGAAACCGCTGACAGCCAGCTCGCCGACATCTCTGCCGACATCGACCGCGCATTCAATGACCTCATCATCCACTATGCCGACGTCAACTGGAACGAGCAGCACCTGGACCACTACACCCTCAGCGTCTGCCTCTACCATCAAGCATACTACAACTTTGACTGGATTGGTGCCGGTAACCCGTTCAAGTCCAATATTAACGATGGTTACGAGCAGAGCACCTTCCACAAGCTGACCGGATGGGGCAACTTCCTCCGCATCAACGAGGCATTGCCCATCAGTAACCCCTCTTCTGAGGGTGGCGGTCCGCTTGTGAAGTAAACGACTTGCATCAAAAATTACATATCTCAATTAACACGAGAAACAATAGAATCAACAACAATGAAAAAAATTCTGACAACGCTCGCAGCCGTCCTTTGCTGCGCAATGACAACAACAGTGCTGACATCATGCTCCATCAGCGACAACCCCGTCCCCGTGACCGACAACGGACGCTGGGACCTTTCCGATGCCGAGATGGACACCAGTGTGCGTCCGGGCAACGACTTCTACATGTATTGCAACGGCGGCTACTGGAACAGTACGGAGGTCGACGAGAGCAAGGCCGACATCAAGTCTCTCTTCAAAGTCGATATGCCCAATATCATCAAGCAGCGCATGGCATCACTGCCGTTCCCGACCTTGGACAAGCTGATGGCCGACGCCGAGAAAGCCGATGCTGCCGAGATTGCTGCCTGGCTGAAAGCAGCCACCGACAGGATTGATGCCGTCAGCACGTGCGAAGAGGCATGGCTGCTGTTCGGCCAACTCATCAACGAGGGTCACATAACGAAGTTCGCACCCGCCATCTTCTCGAAACGCGGACATATCGGCGTGGCACTCAATGTCCAAAAGGCAGACTATGAAGCCGTCATGGATATGCCCGACAAGACCAGCTTCCAATGGCAGCTGTTGAACAATCCTAACGTGCTGGCCGCCATCCGTCCGCTGGGCGGCTCAGGTTCCCGACGTGCCTACGACCACGGCAATTGGCCGATGCTGACCACCATCTTCACCGAACTTGGCTTCAATCTCGACGATGTATACAGCATCGACGAGACCATTTTCTACCCTGAGAATTTTATGGAGAGCATCACTGCGTCATTCATGAGTATGCAGTACGACCTTGACGAACTGAAATCTACCATGACACAGTGCGTGCTGGCAGATACGGTGCTGCTGGATGCCAAGAACCGCAGTGAGATGGTCAAGAAAGTGGCCGACAAATATCTGAGGTACGAGAAATCATACATCTATGCAAATGCATACGTCACGCCGGAGATGAAACAGCGCACACTGGAATACTGCGACCAGCTGCGCAAGTCTTTCCGTCAGCGCATTGCCAACAACGAATGGATGAGCCAGGCCTCAAAGACAAAGGCCATAGAGAAACTCGACGCCATGATATTCAATATCGGATGTCCTGACGAGTGGCTCCCGGAGGGATTTGCCGACATCAGCAGCCAGCAGTCACTGATTGGCGACATCGTCAGCCTGCGACAGGCCGACCTGAACCTCATGCGCAAACTGGCTGGCATGGAGTCGTCAAAAGCCAGCTGGCACGCACTGCTGACAGAATACGACCTGACGGTTGTCAACGCATTCTACACCCAGAACTACAATGCCATGAACATCTACCCGACATGGATGGCAGAACCGCTCTACGACCCGCAGATGAACGATGCACATAACTATGCAACGATGATGGCCTTCGGACACGAAATCACCCACGGATTCGACACCAATGGTGCCAAATTCAACAAGATAGGCGACCCAGACGACATCTGGGGCAGCGATGCCGACCGGCAGGAGTTCCTGAAGCGCGCCCAGCAGTTAGCCGACTGCTTCAGCAGCCTTGAGGTCATGCCCTGGGCACTGCCCGGCATCAAGAACGACGGTGCCTATACCGTTGCCGAGAACATTGCCGACCTGGGCGGCATTCTGATGGCCTACGACACCTACGTGCGCCATCTCCGCGAAGCAGGCTTCAGCGGCGAGCAGTTCAACCTGCAGTGCAAACGCTTCTTCATGGCCATAGCCAAGCTCTGGCAGAGCAAGTATTCGGCCAAGTATGCACTCAGGAATACAAACGGTGACGGCGAGGAGCAAGACGGTAAGGACAACCACTCGCTGAGCCGCGAGCGCATCAACGGTAACATGATGAACATCGATGCCTGGTACGACTTCTTCGACGTGAAGCCCGGCGACAACCTCTACCGCGCACCGAATGAGAGAGTAAGAATTTGGTAATAAATAGAACTTCTCAGCAATGAAAAAAGTATTATTTCTTTTTAGTGCAGTGATGATGCTGACGTTTCAGACATCGTGCTCACTTGAAGACAATCCTGCACCGGATCCGGTACAAGACGACCTAGCCGACGCTACCATAATCTGGTACGGCACCGGTGGCCGCAATGTCGATGGATTCATTTTGGAGAATTTCCGCCAGTTCTACAGCGCCCACGCGGCTAACTTCGACCGTGTGAACGTCGTGGCTCAGTACAAGACATCGTTCAACCCCACATTGTACGAAGGACAAGACTACGACGACATTGTACGGTGGGCTACTGAAACAGCTGCAAAGTGTAGTAAGGAGGAGTTAGAGTCTGCCGAATATCCCAACTACTTCTACCTCTGCCATCCTAAGGCCGGTGCCAGCTACCGCTTTGCCATCGACCCTAAGAAGACGCTGCGCGAGCAACTGGTCGAGACGGAGCCCTACGGCGAGATGAATGCCGACTTCACCAACCCCGACTCGCTGACCAGCTTCATCAACTGGGCGGCAACCAACTATCCCGCCAAGAAATATATCCTCTTCATGGCCGACCATGGTGGCGGATACATGCCTCACCATGACGTAGCTGAAGCAGCCAACAGCCCACAGCGTCGCGGACTGATTTACGACGACGGCCATAAGGTCAATGGCGATAGCAAGTGCTTCTCGGCCAAGAGTTTCGCCCGTGGTGTAAGGAGTGCCGATGTGCACATCGACGGCATCGTGCTCTACCTCTGCCTGATGAACAACATGGAGTTCCTCTATGATGTCAAGGATGTGACCGACTATGTTGCCTGCTCCACTTACCTGATGAATGCCGGAGGCGGTGCCCTGCAGTCGCTTGTCGATAACTTCGGCGTCGGTCTGGACACCAGGACTGCACTCGCCAACTTTGTCGATGCAACGGTTGACAGTTGGGATGCCGAGTTCTATAAGCCTGATGACAAAGCCCCCGATTATTACGACCTGACGCTGACCGAGACCAAGCGTCTCGACGATCTGGCACCAGTATTGAAAGAGTTTACCGACCGCCTGGTCAACACCTACCAGAATGGAACGGCTGAACAGCGTGCTGCTATCGACTCTTGTACGGCCAATACCGTTAAGGTCTATAACGTCGAACCGCTCTATGACATGGCGAAATACATGGAGAGCCTCTTCATGACGCTGCCGGACATCTTCGACCAGGATCTCTTCAACCGCGTCAAGACGACCTTTAACGCCTGTATTGCCCATCAGCGCTACGCCAAATACCTGGCCGACCATAATTATCAGGTGGACTACAGCGTATTGCTTGCCGTGAGGGGTGCATACGTCATTTATAGATATGACTATACAGATAGGAACCTGCAATCTGCACAAGCCTATTACCCTGACGGCACATGGAAAAAGTATAATTACATTGACGACGGCGACGACATCAGCGACGGCAACCTCGCCCACTATGAGTTCACTGAAGAGGGAAGCTGGTTCGACACCTTTGCCAACACATACCAGAATACCACCTTCGACCATTTGGTGGGCTGGAGCCGCTGGTTGCTCATCAACGAGTCAGCACCTCCTGCCTGGAGTCCTTCGTCGTTCAATTTCATTTTACCTAATGACGACATGTCAGGAGACCCGTCTATATAAAAAAAACAATTACAACAAATTATAGATAATAATGAAAAAGTATCTCATGACGCTCGCAGCCGTCCTTTGCTGCGCTATGACATCAACGATGCTCACATCGTGCTCCGTTGAAGATAACCCTGCACCGGATCCTGTACAAGAAGAACTGGCCGAGGCCACCATCATGTGGTACGGTTGTGGTGGCAGCAATGTAGACGCGGCCATCCTACAGAATTTCCGCACGTTCTACCAGGCTCAAGCCAAGAACTACGACCGTGTCAACGTCGTGGCTCAGTACAAGACTTCGTTCAATCCGACGGCTTATCAAGAAAACAGCTATGAGAATGTCGTCAAATGGGCAGAGCAGGAAATAAATAATAAGACCGAGGAGCAGTTGGAGGAATATAGTTGGGATTATTACTTCTACCTTTGCCATCCTCAGGCTGGTGCCAGCTATCGCTTTGCCCTTGACCCCAAGAAGCCCATGTACAAGCAGTTCCATGAGATGGAACCTTATGGTCAGCCCAATGCCGACTGCACCTGCCCCGACTCGCTGACCAGCTTCATCAATTGGGCAGCCAAGACCTATCCCGCCAAGAGGTACATCCTCATGCTGGCCGACCACGGCGGCGGCTATCTGCCCAATGACGATACTGCCGAAGCGGCCAGCAGTCCACAGCGCCGCGGACTGATTTTCGATGACGGCTATGAGGTCAATGGCGAGACCAAGTGTTTCTCGGCCAAGAGTTTCGCTCGTGGTGTCAGGAGTGCCAATGTACGCATGGACGGCATTGTGCTCTACCTCTGTCTGATGAACAACATGGAGTTCATGTATGACGTCAAGGACGTGACCGACTATATTGCCAGCTCCACCTACATCATGTGGGCTGCCGGCGGTGCCTTTGGAAGCCTTGTCGACAACATCGCTGAGGGAAAGGATACCAAGACGGCACTCTCCAACTTCGTTGACGCCACAGTGGACAGCTGGGACTATTATTTTTACGATCCCCAGAATCCGGAAAATCCCGTTTACTATGACCTGACTCTGACTGAGACCAAGCGTCTCGACGATTTGGCTCCCGTACTGAAAGAGTTCACCGACCGTCTGGTCAGCACCTACCAGAACGGCACAGCTGAGCAACGCGCAGCCATCGACGAGTGTACCAGCTATGCCGTGAAGGTGAATAACACAGAGCCTTTCTACGACTTGGCAAAATACATGGTAAGTCTCTTCATGGCATTACCCGAAGTCTTCGACCAAGACCTCTACAACCGCGTCGAGACGACATTCAACGGCTGTATTGCCCATCAGCGCTATGCCAAATACCTGACCAACCACAACTATCAGGTGGACTACAGCATCATGCTTGCCGTGAAGGGCAACTATGTACGATACGTTTACACTCCAGACGAATATGGTAGGGACAAGGACCTGGCGATGGCACTTGCTTACTACACCGACGGCACCAAAGAATTATACAAATACGTGGGTGGTAGTGGCGATGACAGCAGCGACGGCAGCCTCGCCCACTACGAGTTACAGTGGAAGGACACATGGAGCAGCACCTTTGCCGACACCTACCAGCAGACGACCTTCGACCGTTTGGTAGGCTGGAGCCGCTGGCTGCTCATCAACGAGGCTGCGCCCCCCGCATGGAGCCCCTCGTCGTTCTTCTTCAAACTGCCCGAAGACGACATGTCGGATATTCCCATCATTTAATATAACAGACAGAAACAGTATATAATCATAAAAAACATCTCAACAATGAAAAAGATTCTGTTGACTCTTGTAGTCGTCCTATGCTACGCTATGACAACGTCGGTACTGACATCATGTTCTATTGATGACACCCCCGTCGTGGTGACCGACAACAAGCCGTTCCCCTACTACAACGAGATTGACAACAGCGTGCGTCCTGGCGACAACTTCTACCAGTATGCCGTTGGACAATGGCTGAACAACAGCGGCCCAACACCGTCTATCTTCCAACAGATTGAAAATGAAAACAAGATTGTGCTCAGCAACATGCTGAACACCAGTAACGCTCCCGTGATGGTGACACTGCGCAGTCTGACAGACCAGACCTTGAGCGACGACAGCAAAAACAAGGCTCTGCTTAACGAGCGTCTGCAGATGCTGGAGCAGGTGACCACCGCTGACCAGATGTTTGCCGCCTTCCAAACCCTGCATGCGTTGGGCTACAGCCCCTTGTTCCGTATGATAGCATCTTTTAGTGTAGGAAGGACACCATCCAATGCATTGACAACCGGTGCTATGACAAAGGAGATGACTGCTGCAGCACGGAGAAAAAACGGACAGCAGGTTGACAGTATTGTCGCTGCCAATTGTCAGTACCTCAGCAGCTTTGGTTTCTCTCAGGAGCGTATTGCACAGATTACTGAGAATGCCACAAAAATCGAGAAAGAAGAGATGACTCTCTATACCGGTGCCAATGAGATGCTGAAATATCAGGAAACCATGCATCGTGCTTCATTTGATTCAGACATTGAAAAGATACTGTTCGTTACATCCATGATGGGTATAACTGAGCAAGACTTCGCAAATACCAGAGTCCAATTCGCGGTAGAGGGTTTGCCAGAATTTATGATACAATTTGCTGATGCTCGTGACAATCAAGTGCTTTCGAATGCTTTCCGTGACTATATGATTTACAACGTGATGGCCCAAGATGCTCCCTTCGTACCCAGTGTCAGCAAGAAGACCGACCGCTTGGAGATGCTGCGCAGTGCACTGGAGCGCAACAAATACTATATGTACCGCCTGTTGGCCGACAGCTATGGTTATGAAAATATCCACAAGCAGGAGTGTATAGACATGTTGGAGACCATGCGCCAAATCTTCATCAAGCGCGTCGAGAACCTCGAATGGATGGGTGCTGCTACCAAGGCAGAGGCCATCAAGAAGGCCCAAGCCATGAAGTTCTTCGTCGGTTATCCCGAACAGTGGAACGACGACCTTACACCTCAGGTTACCAGCGACAACATGCTGGATGCCGTCACACAGCTGCGCCAGAATGCATTACAGACCATTACAGGATTGCGCCAGAAGAATTTCAATGACCACGCCTGGGACGTCTGGGCAAGCATGGCACAGTTCATCACTGACAATGCCTTCTATATGGGGACTGCCAACTCACTGGTCATCCTGCCTGCATGGATTACCAAGCCACGTTTCGATACCGAACTCAGCAACGCTATGTTCTATGCTTTCGCCGTCACTTTCGGACATGAGTTCTGTCATGGCTTCGATGCAGGAGGCGCCCGATTTGATGCCGATGGGCAGCACCGTGACTGGTGGCAGGCCGACGACAAGGCAGCCTTCGAAGCCAAACAGCAGATTTTGATTGAACTCTTCAACCAGTTGGATGCCTATCCCGGACAGAAGGCCAATGGTGAGAGGACGCTGGTGGAGAACATGGCCGACTACGGCGGCATAGAGCTTGCATTAGAATGCTACAAGCAACTACTCACCGAGAAAGACTTCCGTGGCGAGCAGTTCGACGAGCAGATCAAGAAACTGTTCCTGGCATACGCACAATCGTGGAAACTTGAGTATGAATATGAACCTGATTACAAAACCTTGAAGCTTCTGTACGAACTTGATTCACACTCGGCTGCTCATAATCGCGTGAACGGCATGATGCGCCTGCAGGACGACTGGTACCGCCTCTTCGATGTCCAGCCCACCGACAAACTCTACCTGACTCCCCAAGACCGCGTAAAGATTTGGTAAAACCAACACAAAATTATCAATATGAAAAAATTATTAATGACGCTTGCAGCCGTTCTTTGCTGCGCTATGACAACAATGGTGTTTACCGCCTGTACAGAGACTGACAACCCTGTCGTAGCCGAAGAGGAGGAAATGCCAGACATCGAACCGGTGGATAACACGCCGAAGAATGATGTTATGACAACCACAACAGCTACAAAAGCCTACGTGTTTGATGGTGAGTATGGTGATATCGGCAACAAGCTGATTAACCGTCTCACAAACCGACAGCAGGAACTTGACAGCACGACCATGCTGATTGTCTTTCCTGGTAATAAAATCAACACGTTGTCACAATCGGAGAAGAACCATATTATCAAAGCTTATAACAAAGGTGCCAAAATTCTGGTCGACCGTCCCTCGCGCGATGAAATGATTTGGATAGCCTATGTAGCCGTCATAGAAGACTCAACAGCTATAGACCCCGTTAAGTCCGTACCCGATGACGAGGAAGTGCCGATCTGAACGATGTCCTGAAGGCCCAGACTGACACATGGGTCATCCCCGTCTCTACGGATTATTTCTCGAAACTGAAAGACAAGCAAACGCCTTACACCGTGTTCACCACGATCTACGCTGTCCACAAGTTCGACAACAACAAAGACTACTACCTTATCAGCCAGAAATTG
>JAEEGL017193074.1_pt1 | contig 12530 bp, 10 predicted proteins | sample 9134231 | NCBI WGS metagenome assembly JAEEGL01 (sample SAMN16246548, study PRJNA631951) | gut metagenome | biome: gut microbiome; feature: rumen; material: fiber-attached | host: Bos | place: Iran: Karaj | collected 2018-10
AAAGCAATAATCAAGTGCATGATGTTTGCAAGCAAATGCACTTATGAGTATAAACAGATCATCCGCGAAGGAGCCGAGGTCGTCTTATACGGGAGCCTGAATTACCACCAGCAGTTCGGGCTTTCTTTTGTATTTGAGAGAGTTGAAGACGGCGGCGAGGGCGCAAGGATGAGAGCTCTCGAAGAACTTCGCAAAGAGCTTGAAGAACTCGGAATGTTTGATGAGATGTATAAAAAGCCCATTCCGAGATTTCCTAAGACCATAGGCCTGATAACTGCTTTATCGGGCGCGGCAATAAGCGATGTTGTAACCAATGCCCGTAAGAACAATCCCTATGTGCAGATAGTTGTTGCACCTGCCTTGATGGAAGGCGACGGCGCAGCTGCGGAGGTTGTGCGTGCGATTAAACTCATGGATAAATTCGCACCGGATGTAATACTCCTTACAAGGGGCGGCGGATCCAAGGACAGTCTCTGGACATTTAACGAACGCGATGTAGCGCAGGCGGTATTTGACTGTGAGACACCTATAGTATCTGCCATAGGTCACGACAGAGACCATTCTCTTACGGACGATATAGCGGACCATCATGAATCAACTCCAACGGGTGCGGCACTTTTCCTGACGGAGGATTTCAGAGATCTGATCGCATACTTGGATGAAGCTCCGGATGAACTCCTCGGTCTTATGAACAGGAAGATCAAGGATTTAAGGGGCAGAGTAAGGGAAAGCTCATCACTTGTTAAATTCAACTCGCCTCAGAGCAGACTCGACAGGCGTAAGAAAGAACTTGAGAAATACGGACTGAGTCTTAAGAATCTGATGGATCAGAAGATCTCTTCGGATAAAGCAAGGCTCGATAAATCACGAACGGTTCTTCCTGCACGGATGGACAGAGCGCTTAAGAAGGCTCATTACACCAATGATCTCTACGTTGGAAAGCTTGAGGGATTATCACCCGTATCCAGGTTAAAGAGCGGATTTTCATACGTCTCGGATGCGAGCGGTAAAAACATCAGATCCGTTGCGGGTGTTAAAAAAGGTGATGAGCTTAAGATCAGAGTAACGGACGGAGAGATCGTTTCAGTAGTCGAAGCGGCAAAGTCCGTAGCGGAGGATAAAAATGGCAGCAAAGGCTGATAAAAATATCGAAAAAGAAAACACTCTTGAAGAAAACTTCGAGCTCTTAAGCGAAGTTACCGAGAAGCTTCAGTCCGACAATCTTCCGCTTGAAGAAGCTTTCGAGAATTACAAGAAGGGTATGGATCTTATAAAAAAGTGCTCTGAACAGATCGATAAGGTTGAGAAGGAAGTTCTTAAACTCAATTCCGATCTGAGTCTTGAGCAGGTATGAGGGGTTAAAGTGGACAGAAAAGTATTTGTATCGGAATTGAAAAGGCAGACCGAGATCGCGGAATATGTCGTACTGAAGTATTTACCCGATCCCGAGGATAAGTTCCAGCAGTCGGTCATAGAAGCTATGAACTATTCGGTTACCGTGGGAGGTAAGAGATTAAGACCTCTTCTTATGCAGGAAACTTACCGCATGTTCAGAGGACAGGATGAGATCATAGAGCCTTTCATGGCAGCTATTGAGATGATCCATACATATTCCCTTGTGCATGACGATCTTCCCGCCATGGATAATGACACATTGAGAAGAGGTAAGGAAACCACCTGGAAAAAGTACGGCGAAGCAATGGCGATACTTGCAGGCGACGGACTTCTCAATTACGCATATGAGACTGCGGTAAAGAGTTTTGATCTTATCGAAAAAGAAGGCGACCAGTACGGCGCAGGTCCCGAGACTATTACTTCAAGATATCAGTCCTGCGCAAAAGCCATGAGTATTCTGCTGCAGAAGGCCGGAATATTCGGAATGGTCGGAGGACAGTGCCTTGATGTTGAAGCGGAGAAGAAGGATCTTGACCTGACGGAAGAGCAGCTTCTTTTCATCCACGAACATAAGACCGCAGCACTTATACAGGCGAGCTTCATGATAGGCGGTGCGCTTGCGGGCGCGGGCAAGAGACAGATAGAGAGGCTCGAGAAGATCGGATATAACATAGGTGTCGCATTCCAGATAAGAGACGACTGCCTCGATGTCATCGGAGATACCGAGACGCTCGGCAAGAATGTCGGATCCGATGAAAAAGACGGAAAGAAAACATACGTAACACTTCACGGACTCGAGCAGTCGGAAGAAGACGAGAAGAAAATGACGGAAGAGGCACTTGAACTGCTTAAGGGCCTTCCCGGAAAACATGAATTTATGGAGGAGCTTTTGCTCTCACTCCTTGGAAGACGAAATTAAAATGATCCTTGATTCTATAAATAAAACAGGTGACATCAAGAACGTGCCTTATGACAAGATGGACACGCTTGCTTCCGAGATCAGAGAATTCCTGATCGATAAGGTAAGTAAGACCGGCGGTCATCTGGGCGCAAACTTAGGCGTTGTGGAACTTACCATGGCTCTTCATCTTGAGCTTGATCTGCCTAAGGACAAGATCATTTGGGACGTCGGCCACCAGTCATATACACATAAGATTCTTACGGGCAGAAAAGACGGTTTTGATAATCTGCGCAAATACGGCGGAATGAGCGGATTCCCCAAAGCGGCCGAAAGCGATTGTGACTGCTTTGATACGGGACACAGCTCCACTTCCATTTCCGCAGGACTCGGTATGGTCTGCGCCCGGGATATGAGAGGAAGCGATGAGACCATCGTTTCTGTTATCGGTGACGGATCTCTTACCGGCGGTATGGCGTATGAAGCACTTAACAATGCCGGAAGACTTGATTCTAATTTCATAATCATTCTTAACGACAACAACATGTCCATATCCGAGAATGTAGGCGGAGTTCCCAAGTACCTTAACTCTATCAGAACATCCACCGGATATCTCGGACTGAAGGAAAGTGTTTATAACAAGATCAAAGATAAGCCCTACGGAGATTCCGTTGTTAACAGGATCAGAAGAGCCAAGAACAGCTTTAAATCACTCATGGTTCCCGCAGGTATGATGTTTGAGGAAATGGGTGTCGTATACTTAGGACCCATCGACGGACATAACATCTATGCACTCAGAACCGCCATTACGGAAGCAAAGCGCTTTAAGAGAGCGGTACTTATACATGTCATCACCAAGAAGGGTAACGGATTTGAACCCGCTATCAAGCATCCCGCAAGATTCCACGGAACGGAACCTTTCGATGTTACAAACGGTGTCCCTCTTAATCACAGAACAGTTGCGGGATGGACCGATATCTTTTCAACCGTAATGTGTAAGCTCGGTGAGAGGGATGACAAGATTGTTGCAATCACCGCTGCCATGGCAGAAGGTTGCGGGCTTAAGCGCTTTAGGAATAAGTTCCCCGAAAGATTCTATGATGTGGGTATTGCCGAACAGCATGCGGTAACTTTTGCCGCAGGACTTGCACGCGGCGGATTTAAACCCATAGTTGCAGTTTATTCTTCGTTCCTGCAAAGAGCATACGATCAGGTGCTTCATGATGTATGTCTCCAGAATCTTCCCGTAGTCTTCGCAATAGACAGAGGAGGACTTGTAGGTGCGGACGGTGAAACGCATCAGGGAGTATTCGATCTTTCGTATCTTACACAGATTCCGAACATGGTCGTAATGTCTCCCAAGAATAAATGGGAACTTTCGGATATGCTTAAATTCGCAGTGTCCTACGGAGGACCTGTTGCCGTCAGATATCCCAGAGGAACCGCTTATGCAGGCCTTGAGGAAAACAGACAGCCCATAGAACTCGGTAAGAGCGAATGGATATGCGAAGAAGACGGCATCTGCATCATGGCAATAGGAAACATGGTGGAGACCGCACTTAAGGTTAGAGATATCCTCAAGGAATCTTCACATCATGTAAGTATAGTTAATGCAAGATTTGCAAAGCCTCTTGATAAGGAGATGATACTTAACTGTTGTAAGAATCATTCACTTATCGTTACGCTTGAAGATAATGTCGTAAGAGGAGGATTCGGAAGCGGAGTGCTTGAAGTACTTGCCAAAGAGGGCATTCAGAAAGAGGTTATGTGCCTCGGAATTCCAGACAGATTTATTCATCAGGGAAGCATAGATCAGCTTAGACAGGAGATCGGACTTGATCCCGAATCAATAGCGGATAGTATCACTAAGAAGCTTTCCATGGGACTTTGATATGAAAGAAAGACTTGATGTTTTGCTTGTAAATAAAGGACTGGCTCCTTCGAGGGAGAAGGCAAAGGCTCTTATCATGGCCGGTGAAGTATTCGTGGACGGAAACCGTGAAGACAAGGCAGGAGCAAGCTTTAATCCCGAAGGTATCAATATCGAAGTCAGATCCAAACAGCTTAAATATGTAAGCCGCGGAGGGTTCAAACTCGAGAAGGCAATGGATGTCTGGGGCATCGACTTAAGCGGTAAGGTATGCATGGACATCGGTTCATCCACCGGAGGCTTTACTGACTGCATGCTTCAAAACGGTGCGGTTAAAGTATATTCCGTTGATGTGGGAAGAGGACAGCTCGACTGGAAACTCAGAAATGACGAGAGAGTTGTGGTAATGGAACAGACTAATTTTCGTTTCCTCACACCCGCGGATATTCCTGAGAAGATAGATTTTGCAAGCGTTGACGTTTCCTTTATCTCACTGGATAAGATACTGATCCCTGCAAGAAATCTTCTGTCGGATAACGGAAGGATCGTTGCTCTTATCAAGCCTCAGTTTGAAGCGGGTAAGGGTAAGGTCGGTAAGAACGGAGTCGTAAGAGATATATCCGTTCACGAAGAAGTAATTGAAAGAGCAGTAAGCTTTGCCGATTTTGTAGGTTTTAAAATATTAGGAATAGACTTTTCTCCCATCAAAGGACCCGAAGGGAATATCGAATACCTCATGAGTCTTGAGAAGAGAGATGATATCCCTGAAGAGATATTACAACTCGAAGAAAAAGAGGCCATCGAGAAGTTTGAAGAAGCGGGCAACCTCGGTAAATGGATTGCATCCGAAGACAGTTTTAAAGCCCGCATCAAAGAACTTGCAGGTAAATCTCATACGGAGCTTACATGATGAAAAAAGTTCTTATATATGCAAATCAAAAGAAAGATCCCGATGGGAAGATAACGAAGAGAGTATCCGACTATCTTGATAAAAACGGAGTATCATCCGATGTTCTTATCTCGGATTTCCAGAGAACGGAAGATAAGGATGCCGAGATTGATCTTAAGCCCGATTACTATGACTGTATCATCGTACTCGGCGGAGACGGAACGGTTCTTCAGGCTGCAAGGGAAGCCAGAGAATTAGAGATACCCATCGTAGGTGTTAATCTCGGAAGACTCGGATTCTTAACCGAGATCGAACCGGATAAACTTGAGGACAGTCTTGAGAGACTTATCAAGGGAGACTTTTTTACCGAGAAGAGAATGATGCTTCGCGGTGAAGTGGTCAGGAAAAACGGAGAAGTCATAACCAGCCGTTCACTCAACGATATCGTAATAAGCAGATACGGAGGAATGAATCTCATCAATCTTCCCGTATATGTAAACGGACAGTTCCTGAAAGACTATATCGGTGACGGAATCATAGTTACGACCCCTACCGGATCATCCGGATATAATCTGTCTGCAGGTGGTCCCATCGCAAGCCCTACATCCGATGTGATGATCATGACTTCCATTTGTTCCCATTCACTTATTCAGGCGAGCATCATACTTTCTGCATGGGATAAGATAGAAGTCAGGATACCTGAAACGGATGATTTCAGAGAGGCGGAGTGTTCTTTTGACGGAAGTATAAGAGTGCTTCTTGAAAAAGGAGATATAGTAAGGATCAGAAAATCGGAGAAATATACAGACTTTATCAGACTCAACAATTTAAGTTTCTTAGAGACGCTGCATAAAAAACTCGGAGATAACTGATGAATAAAAAAGAATCCAGACAAAGAGCAATAATTGATCTTATCGAAAGCCGTGATATTTCGACTCAGGAAGAACTCTGCTTGCTTTTACAGGAGGCGGGTTTTACCGCAACACAGGCAACTGTATCCAGAGATATCCGTGAACTGTCTCTGTCAAAGATGCCTTCCGATGAGTCGGGTCAGAAATATGTAAGAATACGTATGACTGAATCCGACATGGATGAGAAGTATGCAAGAGTTCTCAGAGACGGATATGTTGCAATGGATAAGGCTCAGAGCCTTCTTGTGCTTAAGACCGTGTCCGGAATGGCAATGGCTGTTGCGGCATCCATCGACGCAATGCATCTTAAGGAAGTATCCGGATGCATCGCAGGTGACGATACCATTATGATTGCCGTTAAAGACGCAGGAGCGGTTGACGGCCTTATGGAAAGAATCAAAGACATAGTTCAGTAATAAACATATACCTGTTTCCACCGCCGACCCCGTAGAAAAGGCGGAATAACAATGCTTAAAAATCTTCATGTACAAAATCTTGCTCTTATCGAGGATGCGGATATCGAATTCTCGGAAGGGCTCAATATACTGACCGGAGAAACCGGTGCAGGTAAATCACTTCTCATGGGCTCTGTAATGATGGCCATGGGTTCCAAATTTGATACCTCAATGATAAGAAAAGGAACGGAGCAGGCTCTTGTTGAGCTTGTGTTTGATGCCGTTCCCGATAAGGCTCTTGAGGTACTTAAAGAACTTGATATTTATCCCGAAGATGACGGAAGCGTAATTATCAAAAGGACCTGCTCGTCATCCAGAAGTTCATGCAAGATCAACGGATCAAATGTTGCCGTAAGGGAGATGAAAAAGCTCGCTCAGGCATTTATTGATGTACATGGACAAAGGGATTACGAGACACTTCTTAAGAAGTCAGAACTTCTCGGAATACTTGATCTTTATTCGGGTGATAAGATGCCCGAACTTCTGAAAGAGATACGTGATAAGTATCATGTTATGACTGAGCTTCAGGAGAAACTTGAGGAAGAAACTTCGGATACAGGTGCATCATCCCGCGAAGCTTCCCTTGCGGAGTTTGAAGTGGGTGAGATTGAAGATGCCGCACTTGTTCCCGGTGAAGACGAAGAACTTGAGGTTTCATATCGTAAGTTAAATAATTTCAAGAAGATTGCAGAGGGCCTTGTTAAGGCTCATGAAATGATAGGGTCCGATGACGGTGAGAATGCTTTTTCTCTTACTTCAATGGCAGTAAGAGAGCTTTCTCAGGTTTCGGAATATGATGATGAAGTTAAAGGCTTTGAAGAGGAATTAAGATCTGCGGAATCCATCTTGAGCGATCTTAACATGTCATTGGGTTCTTATATATCTTCAATGGAATTTGATGAGGAAGAGTTTGTGCGTGTTGAAGAAAGACTCGATCTTATCAATAAACTTAAGAGCAAGTACGGAAGAACCATTGAGGACATTTTGAAATATGCCGAAGAGCGCAGGGAAATCCTTACCAAGTATGCCGATTACGATGCTTATCTTGAGAAGCTTAAAGCGGATGTGAAGAAGGCAGAGGAAGAGTATTTCAAGGTTGCACGCAAAGCATCCGACATCAGAAGAAAGAATGCACCTCTTCTTGAGAAGGAATTAACGGAGAGACTTAAGGATCTTAACTTTAATTCCGTAGATCTTGAACTCAGGCTTGAAGAAGTTAAGCCTTCATTAACCGGAACCGATTCGGTTGATTTCTATATTTCATTTAATCCCGGAGAGGACAGAAAGCCTCTTGCAGAGGCTTCATCCGGCGGAGAACTTTCCAGAATGATGCTTGCCGTTAAAACTGTTATGGCGGGCAGAGAAGATACCGGCACACTTATTTTCGATGAGATCGATGCGGGTATCAGCGGTATCACTGCGTGGAAGGTTGCCGAATCTCTTGCGGGCGTTTCACAGCACCACCAGGTAATTTGTATCACTCATTTGCCTCAGATCGCTGCAATGGCAGATCATCATTTCGTGATCGTCAAATCATCCGATGCGACATCCACGACCACCAATATCGAACTTACGGATGAAGAAGGCTCCATCGCCGAGATAGCAAGACTTCTCGGTTCCGACTCACTCTCCGAAAGTTCTCTTTCCAACGCAAGAGATCTTAAGTCCAAAGCATCAGAATCCAAGAAATCCAAGTAATTTACGGCTGTTTGTGACATGGGGACTGACCCTCTGTCACAAGTGTGACCTCGTGTCACACTTTTACGTCTTGTTATATGTAGGAGGAGATTATGAAAAAGAAATTCTTAACCCTTTTGCTTGCATGTGCTATGACATTTCCTTTTGTACTCACTTCATGCGGCAGACTCTCTGATGAGATAGTTGAAGAAGATGATGACGATGACGAGGATGAAGAAGAGGACGACAAGCCGGTTTACGTGGATGTTTTGAGCACTTCAGATCTTAAGGGCCAGGTAAAAGTTCTTGTCAAAAATCTTGATGAATGGGTAGGGGACGATTCAAGTTCCGCGCCTGTAGACAGATTTGAGTATATGGTAACGGATCTAGATCATAACGGAAGAATCGAGATCTTAGTTAATACTGTTTTTGAATATGGCAATAATGAGCTTCACCTTTATGAGGTGGATGAAGATGAAAAGGGCCTTGAAGAAGCTAAGTGGAAGTTCAAAGGTCTCGAGATTTCATCCGATAAATATCCGGATCCTGAAGCTTTTATCAGTTCTGTCTACGATAAGAAGAAAAACACAACCTGCTATCAGTTTACCAATTATTTCGACAACGGAAACAATGAGTTCGGTATATCTTATATGGACGTAACTTTTGCTGACGGTAAGGTTCAGTGCAATACCTATGCAGGGTCAGTGATGGGAACCGATTGGGAATTCTATACCGAAGATGATTCCGATATTGATAATTTGGACGAATTCGGTGAATATACCATGGAATACCATGATTCCAAGGATCTTGATTGGGGTACTCTCGGTATTTATAAGGAATCAGCTTATTCAAACAGTGGTTTATCCGATGCAAGCGAAGATGATCTGAAGGATCTTCTTACCGATTCCTATATGGTTTTCGCAGGCAAAATGAATTATGAGGAATTCGAAGAGGAGCATGCTTCTGCTTCGTCAACCGAAGATTATGAAGAATACTATGAGTCTCTTATCGGCAAATGGAATCTTTACTCCATAGACAGTTATTATGGAACGGATTACTATGACGAGGATTCCAGCGATTTCCTTACATGTTCTTTCTTCGAAGATTACACCATGCGTTTTACCATCTACATGGATTACGAGATCATTTATGATGAAGTGTTATCTGTTGAGTGTATAGACGGTGATCCGCTTATAAATATTTATGATTCGGATGGAGAACTGTTTGACGATTATCTCGATCACGTTCAGTTTGTTTTCGGAGATATGAGTCAGGACGGTCAGGAACTTTACGTTACTTCTTTCGGATATGATAAAGACGGCGAATGTGAAGAAGGCGACAGCTGCGTACTCATCAGGGATAAGGGCAACGATCCCGAAAATGTGTATTCCATAGACAGATATGTGGGAGATTGGAATATCGTATCCAGTGAACTGGAAGGCGATGTTACTTATTATGAAGAAGGTGGGGATTTCTTTGTTACATTAACCGTCTATGCTAACGGTAATATTTCCATGAAGGAATCTTCATACGGAAGTGTCTTCTTGGAAATCTCCGAATGTCTTGAGCGGTATGAGGATGGTCAGTGGTATTTTGAATACTCCGACCCTGATTCTCTGAATACCGCTGTTGCATCTGAGACTTACACCTTCGCGGCAATCGGAGAAGACGATCAGGAACTCGAGGTTTCAATTGATTTTTACGACAGCAACGGAGAATGGCTCGGATATACGATCCTTTTATTTGAAAGAGCGTAATTGATTCTTAAATAATTGGATATTGTAGGAGGGGAAATGAGAAAAAAGTACTTTGCTCTTATAATGGCCGGTGTTTTAAGTTCCTTGGTCTTCATGTCGGGTTGCGGCGGAAGTAATGCACCCGGAACCGAAATCGAAGACGATGATGAAGATGAAGACGAAGATGACGAGGATGAGGATGAAGAGGACGACGAAAACGAAGAGGACTCTCAGCCCGAAGCTCCCGTTATAGTTCAGGAAATCGATGAAGATACTCTATATTCTCAGATAGAGGTTTTCTTAGATAACCGCGACGAACTCTTTTTCCCGGAATCGGAAGATTACTATTACACCAGTTGTATGGTGTGTGATCTGGATTTCAACGGAAGGTGCGAACTTGTTCTCTCCGGCGGAAGCTGGTACGGCTCGGACCTTGAAAACCGTATTTATGAGATAAATGAAGCCGGGGACGGTTACTACATTCCGGAGTATGCTTTTGGGGGAATGGATTCTGAGAAGTGCATTGAAACTAAAATTGCCAATTGGTATTCCCTGGATGCATTTTATGATAAGAACGATGGAAGATTCCATTATCTGATGCCGCAATCTTTTTCCGAAGACTCGGATATACATGGATTCAGATATTGTGATGTTTCCCTGAAAGACGGCGTAATTCAAAATGATATTTATGGTATGTACAAATACCATTATGATAACGGGTATCAGGCTGTCTATTTCGGCCCTGACGGTGAAATGACTCAGGATGAATTTAATGAATTCATTGATTCATATCCCGGAGATCATGTCGTAAAGAGTATGCCTTTTGGTAAATATGAAGGAACGGCTTTTTATCCTCTTTCCGACGGAGATATAGAGACCATGGATCCCGGGACTCTCAGGGAAATATTGGCAGATTCATATCGCGTATTTACAGGAACCATGCCGGGCAGTGAATTTCTGAGAATACATTCTACCCACAGTAACGATTACGATGATGCCGGAAACCTGCTTCGTGACAGCGTCGGTGGCTGGGGGCTGTACCTTACGGATACGGAGGGGGATATAACATATTACACTCCGGACAGCGAGTTCTATATGACCATGAACATTTATGAGGACGGTTCATTTGAACTATACAGGTTTTTGAATACCGATAATGAAATGACCATAACCGGGGTTCTGGAAGCGGATGAAAATGCCAATCTGGTCTACACCTATGCGCCTGAATCAGGTGATGATATGGGCGGCTCTACTCTTGAGATAATAGTATGCGAGGTCAATATGGACGGACGGCTGGTGATCTCTACGAGTTCAATGTACGGAAATGAATATCTCGGAGGAAGCACCTGGTATTTTGACAGGATCGAATGACAAATCGGAAATAAACACTCGGAGATTTGACTCTTAAGAAACTCAGTGGTATTGTGTTTGTTGGTTTTTGTAAATCAAAGGAGGATAATATGAAAAAAGCAGCTTTTAAAAAGGTTGCATCTCTGGGCCTCATGCTGACTCTTCTTGCCGGCGTTGTAGGCTGCGGTGCAGCAAAGACTTTCCCCATCGAAGTATCCGAGACCAAGGTTGAGGTTGAGGTCGATGAGAAAGTAAAGGTAGAGATTGAGAATCATGAAGACCTTAAGGACGTTGTTGTAGAGATCGATGACGATGATATCGCTAAGGTTAAAGAGAGCGACGGAACCATCACCATCACCGGACTTGAAGAAGGTAAGGCTAAGATCACCGTTACTGCTTCTAACTCTGAGGATGAGATCACCATCAAGGTAGTTGTTAACGCTCCCGAAGAGCCTGAACCCGAACCCGAACCCGAGCCCGAACCCGAGCCTGAACCCGAGCCCGAGCCCGAACCCACCACTACCACTTCTACCGGAGATGTAGAGGATTGGTACGGAACCTATTCAGGAACCATTTCTCTTTACGGAACCGATAAGTGGTCCGATGAGAGCCATGAGTGGGACGTATACGCTATTGTCGATGAGTCCAACGGAAAGCCCTTCTTCGAAGGCTTCTCTGATGAGATGGATCTTTGGGGCGGAGACTGGTCAACCGACGGAAATGCAGTATTCTCATTCTGGGTAGAGCTTACCGAGGATAAGATGACCGCTGATACCTCTTATGATTGCTGGATCCTTGATGAGGATGATCTTTCCGACAGCGACTATGTATACTACTGGTATTCATATGAGCGTGATTATCTCCTTATCTGCCTCAACTACTATGATCCCGATTATGACGGCGGATTTGATGTATACATCACTCTTTCCAAGGACTGATAAGTCAAAAATGTAATATTTTGGGCGGATTCCGTATGGAATCCGCCTTTTTGCTTGAAAAAACCTTCCTCTTGCGGTATATTATTAAGGTTTTGAGAGGAGCATATAATGATCACTAAGAGAGAAGACATAAGAAATGTCGCAATTATCGCCCATGTAGACCACGGCAAGACCACCCTGGTTGATGAGCTTTTGAAGCAGAGCGGTGTATTCAGAGAGAATCAGGAAGTAGCGGAGCGTGTAATGGACTCCGGAGATATCGAGCGTGAGCGTGGTATCACCATTCTTTCCAAGAATACCGCAGTTACATATAAGAATACCAAGATCAACATCATCGATACTCCGGGACATGCGGATTTCGGCGGTGAGGTTGAGCGTGTACTTAAGATGGTTAACGGCGTTATTCTCGTC
>JAEEGL010220280.1_pt1 | contig 12529 bp, 18 predicted proteins | sample 9134231 | NCBI WGS metagenome assembly JAEEGL01 (sample SAMN16246548, study PRJNA631951) | gut metagenome | biome: gut microbiome; feature: rumen; material: fiber-attached | host: Bos | place: Iran: Karaj | collected 2018-10
GGGACCCAGTAGAGAGGAAGAGGAGATGAGATGTCCCCCAGGCGAGCAGGACCTGACCTGAACTGTAGGTGTAGTGTAGCCTAGCCGAACAGCAGGAGATGAGTTGAATGACAAGGAAATGTAGTTGTTGGGAAATTTTTTATACTTCAAGGATTTACTTATAATATATATTATGGTATAATTTTATTAGAGGGGAGGATGGAGGTGGATACAGATATAGTGGGAGGATAAAAGTTAAAATATTTACTTTTATTGAAAGTTATGGTATAATTTTATTAGAGGGGAGGATGGAGGTGGATACAGATATAGTGGGAGGATTTATTTTATTTTATTTGATTTTATTTACTCCTAATAATATAAAATGGAGATGATATAATGATTAATTTAATACCGAATTATGAAGGTGTATGTAGTGTAGATTAGAACTTTAACTATTACTTTAAAACACTCACTAATAAGATTAGTTCTATGATAGAATTTAAAAATTTACCGGAAAAAGTAAATGAAGAATTCTTAAAAGAACATTTGATTCTTTGCGGCAAGATATGTTTTACAGAATTTAATCAACACATATATGCACTTGATGGTAATGTTGGTGGAGAACCAAACTGTTATTATGAACCACAAGATTTTATTATTGCTAATCCGATATTAGGTTCTAAGGTTATTAAGATTAGACATAAAGATGGCGGCGATAATGTAGATGGCCTTGAAGGTATTTTAGTTGGCTTAACATCAATAGATAAGGAACTGCCGGGAGAACGTGGTGGTTTATTTAATTTAATTTATCAGACTGCTGGATTACTTGCTGATAATATTGTAAGTTTAAACTGCGCACAAATTAACAGTAGAGTTCAAGTAGCGTTTGTGGCTGACGATGAAGCACTTGCTAACACTGGTGAGAAAGTTCTTAAGGATATGTATAATGGCAAACCTTATAAGATTCTTACACAGGACATTCTTAATAAGTTAACTGTTAGTCCTATCGCAGCTAGCGGCACCAATACAACTATTATGAGCCTTATTGAGGCTTAGGCCAATATTTGGCAGAATTTCTATAATCAGCTTGGTTTAAGCTATAATGGAAATCTTAAGAGAGAAAGAATTAACACAGCTGAGTCTGAACTTATGACTGGTTCACTTAATCTTAATCTTGAAACAATTATCAACAACCTTAAAAGAGATATAGAAAAGGTTAATGAGTTGTTTGGCACATCTATTGAAGTTAACATTAATCCAAAAGCAATGCCAGAAGATGTAAATGTAGAAATCGCGGCCGAAAAAGATTTGGTTAATGGAATTGAAGATAGAGCAGATGATAAGATTGTTGATGCTTCACCAGACTCAGAAGACCCAACAAAAACAGAAGGTGATGTAAATGAGATTTAATAAGCCTTATATTAAAGTAAGAGATTATGCAATCAAAGCGCTTGAAAACAACTGGTCTTTTGGAAATCCTTTTGCAGATTTCGATGTTTTTGAAGCAACTGGATTTGAGCTTGATGAAGACGATTTACTTCAGATTTTCATTGATATGTTTGAAGAGCTAAAAATCGCTAAACCATTGCCGCCAAAAGATTACAAAGTTATTTACAGTATGTAGGTTGTAAAGTTAGACACTGAACAGCTTAGATATGAATATATTTGGGCTTGGCTTACTTCTAAGATTAAAGATTATCTTGCCGCAAATTACACGCCTTGGAAGAATAAGGTTGATGCTTTCTTAACAGACTATAATCCTTTAAATAACTATGATATGACTGAACTTGCCGGCGGAACATCACTTACTGCAAGAGTAAGAAGCTCTAGTGGTACACATAAGACTACAAGTAAAGTTGCCCCATTCGACTCAGAGACTTTTAAGAACGAAACCGAAGTTGTTAATGAACAAAAAACTTTAAGCGGTACAGATTTCGACCCAGAATCAGCTATATCTGGCTTCGATGATGCTACTAAGACTTTAACATTTGATACGCTTACAACACCACAAGGTAATAGCACATCAGTTAGTAAGCTTACACGTTCAGGCAACATAGGCGTGACGACATCACAGCAAATGCTTGAAGCTGAATTAGAAGTTAAAAGTCATGACCTTGTAAAAGAATTCATGACTGAAATTCAGAAAGTTTGCTTACTTAGTGATTGGAAGTAATTTTTTTATTTGAGTCTTCGCCGCAAAAATCTACTTTATTAGTGAAGACAAAATCTTTACTTTCGATTTAATTCTATGTTATAATTAGTATAGAATGAAAATGTTTGAATAAAAAAGAAAGAAGGTATTTTATGAAAGATGTAATTGGATATGAAGGCTTATACGCAATAACTAGTTGCGGTAAAGTGTGGTCATATCAAAACAAAAGGTTCCTTAAGCCTTGGTTTAATGGCAGAGGTTATTTATATGTAGACCTTCATAAAAATGGTAAAAAGAAAAATTTTAGGATTCATAAATTGGTGGCTGAGGCTTACGTTCCGAATCCTAATAACCTTGAAACGGTTGACCATATTGATGGAAACAAAGAACATAACTATGTTGGTAATCTACAATGGATGACTCGTGCAGATAATCTTCGTAAAAGGCATGGCGTTATTTAAAGAACTTTTTTCTTTGATTTTATTTTAAAAACTCTACCTAGTATATGAGAGGAGTTTGTCAGACCTCTCGCCTCCTTTAATAGAAAAGCGGCCCCACACCTCCGGGCCGCGCATATGGGTGATTTAGTTCAATAGGAAGAGCACTATGGCCAGTTAGAACGCATAGAAATCACGTTCGAGTCGTGAATCACCCCTTGCCGCGAAAGCGGTTAATAATAGAAGAAAATAGATAAAATCGCGGCGGTAAGATGAATACAATACCACTAATCTTGATTCGTATTTCTTGTTGCCGCAAAGACTTAACACATAGGAGATGATTATTAATGGCACGTATTAAACAGCTCGCCGATATGCTTAATGGCACACTTACCGAAGTAGGCATTATCGACCAGGCAACAGGTCAGGCAGCAGTAGCTAACGAAGACCTTTCAAACCTTGTTGACATCGGCAAAACAGTTCTCGATTACACAGGCGTTTCAAATGAAAACTATGACTCATTTGTAAGAAGCCTTATAGACCATGTTGGAAAAGTAATGTTTGTAGACCGCAAGTACGCATCTCAGGCTCCGAACATCCTTATGGATTCTTGGGAATATGGTTCAGTTCTTGAAAAGGTAAGATGTGAAGCTCCAGATGCACGCGATAACGCTACATGGGACCTCTTCAATTACCCACAGGTTGGCGGCGACGCTTATCCAGACCCATTTGAACTTTCAACACCATCTGTTGCCGCAAAGTTCTATAACTCAAAAGCAACATATGAAGTACCGATTACAATTACAACTATTCAGATGAAGGAAGCTTTCCAGTCAGCAGAACAGCTTAACAGCTTCGTAGCTATGATTGAAAACAGAATTCGTATGAAGATGACACTTTGCAACGATGCTCTTATCATGGCAACAATTTGCAACCTTATTGGTCAGAAGATTAATGGCGGCAGAGTAGTTGACCTTCTTGCTCTTTACAATGCCGGTCCAAATGCTGGCGGCACAACACTTACACAGGCTAAGGCTCTTACAGATAAGGAATTCCTTAGATTTGCTTCTAAGACAGTTGCTCAGTATAGAAAGTTCCTTGCAACAGCTTCAACACTTTACAACGATGGTTCTTATATCACATTCACACCAGAAGACAGACTTCGTTTCATCGCTAACACAGAATTCGCTAAGTCTCTTGATGCTTATCTTTATTCTGATACTTACCACGATGAATTCGTTAAGCTCCCAGGCTATGAGGAAGTTGCTCAGTGGCAGGGTTCAGGTTCTGCTTCTACAGACGACAGACTTAAAGTTGATGCTACAATTGATGCTAGCGGCACAGCTACAGAGATTGTAAACGACGGTATTCTTGCTGTAATGCTTGATAGAGATGCAGCAGCTGTATGCAACCAGAACTACAGAATTACTTCTATCTACAATCCACGCGGCGAATATACTAACTTCTTCTACAAATGGGATGCTATGTATATGAATGACGTTCTTGAAAACGTGGTTGTATTCACAGTTGGTAAGTCTTATGTTCAGGATACAAGAATCAATGCAACAGACTTCCCAACAGCACCAACTAACTGGACAACAATAGATGACAAGCTCTTCTATGATAACAACGGTGTTATGACTACAGCAGCTGGAACTACTTATGACAAGGATGTTAAGTATTTCTACGTTGCCGGCGACAAGCCAGTAGCTCCAACAGGTGCTTAATAGTAAATAAATGTTAATTTTCGCGGCGGTGAGGGGAATTGGAAGCCTCCGCCGCGATTTTATTATATAAAGAGGTGATAATATGATAGCAGATACAATATTAGAAAGAGCGGGTTTTGTAAAAGATAATCTCAAGTCTTTTATTGATTATTGGACACTTGGAATGCAGATTTTAGTTGACAGCTTATTTGACCCTGCTGATGACAATTCACACGAAATAATTACAGTGCCTCCTGAATTTTATACCACTTTTTATAATGAAATTAGAAGTTATTGTTTTACTGACGCTTATAATGCATCAGCTAAAGGTCAGGGTATGCAACCTTGTTTATGGGCTGGTACAGTAAAACTTGAAAATGGTGATTTGTCATTCCCAAATTATCAGTGGATTTCAAAAGACTATTCAGGATGGTGGAGTTATTTATCTTCTGAAGAAATTGATGCTTGCGCTAATTTAATGAAAGAATATAATCTTAATCTGCATAGTTATAGTGATTATCCTACAGAACCAACAGTATTGAATTATAATGGCAGTATGAGTTTTTCATTTAAACCTAAAAATCATACTAATTCTGATATGGGGTATGAATTCACAGACTTTAACGGTACACAGCAGCGTACGTTTACAGTTGAGTTTTTAAACGGTGATTTCGTTGATGATGGTGATTATGTTGATTTTTCAATGGGATTTGCTGATTTAAGAGGGGGAGCACTCAGAGGACTATATAAACGTCCGTTTATGATGGTCACAGATAATCAGACAGCTTGTACAGATTATGTTAGTGCTAACGGAGCAACTAATAATTATACAGAAACTATAACACCCGGGGACGGTGATCCGTTTACAATATACTATGGGGATAACTACATTATCTATTATATTCCGAATGGAAATAAGTTATCATATGATGATATACAGATTAATACTCAAAGAGTTGTTAATATAATAGTAAATGATAACCCTGATATGGAGCCAGTGCATGTACCAACGTATGATGAAAATAAATATGGACCAGAACCACCAACACCTGAAGATGACCCATCTGACGACCAAGAATCAGGCGGTATTTACTTAGGTGCGCAAGGAATGTGTAATCTTTACTACATGACAAAGGACGAAATTAAAAACTTATAGAACTGGTTTAGGGGCAGTGTGTTTAGTCCCGGTATTTAGATTCCAGCCAATTTTGACCCTTCCAATCAGCTGATTGGTCTTATGGCTTTTCCTATTGAGCTTGGCGGCGATGTAGAAAACACAACAATAACATTTAGAACAGCAGATAATCAAGCAGTTGACACAGGCGTTTCTTGTTAGGGAGCTTGGGGCGACGACTTAAAGTTTGATATGGGCACTATTGATATTCCGGCGCGAATGTAGGAAAGAGGAGTTCCATTCTTAGATTACAGTAGCCAGATTGAAGTTTATATTCCCTTCTGCAACGTTGTTCAGTTAGATGTTCAATAGGTTATTGGCACAACATTAAAGTGCGAAATGTGGATAAGTCCAGCAACAGGTGATGTAAGTGCAATGCTCAGTTCGGGCACACATCCAGTAGCGTATACAAGTGGTAATTGTGCTCAATAGCTTCCAATTAGCGTAAGCTCATACGGAGCAATTGCTGGCGCAAAATTAGCCGCAGAAAATAAAATGACTCAGGCCGTTTTCTAGGCAGCTCAGAATGTTGTTAAAGATATTACAAATGCCGGCGCGATAACTTCAGCAGTAAGCAACCATACAGCAGTTAATGGTTAGGGCCTTGTGGAATTTTCAAGAATACCGCAAGTTTAGAGTAATACAGGATTAGCCGTAGGTGCAGGAATAAAAGCGGGTGGCGATATTATAAACACGGCACTAAATCTTACGGCAACAAATCTTGATAATAGATATGCTCTCCAAGTAGCAAAGAACAGTGCCCCAACTCATGTAAGCGGCTCGTTTGGTGCATGCACATCATGGCATTTCCCTAATTACTGTTATGTTAAAATTACAAGACCTCATTTCCAGAAGCCGGATAATTACGGACATACAGAAGCAGTTCCTGTTGTAGCAACAAAGCAATTGAGTGAGCTAACAGGCCTTACAACTTGTGTTAATCCAGATGTAAGCGGTATTGGAACAGCAACTATGTAGGAGTTAGAAACAATTAAAGGTTATTTAATGACAGGGGTGATTTTATAATGGCAATCAATGTAAAATTTGGAACTTGTAATGATGCAAGTAATGTTCTTAATAAAACAGCGACTTTAGGAGAAACTGCTATAAGCTGCGAATTAAAACAACCATGTAGTGTTGAAAGTCCTTATCTCATAGTTGATAGCGGTTCTGTTAGTGATACTGCTAACTATGCTCAGATTGAGGCTTTTGGAAGATATTATTATATTACTAGCGTTGATGAGTTAACGGGACATCGTAAAGGCGTTAGTCTTGTATCTGACCCACTAATGAGTTTTAAAGAAGATATAAAAGGCTTGACTTGTAATATCGCGCGAAATGAAAATGAGAAACACAGTCAGATAATTGATACTGCGTTATGCACATTAGCAAAAGACGAAGTTGTATGGCTTAATTTTAATAAGAGTTATACAAGAGGTTCAAGCAGAAGATTTGTGTTGATTACAAGTGCTTAAGATATAAAAAGAGACCGAGAGGAGAATTTAATCTCTTCCCGGTCTTTTGTTTTATTTAATTAAAAGTAGAAAAACTGGCGTAAAATAGTGAATAAAGATTTTTTCTGTTTTTCTTCATCGTTGTGTGTAGACTTAGACACAATCTTAGAAGGAAGAATTGCAACAGCATAATATACAAGACCAAACCATACTGCGCATACCACGAATAAAATAATACCGATTGTTGTTAATGTCATAATAATTACCTCTTTTCTTATTTTCTATATATATTATATCATAGATTAAGGTTTTTGTAAAGTGCTACCAAGTTTTTCCAACAAGGTATCAATCTCTTTCATTTTTGCTTTAATCTAAACAATTATTTCGCCGCGATTTGGTTCTGCAATACCATCTTCCATATAATCGCTCATATCAATTATACAGCTAAAATACTGGTAATTTACACTGTAAGTCTTTAAAGCTACGCAAGTATCTAAGTAGTTATCACCACAAGTATTGCCTTCAATAACCACTATCTCAGAGCCGCGATTTTCAATAACGATGCAAACGTGGTCGCAATCGCCACTTTTATCCCAATCGAACAAAATAATATCGCCAATCTCAGCCGTCTTATAATCGTGATTTACTTTACCTTTTGCGGCGAAGAAGCTTCTCATTTCTGTGCATGACCAATGCTTACCGAGGCCTAATGGAATTAAGAGTTCATCAGACACGAAAGCGGCACACCATTCTGTGCCGTATTTCGCGCCAAGTTTACAACCAAGTTTACCTCTAAGCTATTTTACCAATTCATTTCTGTTAATTTTCATGGTATCATTCCTCCTTATAAACCTTATCTTCTAGTCTATTAACTCTTACGCTTAAACTAGAAATCTTATCATTAATTGCTCTCAGTTCTGAATTGTTCTACCCTAGTGTATAGTTAATCTGCTAGAGTATATCTGATTGTTCTTTGTTTGAACTAACAAGTTGTAAAATAAAGTCTTGTTCGTCCTTTTTGTTAGTGTTGCGTTTAAATAGCGCATTGATTAAATTAACCAATAAAGTTGCTATTGCGCCGATTATAGCGACTGAAATTATTGTTTCTCCCATTTGAAAAATCACCTCTTTAAAGTAAATTACGAATTCCTTGGTCTAACAAGAAGTTCCTTACGACCTCACCGACTTCATTGTCAGCAAAATACATATTGTTTTTTAATATAAGGTCTTTAATAAGTGTGTGAACTCTTGTTGGACAGTCTTTGAGATAACGAACGTGGAGTAAAGATGCATCAGGCTGGTCAGTATACATTACTGCATTATTACTAATCTCAATATCTTTGGTCTGTCTATGAAAGAATATAAACAAATCATTTTTGTGCGCTTTGTCGCGTGGATGCACTATCTGACCTTTCAAACATTGTTCTCCAAATATAATGTAGAATTCATAAGTGATGTCTTCAGAGTAAATAGGATAAGGTGCTTTCGGATACGATGCCATTTCCCAGCCGCCATTTTTAATCATATCGAGCTGTGCGTTCTGGAAAGCAAAGAAACTGTCGTTAACTTCTTTTGTTGTTAAGGATTTCGCGCAGTATTCAATAGCAAGCTTCATTTTTGAATTAGGATACGTGTAAACTCTTATTTCTCCTTGCCGCATTTTATCGACGCCTTCGATACCAAATTCTTTCCAGTATGGTGCGTATGTATTTACGGTATTGGCAATACAATAGATTACACAGTCTTCTCTGTTTCGGATTAATGAAGAACATAAGTTAATAAACATTACAAATTCATCTTTCAGATAAGCTTCACGAGTAAGGAATTCATCGTAGCATATTAAGTGGATGATGCCTACGTCTGCACCTTTTGTTGTTTCCCATGTATTTACGGCGCGAGTTATGCAGAAAGGTGTTGGGTCTTTATCAGTTATTTTTCCCTCATCGTCTGCGTGGCATAAATAAAAGCATTTCGCGCGATAAAATACAGAGTTATATTTACCATTTGAAAGTTCTTCTATGCGTTTCAAATGTGGGTCAAACAAAGTCTAAATATTCTTAGGTGTTATCTGCTCTTCATAACGTCTAACAAAACAGGCTCTTTTACCTTTTTCAAGATAATCATTGATAATTGTGCGGCATACAGAATATGTTTTACCATTTGACCTCTGGCCTACGATAAGTCTCCACTATGCGCCAGTTTCATCAATTTGTGTTCTATCATAGAAGTCTGTTGTTTCCTATTTTATCGGCGTTGTATCTTTAGGTTTACGAAATAAGTTTTTAAAATTAAATGCCATATAGCATCACTCCCTTAAATAAATTCTTCTTTAACGATTCTTTCAATTTGTAAATTAGGAAATATTCCTTGATTCTTACAGAAATTTTCAACTGTTGTTCCATCTTTTAGACCAACCGCCCCAGCAGATGCATATTTGAATTCACCAGTTTCAGTTTCCCCAGCCCACCATTTTCTAGCCGGGAATTTAGCCTTTATAAATTTAGCTTCTAACTTTAAGAAATCATAATCACCGTCTTTTTTATTACGGAAATTATCTAAACAATCATAATCACACTGATAGAAGAAGCTATCTGTATCAGTATATAAACATCTTCCACCACATTCTAAGATATGATTTACAATATCATATTGGTCTTTTCGACTATAACTAACTGTATAAACTGCTAATAATTTAGGTAAATGAAGTTCCTTTTCTTTCTTTAATCTTTTCATTTCGTTTAATTGCCAAATACTGCAATTACCAACCTCATTATCACCGAACCAATCATCAATAAACCAATCATCATATTCGCCGCTACAATTATCTTTAAAATAGTTATGGTAATTATTGTAGCTAATAACGTAATTTTCCGGCGTTATAACATTAGTAAAAAAGTATTTTTTCGCGGCGTTGCCATAAGTCCTTTCATTTGCCCATTTAAAAATATTATTAAGAAAAGTGTAATATGATAATGCTTTTGGATTGGCTTCGTTGCCTTTTTCTTTTTCTCTTTTAAGAGCTTCTTTAGCATTTCTTCTTGTATTGAACATAAAGTCAATTTGGTCTCTTAAGTTCTTATTAAGTGGTGCTAATTTTACTTCATATAATCTTTTACATTCTAAAAATTCTATACCAAGTGCTTCATAAACTGGAATATCCATTTCTGTAGCAACCAATTGAAAGTTATTAAAAATAATCAATTCTTGTAATTTTTGCGGCAAGTTTTTCATGCAAAGTCTATTAACATCAACTTCCCATAATCCAAACCAATGCTCCGGTAATTCACTTTTTCTACTAATCCTTTTTGCTGAAACTGGCATTAATCTCTCTCTCATAATAGAAGGATAATGCTGAGTAAAATCTCTATAATACACATTTTCAAAAATTTTATGACTCTGCACTTTATTAAAACAAAAACTAGCAAAATAATAATGCTCTAACATCTCATAAAATTTTAAATCAGTAATTGGCGGCATATTTTCCTGTAAAAACTTACCTGTTGTAAAATCTTTATTAAATTTTTCTTTATATGCCTTTTTGCATAATTTTTCAGCTATTTTTGTGTTATTACCTTTAAAAGAACGAGAGATAGAAAATTTTCTTTTTGCGCCTAACCATTCATAAAACTTATCTATATTTTCTAAGAATTCTCTAATTTCATCTATCCCAGTAAAGCCATCAACAACTCTATAAATTGTGCCTTCTGAGTCTTTTGCTTCTTTAATATAGCCGCAAAAAGAAATCCTATCTTTAAACTTTAAAATATCGCCATCACAATAACAAATAACAATGTTATTTTTTGATTTATCAGCCGCGATAAATTCACCATTGCAGTCTGTAATAATTCCCATAGTTTTTACCTCCCCCTTAATAGATATATCTTAGAAGCTCATATCTGCTGATATGTCTAACTGTAATCCAGAGTTCTGAGCAGCTTCTTTTTCCATCTGTTCTTCCTCAGTTTTAAGATATTCTTCATCATAATTCTCATTAAGAAAACTAATGTAATTGTCAAGTTCACCCATTCTTCTGCCGTGATTCCAAAGGCCTTTAATCATTTCTCCTTTTTGCTTATTGGTCATATTTGAAACTTCTTTTCTTGCAGAAGTAGTTTCTGCATAATGCTTTCTCATTGCTTTCTAAAAAGTTGTTAGTTTAGTTTCACCACGTTTTGCGGCGTTAAAACCAGCTTCATATGCAGCCTTTAATTGGTCTAGCGTAAATTTTTGAGATGACGTGCTTCCGCCAAAACTCCAATCACTCTTAAACTCTAAGGTTGCTTCTTCGTTTTGAATCAGTTCCTTAACTATTTTCTTAGCTTCAGGTCCTAAAAAATCAATTGCACTTTTCGCGCCGGTAATTCCTGTGAATCCCATTGCTTTAAGTTTTCTTGCTTCGGCTCTTGTAATTCTTTTAGCCATTAGCTATCACTCTCCCTTAAGAAGTATTTTTTGCTTTTCTTTTTCATATTTCGCGGCGAAAAGCACTACCTTAAGACATTCATCAAATTCATCTTTAAATTTCCATCTAATATTAACATCCTCTACTGTAATATCTTCTACGTCTAAAAATTTACAATATTTTTTAAGATTTGGATTATATCTTCTAACAAAATAACAAGCAACTTTGGTTAAAACGTCAAGTGTTTTACTACTTATAAACTTATAACCGCCGGCTGTTCTGTTTGGATTATCTACAACTCTACTTATATTACTTATGCTTAAATCCAAATATTTTGCGGCATCGGTTATACTTTTAAAACTATAATTATTCGTTAAAACTGCTTTCATTTTTACACCTCTTCCACAAACTCAAATGTAAATCCCTTGTAGCTTCTATAACCATACTCGCCGCTACAAATCTTCCTGATATTTCTTGCCGCATCTCTATTATCAAACATCTGTTTTGCTGCCGTTTTACTATCAATGTAAATTTCTCCTGTTTCAATACATCTTACTTTCTTATGACAATCCGCTTTATTTAATCTATATTCTCTCTTCTTCATTTTATTCTCCTTTGGTGTTATATATCTTAAATTTTCAACACTGTTATTAGTAATATCATTATCAATATGGTCTACTTCAAATCCTTCGGGTTTCTTACCTATAAACTATGCCGCGATAATATCATGCACATAATGATTTTTACCATTCAGTTTAATCTGTAAATAACCGCTATTATTTTTAAACGGCTTTAAGAAATCCTTAATGAAATAGCTGTAAATTCTACCATCCTCATAGGCATCATATCTGCAGCCATTAACAGCAAACTATTTTTTCTTCATAAATACCACTCTCCTTTAGTATATCAAAATGAAAATGTCTTTTAAAAGAGATAGATATTTATCATTTCAATCTATCCCTTTCAATTATATTGTAGAAAATTAAAAAGCAGATTCAAAATTTTTAATGGCGTTATAATTTTCTGTTTTCTTATTTTCTATTATTATTATACCATAACTTTCAATAAAAGTAAATATTTTAACTTTTATCCTCCCACTATATCTGTATCCACCTCCATCCTCCCCTCTAATAAAATTATACCATAACTTTCAATAAAAGTAAATATTTTAACTTTTATCCTCCCACTATATCTGTATCCACCTCCATCCTCCCCTCTAATAAAA
>JAEEGL010618166.1_pt1 | contig 12529 bp, 18 predicted proteins | sample 9134231 | NCBI WGS metagenome assembly JAEEGL01 (sample SAMN16246548, study PRJNA631951) | gut metagenome | biome: gut microbiome; feature: rumen; material: fiber-attached | host: Bos | place: Iran: Karaj | collected 2018-10
CACATCTGCATCTTAGCCAGCTCGTCAGTCAGGATAGCCATACCCTTGTCGGCATCATAGCCAATGAAGAGCATATCATCCGAGTAGCGCACATAGTAGCCCAGCAGTTCCGACAGCTTCTTATCGATATGATACAGAATCACATCGGCCAGCCACGAGGCCACCGAGCAACCCTGCTTGAGCGACTGATACTTCTCACACACCTGCCCCGTCTCGCCGTCGATATAGAGGTTTGAGTGATAGTACTTTCGCAGCACGTCAATCAGCGCACTCTTGCCGTGACGTTGCTCCACGCAGTCGAATGCCTGGTCGATATACTGGATAGGCACCGAGTCGAAATACTTCGAGAGGTCGGACTTCCAGCCGATAGGCCTTGTAGTCCCCGTCTCCTGATTGCCCATAGCGGTCACCACGATCGTGGCACTCACCTCCCTGACGATATGCCCGCAGCCCGTACCCTTGAGATAGCTCTTGCAGCGGGGATGCACCATATCTGGCATCAGCTCGAACAAAAGGTCGTTGGCAATAGAGAGCAGCACACGGTCGGCAGGCTCGTTGACATACACCGTGCGGAACTCGCCCGGCACGTCCTTGGGGATAAGCGCCGTATGGGGCGGCGCAATCTCGTACGTGCCATCCTTGATGGCCTGGTACATCGCAATGCGCACCTCGGGCTTGCACAGCTGGTATAGCCAGTTCTTCGGGATATCCTTTCCCACGCCTTTCTCTATAGCGTAGGTCCAGCGCTCCTGCTCGAAGAACATCTGCAGAATCTTGTCGTTCATAATATCTCGTTTTTAAAATGCCGAAAAGTGCAGATAGCCGTCGGCCTTGTGCGCCTCGGCATTGTAGTTTTGCATGATCTTCAGAATCTCCTGCGGCTTCATATTCAGGTCTGCGATAGCCTGCTTTATATCGTCCGCATCCACCTCGTCGGGCAGTTCATTGGGATTAAAAATGAACTGATTCAGGTTTGCCATAGCCGTCTCGTAACTCTCCTGCTCCACCTCGAAGTCATATACATTCTCGTCCTCGCATCCCATATAGGTGCTGGCACCCAGGGTTTTCAGCAGGTGATAGAACTTGTCAAAGCTCCAGTTAAACGCTTCCGTGTTGCCCCACTCCACCGCATAGGTCTTGGCAACGTGTAGTCTCTTTCCCATAATATTCTCGTTTTAAATTGTTCGACAAAAAATCTGTCAGGGGACTGTCCCCTGACATAGGTTACGCTGCCATAGGCAGGGCGAGAGGATGAAGCTCCTTACGCACCTGCTCATAGCGGGCTAATATATAGTTGGTGCAACTCTGCACATGGTCGATAACCTTAGGGATAACATCCTTATCCTCGCGCAGTGCCTTGCGCCAGTTCTGCACATAGGCCACGTGGTTCTCGTCCAGCAGCTTGCCGATGCCCAGCATAGAGCATACACACGCTGCCGACAACTCGGCCACAAACTCCTCAAGCGCATAGCCGTCACTGCCGAACGGACCGCTGAACGAGCGCTTGCACTCCTTGGCCGTAGAGTGAGCCATTTCGTGTATCACTGTGGCATAGTATCGCTCGTCGCCCAGGAACTGGCTGCGTTCCGGTATGCGGATGTGATCCTCACTCGGGTTGTAGTGGCTGGTGTGGCCACCCACAAGGATAGGGCATCGCCACTTGCCCTGACCTATCATAGCCTCCAGCACCTCGTCCTTGCTGCCCTGCTTGTACTCATGCTCGGGTGTCTTGGTCATCTCCTTATACACCTCAGGATAGAGCTCCTTAAAGTTAGTCTGATCCAAGTTATACACCTGATACCACTGCAGACTCCAGTACACCTTGCACTGGTCCTGCTCCTCGCTCGATAGCGCATAGTACTCCTCCTCGGTCAGCTTGTTACCCTCGGCATCCTTAAACCACGGCTTATAGAACACCACAGGGAATCGGTGCTCATACTTCATCTCGGGCACACCGTCGGCGCCTATCTTTGGCAGCCCGTTCTCGTCGAGCAATAGCTCCGAGTTGGCCTGCAGCCCCTTGAATCGCAGCTGTCCGTCCTCGTTCTTCAGCTGCGTCTTCGTCAGGAAATACGGCGTGTTATAGCCGTTCACCATACACAGCATAGCCAGGAAGAAGGCGTTGCTCTTGGTGTAGGGTTTAGAGCGGCGGTACAGATTGCACGGGCGGCCGTTGGCAGGCGACACCCACGGCATCTGGTAGTTCTTACTCTCCATAGTATCGAGAGCCGTAATAAACAGCTCTGCATACTTCTCCTTGCTCGAGTTACTCATCTTCAACTCGCGCTGTTTCTTCTCGTTGTTTGCCATAACTGTAGAAATTTTAGTTGGTTTACATCATGCTGCCTTGGACAGCTTCATAAAGTCATTACGGTGGCTCTCGATAAACCCTCGTATCTCAGAGTCCCTTGCGGGAGTTTTGTTGCCGGCAGCGCGGCACTGCATAATGTGCTGCGTGCCCAGATTGTACTCGATAGTGGCCAGGCGGTTGCCATCGCCATCACGGGCCGATAGTATCATCACGCCGTCTCGCTTGTAGTAGCTGTTGTCGAATACACAATGGTGCATGGCAACGCCCTCTTCGGCGAACTCGTCGATAGACTGCAGCGGATGCACAGAGAGGTTGTCTCCCATAAGATGGATATCCAGCAGGCTGCCCATACGCTTCACGTAGTCCTGGCGCTCCTTGTCGGTGATAGCCCTTAGCTTCTGCTCTATACGCTTGCGGTCGCGCTTGCGGTTCACACGTGCCTGCATCTGGTCGTGCGCCGCCATCAGGTCAGGCGGGCATACATAGTGGGCATTGTGTACGTCGAGTTTCAGCTCTTGCAGCATTTCGATATAGTCGAGCCAGATACCGTAGTCCTTGGGGACATAGTGGTTGCGGTTACAGATGTTAAGCGCCTTGAACTGCGCCTTGGACAGTACCCGCAAGCCGCTGACCAGTTTTCTGAACAGCTTCTCGTGACCCGTCTTGCGCACGGTCTCGGCCCACGGATAGGCGATAATCTTCAGCACCGATGTGTCGCCGTCGAAGTCCGTCAGCAGTGCCGTCACATCCTTATACTGCCATTGCTCGGTAAGGCTTCGCACATGCCAGCTCTCCATATCCAGGTTGTAGCGGTGGATGGAGTTATACGTGCGGCTCTCGTGGCGCAGGCGCATCCTGCCCCACCAGGAGAACGCATCAAAATAGTAGCCCATACTGTTAAAGCCCATAGAGAACACACAGCGGTTGCCGTCAGGACTGTACATCACGCGCTCCACCTCCCACACGGTACGGATAGCCTCGTGACCCAGCCTCACGTGCCGCTCCACACGGTAGATACGTGTCAGCTGGATATCACCCTTGGCTTCAAACTCCATGTGATAGGTACGCTCTATGCCACGCTTGTCTTCCATAGGCTCGGCCTTGAACCTGGCACCGCACACGGGACATGTCTTCTGCGTGGTGACGCGAATCTGCGAACCGCACTCGCTGCAATAGTGCTTGGTGGGATTGAACCTGCTGCGATAGGTGCGGTAGATAAGGCCAGGCTCAAACACCTGACGGTAAATCCGCATCCCTACCCTTTCGCAGGGATGGGCATCCAAACGGTTGTTGATAACAGTGCATTGTCTTTCAAATGCCGATAGTTTCCGTGCCATAGGCTATTTCTTTTTCAGTTCCTCTTTCAGTGATTGTTCGCTTTCGTCATAGTAATGCGCAGCCAAGCCTACCAGCTCGTCGCCGTTACCGCCGAACGATACGCAGGTACGGCCGTTACGCTCCCTGACGGCCTTGTTGTAATAGAACTCACCGATATAGTTCAGGCAGCCGTCGAACGACTTGCCATTAGCCTGCATCTTCTTCGCGAACACAGGATCTGCAGCGGCGAGCTCGTCGAGTGCCTGCCTGAGACAGGTACGCAGATAGTCGTTGAACAAATGCAGGAAGCTCTTAACCTTAGGGGCAGAGGCAGCCTTGGGTTTCTCACTCTTCGGCGCAGCCTTGGCAGCCTTGGTGGCTGCCTTAGGCTCGCTCTTCTTCTCGCCCTGCAGCGTCGCTGCAGCAGCGTTGATAGCATCTAACAGACTCATAGTCGCAATTTTTAGGGTTATACTTTAGGCAGCCTGAGGCAGCGCAGCCTTGATGATAGGCTCGAACTGCTCGACAGGCTCTTTCATAGCCTTGGCCAGAGCACCGAAGGCCTTGCGGATGAAGCCCTCGACCTCCTTGGCGGTATAGGTCTTGCCATCGGGCTTGTCAGCCTTGCGCTCCTCACGCTTGGCCTTGGACTCCTCGCGTTGCTGGGCGCGGGCCTCGGTAGCAGCATCGATGACCGCCTTGCAGTCGTCGATAGACTTGCCCTGATTAAGCAGCTCGCAGACCTGCTTGGCAGCCTCGAGATAGCGGGGACCGAAGCACAGATAGAAGTGCTTGCTGCCGTCCTTGTCCTTGGTATAGCTGCCACTGGCATGCAGTGCCGATGCCTGCTGATAGGCGGCATCCGTCTCGCTCACACCCAGGATCCTGGCACCAGTCTTGCCCTTAGAGGTGGTATAGGTCTCGAAAGTGTACTTGCCGCCCTTGGGCTTGGCGGCCTTAGGCTCAGGCTTCTTGGCGGCAGGCTTGGCCTTAGGCTTAGGCTCAGCCTTGGGTTTCTCCTCAGCCTTAGGCTTAGGCTCGGGCTTAGGTTCAGGCTTTGTAGGCTGAACATCCTCTACCTCCTCCACCTCTTCGGTAGCGGCCTTAGGCTCCTCGGTGCCCTCCAGCACATACACACCTTTGGCGAAGAAATCCTGCACCGCAGCCCACTTCATAGGCAGCACCTTAGGCGCCTGATTGCCCATGTGGAACTCCATACTCAGGCTCTCGCCCTCTGCTGATAGCACTACAAAATAGTTTGCAGTACCCTTAACCATAATCTTCTTGCCGATAAGGTCGGCTACCTTTACGTTGTTTGCCATAATCTTTACTTGTTTTTAGTTTGACATCCACTTAAACTCAATCTCTCGGCTGCCGTCGTGCTTGTCCAGCAGCTGATCCACCCACATAGCCAGATTGATAGCAGGCATCGTGGGGAAGTACCTGCGGAATATCCGCATCGTGTCCTCGCTCTCCAACACAAGGTTGGTCTGCAAGTCCAATAGTTTCAGGTAGCTAATCTTCAGCGGTTCGCCGATAGAATAGCAGCCCATATACAGCTCGCCCGTCAGCTGGCATAGCATCTGTGTCCATGCCTCACGTCGCAGGGCTTCTTTCGTCTCCACACCCGTACTCTCATACACGGGCATACCAGTCACCATAGCCGCACAGAACTGCATCGGTCTCTTGGTGTCGGGATAAACGCTCTTCTCCATAGTCTTTATGCTGCCAAATAATACTTCCACTCGGCGGCAAAGCCTTGTGGTACTTCGTTCACGTTCACGTTGAGTGCCACCGCGATAGCACGGCGCACTCGCTTGATAGATTTTGTTTTCTGCATAGTTACTCGATGTTGCCGCAGGGAGTTCCTACACACACCAGGTGCATATAGTCCTGCGATGATATACGTTTAGGCTCCTCGCCCTCGAACGTGGCGATGATAGCCGTAGTGGTCTGCTCGATAGTCACACGTCGGCCATCCCACAGTTTCAGATAGCTTTTCATAGGCCATAGGTTTTAAGCTGCCCTTGGAATACACTCCTTGGCTGTGACGTTGCCACCACCGCTGAACACATTACGCGAGATAGTACCCTCAGCGATCACGCGGCCATAGGAGATTAACTCCAGACGTGCCTCGCCAAAGGACAGTTGCAGTTCTTTCACTATGCGCTCGCGGATAGACTTGCTGCGTGCGCTTCTGAGCAGTTCCTGGGCGGGGTTGCCGTCCTTGTGGATACTGCACTCTACTTCCACCTGCTTGTGGAACAAATCGTCGATAGCTCTGATTTTTGCTTTCATCTGCTTTAGGGGTTTAAGTTAACGAATAGGTGCGGTAGACACCAGCACCGGAACCTACGAGCTTGCGCCCGAGCCGCAATGCGTGACGGCGCAGATAGCACCAGCCGCTATCGCTCAGGCGGAAACCCGCGATATGCTCGCCGCACAGCAGTTTCTGCCATGCCTCGAACTTAGATAGACAGTCCTTGCGTTTCATACATTATGCCACTTTAGGGTTCATTTTCTCGATAGCAATCTGCCGCACTCGCTCCACGTAGTCGTTGTGCATAGTGGATAGCTTTTCGCGGCTTATCTGATAGAGCTGGCCACTACGGTCGATGTAGTAGCACTCGTCGTCCTGGCCGCATAGCACTCGCAGTGCCGCGCCCAGCCATGTGTCGTCGTCGCCTCCGTATAGGAAGTGGCGGCGGCGATCCTCCTGCTCGCAGTTAGTCCACGCATTGGCAAAGTCCTCAGCGTCGTGCACCTCGTTGATAGTATGGCTTGTGCCCACTACCCACAGCATAGGCTTGCTACCCAGACAGCGCACCATAGTCTTCATATCGTGAAAATAGAAGTCGCTCTTAAAGCTCGTCATCTTGCGCTCCACGATAGCCATCATCTGCTCCACCGTGTGCACCTGGTGCTCCTGCAGCTTTATGCGCAGCGATAGCTCCACGCACTTGCACTCCTTCCACGGGAACTGCCGCTGCTCTATCTCGTTAGTAGGCACAGCCATCACTCCGCCGCCCACTTTTAGCAAGATAGGTATTTCGGTTCGCAGGCAGAAGAACAAACTGCGCAGATACTGGTTGCTCTGCTGCTCGGCATAGTTACGCACCAGGCGCTCCTGACCGCGCAGATAGTCGTACACCTTGTGTCCCTCGCATCGTTTCAGCTCGTCGGCATGGGCGATGATAAACTCAGCCTCTTTCTCGGGTGCATAGAATCGGGCCAACTCATACTGCCGCCCGATGATACGTTTTCTTGTTTCCATAGTCTTACTCTCCTATTACTGCGTCAATCTTCTTCCACATCTCGTGTCCCGTAGGGGTATACTCCTGTTGGCCGATAGTGTCAGCCCAGCCCTCTACGTCGATAACGATGATACCCCAAGAGTTGTCGGCATAGCAGTTCTCACGGTCTATGCCCAAATCCTCGCATAGCATACGTGCATCAGCCACCGTAGGAACCTCGGTGCCCAATATACTCATGCTCTGATACTCCTCGTAGTCCGTAGAGTAGTTAGCATCGTGGTTGCTTGCGATGTGCTTCACACCCCAAGCCAATACTTCAATCTTCTTCATAGTCGTTCATTTAAGCGATAAGCCCGCCAAAGGGGGTCATCTCGATGATGATAGCGTGCTCACCATACTCCTGTGTCATATCCTCGTAGGCCTGCTGTGCGGCGGCAGTAGCGGCTGCATCCATACCCATGTTAGTACACATAGTGGCCACAGCTGTAGCCACAGTCATCTTGATAACCTTTGCGCTCTTCTTGGCTGCGCCAACCATAAATCTCTTTGCCATAACTCTGTATTTTTCGTTAAACAATTTATCCGTTAGTCACTCCTTACGCAGCGCGGCGCATTGAACGCGCACCATGCTTGATGCTCAGGTGCTTAGAGATAGGGCTATCCTTGATGTCGAACAGACCTAATACTAAGGCGACAAGAATGCCGCCGAACAGGAACGTAGCCAGAATAGTGGCATCGTTCCATTGGCGCATAATGCCTATACAGGCTAACCCTACGGATGCGATTATAGTCAGCATCCACTTTCCAACGTTTACTAAGTGCTTCATAACTGTTGCCCGTCATGCCGATAGCGCAGCGTTAGTTTGATTTTTTAGAAATCTGCTACTCTTATTGCCATATTCACTCCGAACCATGCACCGCAAGGTGTAGAAAACTCGCAGTACTCACCTATATACTCCTTACCCTCGAACACGTCGCGGTCGTTCAACCCTGCCTCGTCCATGCGATAGCGGCGGATGGCTGCCTGCTTGTGCTTCTCGTAGTAGTCGAGTGTCTGCTGATAGCTTTCGGCACCCTCGAACGTCTTTTCGCGCTCGATCGTTACGGTTTCGCCTGTCTGCTCGTCCTCGCGCTGATAGCTCACGATGACATCAAATTTGATTTTCTTCATACGCTTGTCCTCCTCGATACTTTAAAGAGTTATACTTATGCCGATAGAGATAACTGCCACTTTGCCATGCGAGCGTGTAGCACCACCTCGTCGTTCTGATTGTCATAGATAGTGGCAGTCCAACCCTTTTTGCGCTGCTGATAAGCCCAGCGCAGGGCTTGTGCCAGACTCCAAGTGAACCGCATAACGGGTAGCACCTGATTAGGTTCTCCCTCGCGATAGCCTGGTGGATACGAGTCAACGTAATAGCGTGCTTCGTCGCAGGCATACTGACGGCGATCGCCGCGGATAGCACGCAGCCACGCCCTGACGCCATTTCGCACCCATAGTTTGTGCGATAGCATGATTTTTTCGCTTCTATTCATTGCGATAATCCTCCCTGTTTTTAGTTGATGAAACAACACAAAAAAAAGCCCACCGCGCGGGGATAGTCCGCGCAGCAGGCTCGCATAGATTGCCGCAGGCGTTAGCTTGCAGCAGCAGTGTCGATTTTGTCGTACACGTCGTTTAGACCGTCGATAGCCTCTTGTAGGTTGTCGATGTTCTCAGACATAAGCGTGCCGTTGATACCGTCCCGTAGTCCGTCGGGCAGATTGTCATAGGCAGCTTCTTCCTCGTCTTTCACGCCCTCCACCTCTTCGCGGATAGACTCCAGACGTTCACAGATGTCGCGCAATACCTTGCGCCTCGCTTTGTTCATGCAATAGCAAATTAAGGGGGTTTGTAAAATGTTTTCTGCATAGGCAGTCCTCCAATAGTTATAGGGTTAAACATCTTAGAAAATCTCCTTAACTACAAACTCCAATAGTGCCTCCTGACTTGCGTCGGATAGCGTATCAAAGTCGTAGCGGTTGCCACGATAGTCAGTAACATAGACCAGATAGAACGGCATATCGGGTCCGCTCACGTCTATGATAGAGTGCACTGCAAAGGCATCGCCCTCTTTAGGCGTTGCCCAAAGCTCGCGCCGCGCGGCTACGCACATAGTGGTGCCGTTGAGCGCAAAGCTCATAGCGCCGATAGTAGAGCCATCACTGTACTGCATACTCAGTCCTCCCGATAGTTAGATGCAGATAGGGCGGCGAGTGATGCGCGCACCTCTGTGTCCGCGACCGCCAGGGATAGTGGTAGCCCTGATGTCGCTCTTCTTGCGGGTACTCTCACCCTGCCCTATAGCAAACATCTGTTCGCCACGCTCCAGGCGTTCGCCCCTGCGCTCATAGCGCGCGATAGCCTCCTGCTGCGACACATAGGTGATAGGTTTGCGGCGGCGCTCCACCCCCTGTCGCACGTGGCGCTGGCGCTGTACGCGACGGCGTATAGCGTCGATGTCTGATAGTTCCTCACTCTGCCGACGCTTGGGGGTACGGCTCCCCTTTTTCTCGCGATAGGGCATAGTTGCCCCATACTTCTGCTCCACCTGATAGTCCTTGACTAACGTGCGCAGCTGCGCCTCGGTCAATAGATCGCCGAGCGTAGTTACTTGCCTCATAATAGTGGATAGGGAGGGTTCAAACCTCGCGTGTACGCCATAGGCGCACCCATAGTTGCCAAAGCGGATAGACCGCTTTCCACCATACTACCCTATACACCTATCAGCACTCGCGCGTGCATAGTGTGCCTATAGTGTGCGCCCGATAGTGCATCATCATGCCGCTACGGTAGATACCTACACGCTATCACCTGGTGGTCATCCGTAGCTTATAGCCCTCGCACGTATAGCGCGATAGGCACACTCCACGCTGCCGATAGATTGTTGATTGCCCACATTTCCGCCACACCTTTGCAAGCTATAGGTATCTGCAAGTTTGCGCCCATAGGGGGAGTCGAACCCCCACGCGATAGGACACATTTGTCCCACGCCTCGCCGTAATAGGCTGCCGATAGAATCACTTCGATAGTGCCCTATAGCTGCCGTCGCTCTTGATAGCGTTCTGGCGCGAATAGGCTTGGTCTACTGCCCTGCGGATAGTATCACACCAACCCCTGCGTGTAGCCGCATGCACCCATACACTTGCGCCCGCGAGATGCTGCCAATAGCGGCTCTCATCTGCGCTGATAGCACCATTACGCTCTGCACCCTGTACATACGCGATAGTTGCCCGCTGATAGTTACACACGTCGCTTTCATTCTTCACCGTCAGCACTGTCAATACGATAGCTACGATAGCAAGAATAATTCTCGTCTTCATACCTTTGCCTCCTATAGATTTGATTAAACATTTTCACACATCTTTGCAAGATAGCACTTGCAAGTGAGGTTTGCCCCCATAGAGGGAGAAACCCTACCGATAGCCCCTATAGGGGGAGTCGAACCCCCACGTGTGCGGATAGGATGCCCACCCGCACACCTCGCCGTAATAGAGAGCCGAACTACTTCTTAATTGCCGATAGCAATACGTAAGAGTCCGTCAAAGCATCGTGAACATAGAGAGCGTCGGTAGCCTTGAGCTGCTCGAACTCAGCCATAGACTTCTCCACCTCAGCCTTAACCTCGTCGATGAAGTGCGACTGCGATAGACCCTCACAGATGAGCGTAGTAGTCCAAGAGGACTCGCGCACAACGGCGGGCTGATAGATAGTAGCCGCCTTGTACTTGCCGTCAACGAGGCGATAGAGGATATAGTTCTGCTTACCGATTTTGGTACGCTGAACTACGTTTTTGCACACCATAAATGTGCCCTCAGCGTCGCGCAGATAGTCTGCCCAACGTGAGTTCACTGTACGGAATATAGTACGCCCGTCACCATAGGGGGCGCCGATAGAGCCGAAGAAGTCCACCACCTTGATAGACACCTTACGGCGCTCTGCGCCCTTGCCCATAGTCACCTCGATCATCTCCTCACCGATACCTGCAAGAGCCTTGCTCTGCTGCGAGATAGTACCCGTCTTCTTACGGATTGCCATAGAGAAGGCGTGAGCCTCGCTGTAGTTAGAAACTGAGTTTACATTCACTACCTGAATTTTTGAATTCTGTGTACCCATAATTGTAAATTTTAAAATGTTAATAATGTGAATTAATACGCATAGCGTTGAGGTAGGGGGGAGGCTCAAACTCCCCTCACCTCACTCACAAACACCTCAAACTTACAAAAATGTAGTGAAAATGTAGGCAATTTGTTTATAAAGTCTATAGTAAATGCTTACTTTATAAATTACATTTATCACAATCTTAAAAGATAGTAATTTAACCGCATAATGTCCGCAAACTAAATACGTTGTCTATTCAACCCTAAACAATTTTATATAAACCGCACATAATGCTAAATGCACTATATTTAAAAAAGGTACATAATACCAAAAATATAGTGTTTAGGTTTATAATATCGTTTGTTTCAAAAATTGGAATGATTACCAACACAGATTACAATTTTTCAGTAATTAAAAGAAAATCTTTCAACCTTTGGACTTTAAAAAACTATCATCGTACTAACAATAAGTAAACTAAAATAGGGAATTTATTAATACTTATATTTTTGTTAGGGGACTACTTTCATTAAATCAGTATCCAAAAAGTATTGTTTGCAATACCTACCTACTTAAACGAATTAAACCGTTTAAAGTTTGAATAATGTATTTTAAATCGTGTGATTGTAAACGGCAAATATTGAGTGATTAACTTTTTTCTGTTTGAATATCTAACCAACCTTTTTTTGTGTACCTTATTAATAAAGTACGTTTTATATCTTTGTATCATTTTGTAGTAACTCACTAACAATTGGTATTGGAAATACATTTTACTCACTAATTACTACCTTTTTACATACATCACAAATATCTTTGTTTAGATATTCAACGTTTGCAACCAACAACAAACAAATTTTTTTTTCTTTCACTACTAATAAATTACTTCCTACCTTTTTCTTATTATAAGTACTTTTTCGCTATCTTTGCAGAATTACGGCAAAATTTCCTTTTTTCAACCCTACTTTAAAAACCTATCTTACAATTGAAAGATTTTATATTTTCGGTTTATCTGTGTATTTTGGTATTACCTACCTTATTTTGTACCACAGAAAGAAAAATTTGTTTGTTTCACTATGTCTTTAAAGATTAGATATTTTCTAATTTGTTGTTGGCAATCTATTAAAAGATTTTTTTCGTTTGCCTCACTTTTAACCAATCTCTATTGGTTTACGTTGCAAAGGTACAAAAAAGTTTGTTTGCTTCCAACGTTTTCCTATTTTTTTTGTGTTTTTCGTTATTTTTATTTGCTTTTTCCGTTATTGTTTTTAAAAAACTACCTTATTTTGCTATGTGGACATTACAAAAACACCGTTTTTGGACTATTTGCCTAATTTACAACAAACACCACACAAACACCACACAAACAAACACACGATTTTTATCTATAAGAAAGTACACGCGCGTACATTATTTATGCAAAATCTATCTTTTTTGTTTGGTTGGTTTTTGGTTATTTGCAGCATATTTGCAAAAGTGTTACAAGTACACCCGACCGCCCCCACGTCCCAG
>JAEEGL011202370.1_pt1 | contig 12529 bp, 8 predicted proteins | sample 9134231 | NCBI WGS metagenome assembly JAEEGL01 (sample SAMN16246548, study PRJNA631951) | gut metagenome | biome: gut microbiome; feature: rumen; material: fiber-attached | host: Bos | place: Iran: Karaj | collected 2018-10
CTGAGGTTCGATAAAGATCCTGCCCTCTTCACAGATGTGACTGCCCACGGGCCTTGACTGCGCGTCGAAGGCTCTGACGAACCATTCGCCGTCCCATCCCGCGGTCCGGACAGAATCTTCCATCCGCGCCACGGCAGCCTCAGCGTCGGAGGCCTCGTCCTCTAATCTGACATGGCGGAGTATATCCGCGTACTCCCGGCCGTATTTGACAAACATTCCGCCTATAAAGACGCTCTCAGCCACCGGTCCTTCGCTCGGTCCTTTGGTTTGGAAGCTCTCACCTGGCGAATCGGAGAAGCAGTTGAGGTTGAGGCAGTCGTTCCAGTCGGCGCGTCCGATCAGCGGCAGTCCGTGCGGGCCGAGGTGGGTCGCCGTAAAAGTAAAGCTCCTTCTCAGATGTTCCAGAAGCGGAGCTTTATTGTCCGCGTTGTTTTCAAACTCGCAGAGTTCATCGAGGACACTCATGTCTCCGGTCTCACGCAGATAGGCGGCGACCATGGCGATCAGCCAGAGAGGGTCGTCATTGAACCCGCTTCCCAGACCGGTATTGCCTTTCTTGGTCAGCGGCTGATACTGGTGATAGGCCCTGCCGTCTTCAAACTGCGTGTTGGCGACATCAAGTATCCGCTCGCGTGCCTTCTCCGGGATCATATGGACAAATCCGAGAAGGTCCTGGCAGGAATCTCGGAAACCCATACCGCGGCCCATCCCGCTTTCATAATAGCTGGCCGAGCGGCTCATATTGAAAGTGGTCATACATTGATATTGATTCCAGATATTAGCGGTGCGGTTTAAGATTTCGTCCTCTGTTTCCACATGATAGACGGACAGGAGATCATTCCAGTATGCTTTAAGCTCTGCCAGTGCAGCATCGACCTGATCATCCGTGCGGAACTTTTCCAGGATGCACTTTGCAGGAGCCTTATTGATGACGCCGGGGGCTTCGAACTTGTCATCTTTGCCCGTCTCGCAGTAGGCAAGCACGAAGATCAGGGAGAGAGATTCCCAGGATTCGAGCGAGCAGGAGATATGATGACTTCCGATCGGTGACCATCCGTGCGCTAAGCTGTTGCAGCTCTTCCCTTCGACGACGGCAGCAGGCGCGGCGGGACTTCCGTACTGTCCGAGGAAAGATGTCCGGTCCGTGTCGAATCCGTCGATAGGCGCGTTGACGGAAAAGACTGCGTAGTGATCACGCCGCTCACGAAATTCTGTTTTGTGATAGATCTCGCTGCCTTCCACCTCAACTTCGCCGATGGACAGATTGCGCTGGAAATTGGTCATATCATCCATCGCGTTCCAGAAACAGAACTCTACATAGCTGAAGAGATCGAACTTTTTGGGAAGGTTGGTCTCGTTCGTAAGCGTCAGCCGGGTCACCTCGCAGTTCTCCCCCCGGGGAACGAAGACCTCCTGCCGGACGGTCAGCCCGTTACGGGAGGATTTGATATCTGTGTAGCCGAGACCGTGGCGGCAGACATAGCCGGTCAGATCGGTCTGAGTCGGTTGCCAGCCGGGATTCCAGATCCGACCGCCATCCTTTATATAATAGTAGTGACCGTTCGAGTCCGGCCGGTCGCTGTTGTAGCGGTAGCGCGTCATACGTCTCAGGAGGGCGTCTTTATAAAAACAGTAGCCGCCGGCTGTGTTGGAGATGAGACGGAAGAAATCGTCCGAGCCCAGATAATTGATCCAGGGCAGGGGCGTTCTCGGGTCAGTGATCACATACTCTTTGTTGATATCATCAAAATATCCGTATCGCATAGGCACCTCTCATACAATATATCGAACACGATTTCGAAAAATGCTGCCTTTATTATAAAACAAGAGAGCCAGGTATGCAAACCTTTTATTTATAAGGATTTCGCTCGGTTTTCGCTTTTTTTCGAAAAATTTCGAAAACAGTATTGACGAATCATAAAAGTGGAAGTACAATGAATTTACGAAATCGTATTCGTAGACAGTTGAGATGCTCCGCAGGAGGGAGAACATGGCAACAATCAAAGATATATCCCGTAAATGCGGAGTCTCTCCGGCCACAGTCTCCAAAGCGCTGAACGGCTATACCGACATCAGCAAAGAGACTGTCGAACTGATCCGGCGCACGGCAAGAGAGATGCACTACACACCGAACGCCGCGGCCAGGCTGCTCAAGACGAACATATCCCACAATATCGGGGTGCTGTTTGCAGACGAGTCCAACTGCGGTCTGGCGCACGAATACTTTTCCAGGATCCTGAACAGCGTCAAGGAGGAAGCAGAGGCGCGGGGATATGACATCACTTTCCTCAGCCAGTTTCTCGGCGGAAAGTATATATCGTTCCTCGAGCACTGCCGCTCCCGCCGCTGTGACGGAGTGGTGATCGCGTGTGTCGACTTTGAGAGCGACGCCGTGAAAGAACTCGTCGAGAGCGAGATACCGGTCGTGACGATCGACTACTGCTTCGACGATACGAACTGTGTCTTATCAGATAATGAAGAGGGAGCTTACGCTCTGACATCTGACCTGATCAGCCACGGACATTCACGGATCGCATTCATTCACGGCGAGAACTCGCAGGTCACCGACAAGCGGATGGCAGGATACCGCAAAGCGCTGGTGGACCATGGCATTCCGGTCTCTGAAGACTGTATCAGACAGAGCCGGTATCATGATCCCGAGCTGGCCAGAGAACATACGGCACAGCTTCTGGCGATGAGCGATCCGCCTACCGCGATCATGTATCCGGATGATTTCTCCTATCTTGGGGGTATGGCGGAGATCAGGGCTGAAGGGCTTTCGATACCGAAAGATATCAGCGTCACCGGATACGATGGTATCAATCTTTCCGAAGTGGTTGAGCCTCCGCTGACCACTTGGCGCCAGGATACAGATGAGATCGGCAGACGCTCAGTCCGGAAGCTGATTGAGGCCATCGAAGACGGGAAGAGTATTCCGACAGAGAGCATCAGTGTGTCGGGCAAACTGCTTACAGGATGCAGTATCATGTATCACGGATCGGCGGACAGGTAGTTCGGGATCCCACATTCAAAGGAGGAACTGGTATGAAAAAGAATCTGAAAGCTGCGTTAGTGCTGGCTCTTAGCTTCATCATGGTCTTCTCACTGACCGCTTGCGGCAGCAAGTCGAGCGAAGGCGGCGAAAGCAGCGAAGGCGGCAAGACGCTCAACATTTGGTGCTGGAATGACGAGTTCCAGAGCCGCTTCAACGACTACTATCCGGAAGTCAAGGAAGTTGCCGAAGACAAGTCTACGACGACCCTGAACGACGGCACAGTCGTGAAGTGGACGATCAACCCGAACGAAGGCAACAACTATCAGGACAAGCTGGATGAGGCTCTGCTTAAGCAGGCTGACGCATCCGATGATGAGAAGATCGATATCTTCCTCGTCGAGGCTGACTATGCTCTTAAGTATGTCGATTCCGATACTACGATGGATGTCAAAGAGATCGGTCTGACCGATGATGACATGGCTCAGCAGTATCAGTACACCAAGGACATCGTGACCGATTCCAATGGTGTCCAGAAGGGAACGACATGGCAGGCGACACCGGGTCTGTTTGCTTACAGACGTTCGATCGCGAAGGACGTGCTCGGCACAGACGATCCCGACAAGGTCCAGGAAGCTGTAGCTGATTGGGCGAAGTTCGACGAAGTAGCTGCGAAGGCTCACGAGAAGGGCTACAAGATGCTCTCCGGTTTTGATGATGCCTATCGTACATTCTCCAACAATGTTGCTGCACCGTGGGTCGACGGCGACAAAGTCACAGTCGACGAGAACATCGTGAAGTGGATCGACCAGACCAAGACATACACAGACAAGGGCTACAACAACAAGTCCAGCCTGTGGGATGACACCTGGAATGCTGATCAGGGCCCGAAGGGCAAGGTCTTTGGTTTCTTCTACTCCACATGGGGCATCAACTTCACGCTGCTCGGCAACTCTCTTGAGGTCAAAGAAGATGACGGCGGCAAGGCTGAAGTCGGCAATGGTATCTATGGCGATTACGCAGTCTGCTACGGTCCGCAGCCTTACTACTGGGGCGGCACATGGATCTGTGCAGCGGCCGGCACGGACAATGCTGATCTTGTCAAGGACGTCATGCTCAAGCTCACCTGCGACAAGGACATCATGAAGAAGATCACTGAGGAGACTCAGGACTACACCAACAACCAGGAAGCTATGCAGGAGATCGCAGATTCCGATTTCTCCTCCGACTTCCTCGGCGGCCAGAACCACATCGCTCTGTTTGTCGAAGCTGCAAAGAACATTGACATGAGCAATGCAGGTCCGTATGACCAGGGTCTGAACGAGAGCATCCAGACAGCTTTCAGAGATTACTTCGAGGGCAAGGTTGACATCGATAAGGCTAAGGCCAACTTCGAGACAGCTGCCAAAGAGAAGTATCCGGAGCTCAAGACATTTGAGTGGCCCAAATAATTAACTGATCATCTTGGGGGAGGGTGGCTTATGCTGCCCTCCTTTCGTATCCTTCCGCTAGGAGAGACTCATGAAAGCAAAAAAGGATAAGAGCCTGAAGAGCGTGGATTATTCCAAATGGGGATATCTGTTTATTCTCCCCTTCTTCCTCGCATTCTTCATCTTTCAACTGATACCGTTGATTTCAACGGTCTACTACAGCTTTTTTGAATACTATCGCTCCGGGCTGAATGTTATCGGGCCGAATCCGGTCGGTCTCGCTAATTATAAAGCCCTGTTCCAGAGCGATTTCCTGAAGTATGCAGGCAATACGATCATCCTTTGGATCGCCGGCTTCATACCTCAGATCGTTATATCTCTGGTGCTTGCCGCATGGTTTACCGATATCCGTCTCAGGATCAAAGGCAAGCAGTTTTTTAAAGTCGTCATCTACATGCCCAACCTGATCATGGCGTCCGCTTTCGCAATGCTGTTCTTTGCGCTGTTTTCAGCGAACGGACCTGTCAACCACGCGTTGGTCGGCATGGGCATTTTAAAAGAACCATTCCGTTTCCTGTCCTCGGTAGGAGGCGCGCGCGGACTGGTAGCACTTATGAACTTCCTGATGTGGTTCGGCAACACTACGATCCTGCTGATGGCCGCCGTGATGGGTATCAACCCTTCGCTATTCGAGGCGGCGGAGCTGGACGGATGTACGCCGAGGCAGACATTTTTCAGGATCACACTGCCGATGATCCGACCTATCCTGGTCTACGTGCTGATCACCTCCATGATCGGCGGTCTGCAGATGTTCGATGTCCCGCAGATCCTGACCAACGGCAAGGGCACGCCGGACAGGACAGTCACGACGATCATCATGTATCTGAACAATCATCTGTTCAGCAAGAACTACGGTATGGCCGGAGCGATCTCCGTCATCCTGTTCATCATCTGTGCGATCCTCTGCCTTGTCGTGTATTTCACACTGAACAAGGATGATACAGTACATGCAACGAGAAAACACAGAGGAAAGGAGGCGCGTAAATAATGGAAGTTAAGACATCAAGAGTAAGGACTGTTATTGCGTATATCCTGCTTCTTTTACTGACTTTTCTGTGCCTGTTTTTCTTCTATATTCTGATCATCAACTCGACCAGAAGTCATGCGCAGATCCAGCAGGGATTCTCGGCGATCCCGGGTAAGGCGTTTGTCAACAACCTGAAGCACGTGCTTCAGGATGCGAACATTCCCGTCCTGTCAGGTATCAGGAACAGCCTGATCGTATCGGCGGGCGCGGCCATACTGGCGACCTATTTCTCGGCGATGACCGCTTACGGCCTGTATGCGTACAGCTTCCGTTTCAGGAAAGCGGCGTTTATCTTTATCATGCTGATCCTGGTCATGCCGACGCAGGTCTCCGCGCTTGGTTTCATGCGCCTGATGGACAATATGGGACTGCTCAACACCTTGTGGCCGCTGATCCTTCCGTCTGTCGCGGCGCCGGCTGTCTTCTACTTTATGTACAGCTATATGCAGTCATCGCTCCCGATGGAACTCGTGGAGGCAGCGCGCATCGACGGCTGTAATGAGTTCAGGACATTCAACAGGATCGTGCTTCCGATCATGAAACCGGCTATCGCGGTACAGGCAATCTTTACCTTTGTCCTGGCGTGGAACAACTACTTCATTCCAGCCTTGATCATTTCGGAGAACAAGAAGAAGACGCTCCCGATTCTGATTGCGTCTCTTCGAAGCGCCGATTTCCTGAAGTTTGACATGGGTAAGGTCTATATGCTGATCACGATCGCGATCGTGCCGATCATTATTGTTTATATTCTGTTATCGAGATTCATCGTTGCCGGCGTTGCGCTCGGCGGCGTGAAAGAGTAGGAGGTCCGCAGATGGCAGGCATTACATTTAAAAACGTAGTTAAAACATATGAGAATGGCGTGACGGTCATCCCGGACTTGAACCTCGAGATCAGGGACAAAGAATTCGTGGTTCTGGTCGGTCCGTCCGGCTGTGGTAAATCGACCACCCTGCGTATGATCGCGGGGCTGGAGTCCATCACCGACGGAGAGCTGTATATCGGCGACCGGATTATCAATGCCGTACCGCCCAAAGACAGAGACATCGCGATGGTCTTCCAGAACTATGCGCTCTATCCGCATATGTCGGTCTATAAAAACATGGCTTTCGCGCTGACACTCGAGAAGGTCAAGAAGGAAGTCATTGACGAAAAGGTTCATGAGGCAGCCAAGATCCTCGGTCTGGAAGAGTATCTCGACCGCAAACCGAAGGCACTGTCCGGCGGACAGCGCCAGCGCGTGGCTCTGGGCCGCGCTATGGTCCGTGACCCCTCCGTGTTCCTTCTGGACGAGCCGCTGTCCAATCTGGACGCGAAGCTCAGGACCGAGATGAGAAGCCAGATTTCCAAGCTTCACCAGCGTCTCGGTACCACGTTCGTCTATGTCACTCACGATCAGATCGAAGCCATGACGATGGGCGACAGGATCTGTGTCATGAACGCCGGTGTGGTCCAGCAGTTCGACACGCCGCAGGAGCTCTATGATCATCCATGCAATCTGTTTGTGGCAGGATTCATCGGTTCGCCGCAGATGAACTTCATCGATGCACAAGTCGAGAAGGCGGACAAGGGATATGCTCTTAAGTTTGGCGAGACGACTCTGGTCATCGACAGGGAGGAGCTCGCTGACTATGTCGGCAAAACAGTGATCGTGGGCGTTCGTCCGGAAGATCTGCACGCAGAGAAAGAGTTTGTGCAGGGCGGTAACGTCATAAAGACTACGATCGAACTGGATGAGATGATGGGTTCCGAGACACTGCTGTATCTCGCATACGGCGATGCCAAACTCATCGCCAAAGTCCCCTCGCCGTGTCCGGTGCATACCGGTGACGAGGTGGAACTGGCGGTATGCCTTGACCGTATCCATGTGTTTGACAAGGAGACAGAACAGGCGATCCTGAATTAATTGGTGATTCGTTATATGAAAAAGGGCCTGCGCTTACAGCGCGGGCCCTTTTTCTGTCTGAAGTAAAATGATTAAAGACTAATTCTGTGCGCTCAGATAGAGAGGCACGACCGGACCGATCAGGCCGGCGTTGTTGCCGAGCACAGCCAGTCTCAGCTCTGTGTCATACACTCCGTGGAACGCGTATTTCTGATAGGCCCCTTTGATCCTTTTGAGCAGAGGTTCGCCCTCTCCGGCAACGCCGCCGCCGATGATCAGGACATCGGGATCGATGGCGGCCGTGACGATGGCCATACCCAGGCCAAAGGTGTCGAAGAAGAAATCGGTGACTTCCAGAGCAAGAGGATCCCCGGCTTTCGCCGCGGCAAACACCTCCTTGGCTCCCATTTTTTCACATCCGGCTAGCTGACTGTCAGGGTAGAGCACAGCAGCACCGACCTTCGCCATGCGGATGATGCCGGTCGCCGATGCGTAGTATTCGAAATCTTCAAACGGTTCCACCTCTCCGCCCTCGCGGATCAGCTTTTTCAGAAGCGGGTGCGTCGGGGCGATCTTGATATGACCGAATTCACCGGCACAGCCTGACACACCGGAGATGACCTGGCCGTGCTGCACGATACCGCCGCCTACACCGGTACCGATCGTGACGAGCACCGCTGTCATATCGCGGAAGGCGACAGAGATATCGTGAGTATTCCCGCCGGATGCGCAGGACAGTTCGCCGAGCGCGGCCGCATTGGCATCATTCATGACGATCACCGGGTCAATGGCGGTCATTCTGCTTAGCTCCGCCGCCACGTTTTTGAGATTCCAGCCCAGGTTGACACAGCGGTTGACCAGCGTCGAGCCGGTCTCGCTGTCCGTGATCACGGGACCGGGCACGCCGACTCCTATACCGGCGATATCCTCTTCTTTCAGGTCGTGATCTTTCAGTAGCTGTTCAATGGCGTCAGCCGTGTCGGGAAGAATCATCGCTCCCTCATTCTCCGTCCTCGTGGGGATGGCGAACTGCGCTTCTGTCTCCGGAAAACTCTCGGTGTTGAACAGACCGAACTTGACTGTGGTCCCTCCTATATCGATACCGATGAAGTGTTTATTCATTAGCTTAACAGAGACCTGCCGCAGCAGGATCTCTCCTCCTTTCATATAGATATTTTAAGCATTATATCACATCTTCTGCATGATGGGGAAGATATGATATAATACTTTTATGGTATCCAAATTGTATTTCCGCCTGTTGCCGGCGCTGGTCTTATTAATAGTGATCAATGCGGTGAACGGTCTGATCTCAGGTCTGTTCGCGGGGAATTTTATTGGGGAAACAGCGCTTAGCGCCGTGGGTCTGTACAGTCCGGTCGGGCTTTTTGTCGGTGCGGTAGGGACTCTGTTTCTGGGAGGAGCGATGGTCCTTGCAGGAAAGCAGATGGGGCGGCATCAGATAGAGAGGATGAACAGCATCTTCTCGCTGGATATCATCTTCATGACAGTTCTCGCGCTGTTGGTCTCCTTTGTGCTGCTGATGGCCGGCGTTCTTGATAAGACAGCGTTTATCACTTCCGATACGGTCGTTCGCAGTGCTTTCAATCAGTATCTGATAGGACAGTCCGTCGGCATCCTTCCGCTGCTTCTGGGACAGCAGTTTTTCAGTTTTCTCACTATGGAACTTCAGAGGCGCAGGACGATGATCGCCACGATCAGCATGATCGCGGCCAACACCCTGTTGGATGTCCTGTTTATCTGTGTGATGAAGATGGGCGTGCTGGGACTGGCGCTGGCCGGAGCGCTGGCCGACTGGCTCTTTTTGATAATCCTCGTCCAGCACTATTTCACCGACAAGGCGATCTTTACTTTCGGACTGAAAGGCCTTCATATAAAAGACCTTGGAGATATGGTGAGGATCGGATCCCCCGGAGCACTGCTCTCGGGATACCAGGTCATCCGGGGACTGGTCTGCAATGCGCTGATCTTAAAATATGTCGGCGCGGTCGGACTGTCGGCATTCGCCGCTTCCAATGCTGTACTTGGCATCGTCTGGGCTGTCCCCGGCGGTATGCAGTCTGCCGCCAGGACATTGTACAGCGTCTATGCGGGAGAGGAGGACCGCGAGTCGGTCAAAGATGTCATGCGCACAGTCCTCTATAAATGTATACCCTTCATGTGCGCTATCGCTGCCGCCGTCATACTGCTGGCAGTTCCGCTGACCCGCTTCTTTTACCGGGATCCCTCGGCTCCCGTCTATCAGATGACGGTCAACGCGTTCAGGATCCTGCCCCTGTGCATGCCTCTGGCTGTGTGCACACAGAGTTTTGTCTCCTATGGACTGACGGCAGGCAAGCAGAAGATCGTCCAGATCGACACAATCTTTGACGGTTTCATCTGTGTCTGCGGGTTCACGGCGCTTCTGATCGGCAGCATGGGGATGAACGCGCTGTACACGGCCAATGTGCTCAACGGTGTCGTCACCATTCTGATATTCGTCATCTACGCATGGATCAAGGCGAAAAGGTTTCCCCGCAATATGGATGAGCTGATGGCTATCCCGGCGGATTTCGGAGTCGGTGAAGAGGACCGGCTGGCGATCACGGTATGCAGCATGGAGGATGTCATTCACACATCTCAGACTGTGCAGGACTTCTGCCTTGCGCACGGTGTGGATGATAAGCAGGCATACTACGCGGCACTCTGCATGGAAGAGATGGCGGGAAATATCGTGGAGCACGGATTCACTAAAGATCATAGTGGTCACCGGGCGGATGTCCGTGTGATCTACAAGAAAGGGGCGCTCACGCTCCGGATCAAGGACGACTGCATACCTTTCGATCCGGCAGAGAGGAAAGAGATGGTCTCTCCGGATGATCCCTGTAAGAACATCGGTATCCGCATGGTATATCAGTTGGCGGACGAAGTCGACTATCAGCGCGCGCTGGGGCTCAATGTTCTGACCATCAAAATCTAACTGTTTTCAAGAACTGTCAAGAATATAGCAAAAATTTTGGTTGTTGCGCAAAAAAATTGTGTCAACAACCATTTTTTGTGTTAATATTATTTTAAGAAAAATTTAAGAAACACAGGAAGTAAGAAAGGAGGAAATCATGACTGCTTTTACTATTATTCTGTTTATCATCTATCTGGCGATTCTGATCTATCTCGGAATCAGCCATGCCCACAAGAACAAGGACATGGAATCCTACTGGATGGCTGACCGCGGCCTGTCCGTGCCGCGTATGGCATTCTGCCTCGCGGCCTCCTGGTTCGGTCTTTCCAGCTTTACCGGTCAGGCAGGCTGGCTGTATTCGGAGGGTATGGGAGCTTTGCTCTATCTGTGTATCCCCAACGTGCTGGCGATCCTGATCATCGGTATTTTCCTGTCCAGAAAGATCCGTGAGGTCGGCGCCATCTCCCAGGCTGAAATGCTTGAAATGAGATACAACAGCGCTGTCCGCCCGCCGCTTGCCATCATTCTGCTGATCGCCTTCGCAGGCTACAGCGCCATGGAGTTTATCGCGATGAGCTATGTCTTTGAGACATTCTTTGGCTGGCCGGGCTGGATCGGCGGCGTGATCATCATCATCGCCACCATGATCTATGTCAATATCGGCGGTATGCATACTGTCGTTCTGACCGAGGTCATTCAGTATCTCATGCTGATCGTCGTCGGCTTCGCGGTCGCCATTCTCGGCCTTAAATACGCGAGCGGCGCACTTGCGTCTGGCGCAGTAGAGGGAGCTGCCGGAGCGACATTGGGTACGGCACCTCATATCGCAGGAAGCGATGTGAGCTGGTGGAACTTCTTCGGATTCGGCATCGGCACGACACTGCTTCTGCTGATCGCCTATCTGCCCGCATTCTCGACCGAGCAGGATCCGTGGCAGCGCGTCTGGATGGCCCGTGATTCCAAGACAGCCTACAAAGGCTCTCTGCTCGGCGCCCTCTTTACAGCAGGCGCTTATGTATCGACGATCCTGATGGCTATTGCGGCATTCGGTGTCATTGGAAGCCCGGAGAAACTCGGCGATTACAATTATGAGCTGGTCGTCTATGACCTGATGGAGAAGGTCGTTCCGCGCTGGCTGATCCCGATCATCCTGGTCGGATTTATGGCAGCCGCTATGTCCAACATCTCCAACTTCTCGTCATCCTCGGCTTCCAACCTGGTCAAGGATGTCTATCAGCGCTATTTCAAGCCGCAGGCAAGCCAGAAGGAAATGGTGCGTGCGTCCCGTATCTGTGTGACGATCACACTTGCCGCCGGCGGTGTCCTCGGCTTCATCCTGCCGTCGATCCTTGACGCGGTCTTTGCATCCGCATCTCTCGCGACCTGCGGATACGCGGTCCCGATCATCGGCGCTTTGTTCTGGAGACGCGGCAACGAGAAGGGAGCTCTCTGCAGCTTCATCCTCGGTTCCGTTTCCTATATCCTGTTCTATGCGCTGCAGCTCGCCGGTGTATACAGCGGTATCGATCCGGTCATCATTGGTCTGATCTTCAGTCTGGCCTCCTATATCATCGTCTCTCTTGCCACCGGCAAACCGAAGGCAAGCCAGCTGGTCCTGTTCTTCAACGATGAGACAAAGAAATATATTGACGAATGGAAGGAAGCAGGCTTTGATCAGGAGCCGAGTGCTGAGACAGCAGGCGAAGTCATCGACAATATCGATACCTTTGAAAAGGCTTCCCGTATGCTGGTCCGTTACAACTACACGATCCCGGGAGTTGACTTCGAGGACGAGGCGGCCTGGAAGGGATTTATTGACAAGCTTCTCGAGAACAAGAGCTGGTGCGATATGAGCGGATACGACATCGTCTACAAGATCGTCGACGAGGATATCCCGTCCAACATCAGACTGGCCCGCGGATATACGAATAATGATATCCTGCTCTACTGTGAGCCGGAGAAAGACAATGGCGACCAGATCAAGAAGATGATCGCCCTGGCTGTCGACGATGTCAAAAAGGCCACAGCCTGAATCTGAAAGGTGAACATCATGGAAGATGTAAAAAAGATTCAAGTTACTTCGCAGGATCTGCGTGACGGCAAATGGGATGATTCCATTTCCTTTACCGACGCCGGTCAGAATGCTTCCCCTGAACTTACCTGGGATAGCATTGAAGGC
>JAEEGL011606443.1_pt1 | contig 12529 bp, 11 predicted proteins | sample 9134231 | NCBI WGS metagenome assembly JAEEGL01 (sample SAMN16246548, study PRJNA631951) | gut metagenome | biome: gut microbiome; feature: rumen; material: fiber-attached | host: Bos | place: Iran: Karaj | collected 2018-10
CAGGACGGTAAAGATCAGGGTCTTTTTCATGGGGGAGTCTCCTATTGGGCTATGTATTCGTACTGTTTGATGCCAATCAGTTTGCCTTTGGCATTGTAGGTATACTGGGTCTTCTTCTTGCCCAGCTCGTTGAACTCGAACTTCTTGTAGGTCTGGAGGCGGTTGCGGTAATCGTATACCAGTTCGCGGGATACTTTGCCGTTCTGGTCATACTCAAAGCGCTTGCGCCACTTCTGGCCGTCGGTGGTGTATTCGATTTCTTCCACTTTCTTTCCTTCGGCGTTGAAGGTGGTAATGTGGTCCAACACTTTGTGGTTACCCTTGGCGTCCATATTCCATTCCTTGACCACCAGGTTTCTCTTGTCCATTTTCGGGGTTTCCTGCTCCTGGGCAAAGGCGGCAGGAATGAGCAGCAATGCGGCTGCAGTCAATATAATAAAGCGTTTCATATCGCAGCAAAGTTACAAATTATTTGCCATTGCCGTCGATTTTGTTCAGATTTTGCTGATTGGCCAAAAAAAATTATCTTTGTATTGGTAAAAAATTGCTTATGTTAATCGTTCTGAAACTTCTGGGCTCCATCGCCCTCCTGATATATGGCATGAAGGTGATGAGTGAGGCCCTGCAGAAGATGGCCGGCCCGCAACTCCGTCACTTGCTGGGAGCCATGACCACCAACCGTTTTTCCGGTATTCTTACAGGTGCCCTGGTTACCGTCGCCGTCCAGTCTTCGGCCGCCACCACGGTGATGACAGTTTCCTTCGTCAATGCCGCCCTCTTAACGTTACAACAGGCAATTTCCATCATTATGGGTGCCAACATCGGCACCACCATGAGCGCCTGGATCATGTCGGCCGGCTTCTCCTTCAACGTGACCAATCTGGTCTGGCCCGCCTTCCTGATAGCCATCATCCTTATCCAGACGGGAAAGCACCGCTATATTGGAGACTTCCTCTTCGGCCTGTCCTTCCTGCTCTTTGCACTGGGAATGCTCAAACAGACGGGAACGGAAATGGATTTGGCCAGCAACCAGGCCGTGGTAGACTTCTTCGCCAGCTTCAAGACCAATTACGGAACCATCCTGCTGTTCCTGCTCATAGGTTCCATCCTTACCGCCATGGTTCAGTCTTCGGCCGCCCTGATGGCCATTACCATGGTGCTTTGCTCTACGGGCGCCATCTCCATCTATCAGGGTATCGCCCTGGTGATGGGTGAGAACATCGGTACCACCCTTACCGCCAACCTGGCTGCTATGAATGCCAATGTGCAGGCCCGCCGTACGGCTCTGGCCCACCTGGTGTTCAACGTATTCGGTGTTATCTGGGTTCTCATTTTCTTCTTCCCCTTCGTAAGAATGGTCTGCGGCCTTGTGGGGCTGGATCCCAACGCCGAGAGCCAGTCGCCCGTCCAGCTTTCGTTTGCGCTGGCGGCCTTCCATACGGCCTTCAACCTCATCAACACCGCCATTCTGGTCTGGTTCATTCCCCAGATTGAGAAACTGGTGTGTTTCCTCATCCCTCCCCGCAAGGAAGAGAAGGAGGACGAGTTCCGTCTGCAGTTTATCAAGACCGGTATTATGAAGACGCCGGAAATCTCCATCCTGCAGGCGCAGAAGGAAATTGATGTCTTTGGCGAAAAGATGCAGCTTACCTTCGGCCTGGTCAAGGACCTTTCGCAGGCCCAGGAGGATGAAGACTTCAAGAAGGTTTTCGACCGCATAGAGAAGAACGAAGACCTGAGCGACCGTATGGAGAAGGAGATTGGTCTGTACCTGGGACAGGTGGGAGACGCCCACCTCTCGGACGACTCCAAGGAAAAGCTCCGTGCCATGCTCCGTCAGATTGGAGAACTGGAGTCTGTGGGTGACAGCTGCTACAATCTGGCCCGCATCCTGGCCCGCAGGCGGGAGAACAAGGTAACCTTCACCGAGCAGCAGGAGCAGAACATCATCCAGATGTATGCTCTGGTAGATGAAGCTCTGACCCAGATGAACGTGGTTCTCAAGGGTCCCCGCGAAGAAAACAACTTCTCCAAGTCCGAAGAAATCGAGCTCAGGATCAACGGTCTGCGCAACCAGCTCAAGCGCCAGAACATCGTGGATCTGGACAACCATACGTACGATTACGAGAACGGAACCGTGTATATGGACCTCATCTCTGAGTTCGAAAAGACCGGAGACTACGTCATCAACGTGGTGGAAGCCCGTCTGGGCCTAGTCAGGAACAGCCTGCGCTTCAAGGGTGTCCAGCTGGATACGGACGGCAAGCGCGTGATGGTGGACGGTGAAACCATTCCCTTCACCAAGCCCGAGTTCGAGATGCTCCGCCTGTTTATGGAGAATCCCAACAAGGAGTGGGCCCGCCGCGATTTCCTGGAGGCCCTCTGGCCTGATGATGCCCTGGCCACTTCCCGTACGGTAGATGCCGCAGTCACCCGCATCCGCCGCAAGCTGGGTCCTTACGGTGAGGCTCTGGTCACCCGTGGTGCCGGATACGTCTTTGAAGAATAATTTGCAAGTTTTTTAGTTAAGTACTTGCGGATTCAGAAAAAAGTCGTACATTTGCAGTCCCGTTTTCGGGACTATCATTGAGATATGGTGTAATGGTAGCACTACAGATTCTGGCTCTGTCAGTGAGGGTTCGAGTCCTTCTATCTCAACCAAAAATCAGCCTCTATCAAGCTGATTTTTATTTTGACTGAATGATGGCGGGGTAGCTCAGCTGGTTAGAGCGTCGGATTCATAATCCGGAGGTCGTGGGATCGTGACCCACTCCCGCTACGATTTAAAAATTAGGGGAGCAGCCCCCTAAAACCCCCGCGGCCTATTTGCCTTTCCGTTTTTGCGGAGCAAAAACCCGGCCCGGCCGCCCGCCTGCAGGCGGGTTCGCTTCGCGAAGAAGTATACAACATATGCGTGCAGATTAGTACGTACCCTGCAAGCAACCTCGAGATACACCCGACGCATTTCTGCGGCGGTTTTTTGTTTTTTTCCATGCGGCCATTCATTTTGGCCGCATTTTTGCTTTTTGGGGTCTTGACGTGTATTTAAAACCTGAAAGCTATGAAGAAGACGATTAGTTTTTGCCTTCTGCTAGCAGGCCTTGCCCTGGCAGGATGCAACAAGGAAGGAATTATTTCCGACGACCCCTGGAACGAAAACACCGAAGAGGGCGGAAGCACCTCCGGAATTACGGGTTCCACTACTATCCCGGTTAATCTGGATGAGGAAGACCTCATTGCGGGAACCTCTTTCTCCCGAACCATCTCCATCACTTTTTCCAACACCGGCGACGCCAAGGTTACCGGCGACGAGAACGGCATTGTGACCGTGAAAGGCAACCAGGTAACGGTGGACAACACCGCCACCAGTGAAAAAGTGCGCTACGAGCTGTCCGGAACCACCTCCAACGGCTTCCTTAAAATTTATTCCAAAAACAAGCAGGCCCTGGTGCTGAACAATGTTTCCATCACCAATCCCAACGGCGCCGCCATCAATAATCAGGGCAAAAAGCGCTGCTTTGTGGTAGTGAATGGTAAGAATTATCTGGCCGATGGTGCCACCTACACCGCCACGCCGGATAACGAAGACGAAAAGGCGGCCTTCTTCTCCGAGGGCCAGCTCATCTTCAGCGGAGAAGGTTCGCTGGAGGTAACGGCGGTGGGCAAAGCCGGCATCACCTCTGACGACTACCTCAACTTCCTGGATGGCCCCACCCTCAAGATCTCCTCTACCGCAGGGCACGGCCTTCGCGGCAAGGATGCCGTCTATGTGAACGGCGGCAATTTGAGCGTACAGACATCGGCCCATATGAAAAAGGGCATTGTGTCCGACAGCCTGGTGGTGTTCAACGGCGGCGTTACCACGGTGGCCGTCACCGGCGGTACGGACTATGACGACGAGGACCAGGAATACAAGGCATCCGCGGGCGTCAAGGCCGATCAGTGCTTCGTGATGAACGACGGCACCCTCACCATTACCAATTCCGGACAGGGCGGAAAGGGCATCAGCGGAGATGGCGTGGCCTACTTCCAAGGGGGCACGGTGGACATCACCGTAACCGGCAGCAATTACGGCAAATCCTCTGGCGGCTTCGGCCCCTGGGGCGGCGGCAGTTCGTCTTCCAGCGACAATTCCAAGAGTGCCAAGGGCATTAAGTTCGACGGCGACATCTACATCTCCGGCGGCAGCGTGAGCGCCAAGGCCTCCAACCACGAGGGCATCGAGTCCAAGGGTCAGCTTCAAATCACCGGCGGCGCTGTCTTCGCCCAATCCAAGGACGACGCCATCAATTCGGCCGGAGTGATGGCCGTTACCGGCGGCTTTGTATGCGCCTACTCTACCGGCAACGACGGCATGGATGCCAACAAAAACCTTTACCTGGACGGCGGCGTGGTCTACGCCATTGGCAGCGGAGCCCCCGAAGTGGCTATTGACGCCAACACCGAGGAGCGTTATAAGCTCTACGTGAACGGCGGAACCCTCTTTGCCCTGGGCGGCCTGGAGAGCGGGGCTGTCATAAGCCAGAAGTGCTACAACGGCTCCTGGACCACACAAAAATGGTATTCCATGACGGTAGGTGACAATACCTACGCCTTCTTCACCCCCACCAGCGGCGGCAACGGCCTGGTGGTGTCCGGCAGTTCCCAGCCCGCAGTCAAGTCCAATGTGAGCGTGGCCGGCGGAACCGAAATCTTTAAGGGAATGGGAGTCGTGGACGGCACGATGAGCGGAGGCAGCAATGTTTCTCTGAGCTCTTACTCCGGCAGCAACAGCGGTCCGGGAATGGGCGGCCCCGGCTGGTAACCTTAATAATCCCAAGAAAATCATTATCTTTGCGAGATATGCCAGAGATGGATCATATCTCCTTCACCCGGGATTTGGACCAGATGCAACCCATTACGCTGGAGGAAATGAAATCCGTAAAGCTGATGAACCGCATCGACGCCAAGTTCCTCACCAACGAAGCTACGCTGCGCGGTGTCCTGGCCGATGCCGCCGCAGCCGGCTACCGGGTGTTGGTGACGGAAGGAGAACGGGAGAGTCCTTACGACTCGGTGTATTTTGACACGCCCGGGCTGCGGATGTTTTACGACCATCACAACCGGCGCCTGGTGCGCCAGAAGGTACGGACCCGCTGCTATGTGCGCTCCGGCGAGGCTTATCTGGAGATCAAGCGGAAGAACAACCACGGGCGCACCAGCAAAAAGCGCATCGGCCTTCCGCTGGAGCAGATGAACGGCTTTTCCGGCAATCCGGAGGCCTGCGCCTACCTGGCCAGGCATTCGTGGTTCACGGAACCGGAACTGGCCCGGTCGCTGGAAACGGCGTTCACTCGCATCACCCTGGTTAACCCCAGCCTCACGGAGCGCCTGACCATAGACACGCGGCTGCGGTTCAAGAACTTCCGGACCGGCCGGGAAACCACGCTGCAGGACGCGGTGATTATTGAACTCAAACAGGACGGCCGGGCCCGGAGCGCCATGCGAGGCATCTTCCTGGAGCACCGGATCAAGCCCGTCCGCGTAAGTAAATATTGCATAGGCATCACCCTGACGGACCCCCAGGCCAAGAGCGGCCGGTTCAAGGTAAAGGTGAGGGCCATTGAAAAAACCATTGGTAAAAAACTGGAAACTCTATGATAGATAAGTTATTCCGTTTCGTTCAGGAAGACCTGGCCTCCTTCGGGGACCTGGACGCTGCAGACGACATGCTCCTGGACGTGCAAACCCTCACAGACGCCATGATGACCATCCCCCAGAAGGTGGCCGAACTGGGCATCCGCTTCGGCCTGAACCTTCTGGTATGCTGGATTCTGGTGCACTGTTTCTACTATCGCAAGAGCAGGCGCCGCGACTACTATTTCACCTTCATGGTGTTTTCATCGGCCATGCTTATGTTGCTCTACATTATGGGCAACGTAGAGGTGGGCGTGGGACTAACCTTGGGTCTGTTCGCCATCTTCGGGGTCATCCGTTACCGTACGGAGACGGTGCCCATCCGGGAAATGACCTATCTGTTCGTAATCATTGCCCTGGCCGCAGCCAATGGCCTGGCCCCCGTCTATCATGTGGTGGATTTGCAGACATCGGCCCCGCACTATGCCCTGAGCTGGGGTAATGTGGGGGTGATGGCGCTGGTAAATGCCCTCGTCGTGGGCCTGGTGGCCATTCTGGAAAGCGAAAGCCTGGTCCGGCACACCACCACCAAACTGGTGCTGTACGACAAGATCGACCTCATCGTTCCCGAGAAGCGGGAAGAACTGCTGGCCGATCTGGAGAAACGTCTGGGCGTGAAGGTGGAGAACGTGGAAATCGGCCATGTGGATTTCCTGAAGGATGCCGCGTTCATCAAGGTTTCCTATCCTCTGCCCAAAGGGGAACACAATTCCGTGAACATGATAACCCGAGCAAAAGACTACGTAGAATAATGAAAAAGTTCGTTTTAACCCTGGCCCTTCTGCTGCCGCTGGCCGCCGCCGCCCAAACCGAAATCAGCGGAGGCGCCCGCTTTTCCGTTGCGGCCGATTACAAAATCAGGAAAGGCCTGCACGTAAATGTGGAGGAAGAGGTGCGCATCAGCGGTGCGTTCCAGTCCCTGAACCGGCTCCAGACCACGGTAGGTGTGGATTACAAGCCCGTCAAGTTCCTGAAAATTGGAGTGGGTTATTCCCTCATCAACTCCTACTCTTATGTTGATCGCTCCTTCAAGGCACCCCGCCACCGCGTTTTCGTGGATGCTACGGGCCATTTCACCTGGAATCATTTCAGTTTCTCCCTCAGGGAGCGGGGCCAGTACACCCATCGCACGGGCACCTTCAACGCGTACCAGAATACCCCTGACGCCTTTGCCCTCAAGAGTCGCATAGGAGTGGAATACAAGGGATGGACTTACTTTGAGCCCGGTGTGTTCTTTGAGTTGCGCACCCAGCTGAACGCCCCTTGGGGCGAGACCAACGGTGGCATGCAGACCAAGGATGACGGCACCACGTACTACGCTTATACGCCCACGGGCTACACACACGTGTACAACGACCGCTACCGCTTCATCTTCCGGACCGATATCAAGCTAAGCCAGCATCATGTCCTGAAGCCGTACGCATTGATAGACTTCTACTCTCCCTACGTGATTGACACCAACGCCGAAGGAACCCGGCTGTTCAAGGCCGCCTACGTAGATCAGTTCAGAGTGAACGTGGGCATCAACTACACCTTTAAGTTCTAAGTATGGATATCAGAATTGGCAACGGTTACGACGTGCACGCCCTGGCCGACGGACTTCCGATGTGGCTGGGCGGGGTGCAGATTCCTTCCGCCACGGGTTTTGTGGCCCACTCCGACGGAGACGTGGCCATCCACGCCCTGTGCGACGCCCTTCTGGGCTGCCTGGCGCTGGGGGATATCGGCCATCTTTTCCCGGACACTTCCGACGAGTGGAAAGGCGTTGACTCCAAGCTTCTGCTGGCCAAAGTAGTGGCTATCGTGAAAGAGAAGGGTTACCGCGTGGGCAATGTAGACATTACCATCGCCCTTCAAAAACCTAAACTGGCACCGCACATCGCTACCATGCGTACCACGCTGGCCCCCATCCTGGGGGTCACCGAAGACCGCGTGTCCGTAAAGGCCACCACCACCGAAAAACTGGGCTTTGTAGGCCGATGCGAAGGGTGCGAGGTATGGGCATCGGCCCTGATCCTGAGCGAGTAGCGCGTCAATAGGGGAAGCAGGTGTCAAAATCGGCCCCGCCGGCGCCTATGCGGAAGGTATGGACCTCGCGCTTGGCCGGTTTCACCGCTACTACATCTATACAGAGGGTTTCCCTGTAGTCGAAGAACGCGTGTTTCTGTCCGGGAACCATCACGTCCGGGCTTACCCATCCGTATCCCTGTGATACAAAGTAGTTTACACCATCCACTACCCGGTGGAAGTTCACGTGGGTATCACCCGTGAACAGGCCCACCAGATTCCCTTTGCCCTGGTAGGAGGTCAGGAGGTTCATGATTTTGGAGGGATCTTCCTTCTTGATGGGGTTCATGGAAACCGCATTCCAGACGCCCAGGGAATGGGGCATCCAGTGGGAAAGGAGGACCACCTGTACATCGGCAGGGGTCTGGTCCAGAATACCCGCCAGCCATTCCAGCTGCTCGTCGCCGTAGGAATAGTAGAACTCCCCTTTGGTGCGGCTGGATTCGCTGTTCAGGAAAATAATCCGGAATTTCTTGGCCGGAATATCATAATAGCCGTACGTTCTTCCGGGAGTAAGGTGCAGGTTTCCGCCTGCCTTGGCTTCCCAGGGCTTCTGGAAAAAGTCGGACAGGAAATCCTCCGTAAGCCATTTTCCGCCACCGCCGTCCCAGTCGTGATTGCCGGGGGAATAGAGCCACATTCCGTTGTACATGAACATGCCCGCCCTGGTCTTATCCAGGATATAGCGCGCATAGACGGAATCCACCGTAGCGGGATAGGAATTGAGGCCGATGTCACCCAGGTTGGCCATAAAATCGGCCTTAAACAACTTGCCGGCCGTGGCGGCATAGCCCACGTGCTTGTAGGAGAACCTTTGCCCGGTATGCACGTCGGTAATGATGGGGAACACCAGGGTCTCGTCCTCCCCTTTCCACGCCTGATAACGCTTCAGGGCCTCTTTCACCTGAGGCTTGACATACTTGTGTTTGCTGGTGAGTTTGTCTTCTTTCTTGAAGACCTCGTTGTTGTATTCCCTTTCCTGGATGGTAGGGGTGGAATACTTGAAGGTAAGGGTCTGGCCCTTGTCAAAGTCGAAGAATTCGATTTTGAGCCGATGCTCTCCCTTGGCCAGGACCTTGGAGATTTTCTTTTCGATGGGGCCGTGGGCTCCGTCATTCACAATAAGGAGCTCGTCGTCAATGTAAAACTTGCTGCCGTCGTCGGTGGTAAGGGTAAAGGCGTACTCTTCCTCCTTGTTCACCTTCAAGGGAGCCTCGAACAGGACGCAGAAATGGTTCTTTTGGTCGTCGATGTCCTCCAGGTCCAGGTTGACTTTGGTTCCCTGCAAGTCCGGTTCTCCCAGGGTGGAGAAGTCGGGAAGGAATCTCTCCGGCCAGTCATACCAGATTTTGTAGCTGACCTCGGGGGCTTTTGCACAAGATGCCAGAAGGGCGGCAAGGGCAACAAACAGGATCTTCTTCATATGGTTAATACAGTTGGTTTCGTGTTATCTGGGTTCGCAGGCCCGGGTGGCCGGGTAGTTTTTACCTTTGGCTAATTTGAGCGGCAACGAGGCTGCCGGCTGGCGGCAATCGGCCCCGAAGTAAACGGTGTAGGTGCCCTTGGCGGTCTCCCAGCGGGAAAGGGCCGAATTGAAAGAGGCCAGATCCTTCACCGGGAAGGAAAGGTCCACCACCTGGCTTTCGCCGGGCTGCAGCAGGCGGGTCTTTCCAAAAGCCCTCAGCTCCCGCTCCGGCTTGTCGGCAAAGCTGCCAAGGGGCGCGTGCACATAGAGGCCGACGGCTTCCTTGCCCGCCACGGAACCCGTATTGGTCACCTTTACGGACGCCATTATCCGGTCTCCTTTCTGCCGGACGACGGGCTCAGAATAGGCAAAGGAGGTATAACTGAGGCCGTAACCGAAAGGATAGGCCACGTCCAGGCCGCGGGTAAGGAAATGGCGGTAACCTACATAGATTCCTTCCGTGTAGTCCGTATAGTTGAGGTTCTTGGGGTCCAGGCCACGCCTTTCGGGATGTACGACGCTCTCATTGGCCTTGTCGCTCACAAAGTTGTACGGGAAATCCTCGGCCCCGGCAATGTCAAAGTAGTCCAGGGGGAAGGTCATGGGCAGCCTTCCGGAAGGGTTCACCTTGCCCGTCAGCACGTCCACGATGGAATGGCCACCTTCCTCGCCGGGCAGCCAGGCGCAGAGGATGGCGTCGGGCAGATAGTTCCAGGAGGCGGTTTCCACTACGCCGCAAATGTTCAGGACCACCACCACTTTCTTGCCGGCAGCCTGGAACACTTCACAGACGTTCTCCAATAGATTCACTTCGTCTTCCTGAAGCAGAAACTCTTTCCCCAGAATGCGGTCGCGGGCCTCTCCGGAGGTGCGGCCCAGGGTGATGATGGCTACATCGGCCTCCTTTTCCGCCTTCTCTATGAGATGGCGGGTGATTTCCAGCTCCCCTTTCTGGGGTTTGCCCACGTGGATGTTGATTTTGTGGTTCAGGGTAAGGTCGGCATCGGCGAAGGATGCATAGCCCTTATACAGGCGCTCGAGCCCGGAATCAAGGGAAAAGCCCGCTTCCTTCAAAGCCTCGTTTACCTGGATTACATAAGGGCAGGAAACAAAAGCCGCCCCGTTACCGCCGGGGATAAGGTCGTAGGAATGAACGCCGAACAGGGCGGTTCTGGCCGGTTTCAGCGGCAGGGCCCCGTTGTTCTTCAGCAGCACCATGCCTTCGGCCGCCGTGCTGCGGACAAGGGCTGCGTGGGCTTCCAGGTCCGGCTGGAGCGGGGGTTCGAAGTCCGGTCTCTGGAAGGAAACCGACTTCACCACCAGTTCCAGGACCTTCGTGGCGGCCCGGTCCAGGTCTTTCATCTGCAGGCTGCCGTCTTCCAGGCTGGCCAGGATATGTTCCGACTGGCTGTAGACGCCCCCCATAAAGAGGTCGCTACCGGCGTGAACCTGCAAAGGAGTGTTCCTCTTGCCCGTCCAGTCGGTGACCACCAGCCCCTCGTATCCAAAGTCCTTGCGCAGGATTTTGGTCAGGAGGTCGTGGCTTTCCTGGGTATAGATGCCGTTGAGAAGGTTATAGGAGGCCATGATGGTCCAGGGGGCCGATTCCCGCAGGCAAATCTCGAAGCCGCGGGTGTATAGCTCCCTCAGGGTCCGGGTATCCATGCGGGAGTCTCCGTCCAGCCGGTTGGTCTCCTGGCTGTTGGCGGCAAAATGTTTGGCCGATGTACCGGCGCCTGTTTCCTGGACGCCGTTGATATAGGCGGCGGCGATGGAGCCGCTCAGGACGGGATCCTCAGAGAAGTATTCGAAGTTTCTTCCGTTCAAAGGGTTGCGCAGAAGGTTCATTCCGGGCCCCAGGATGACATCGGCCCCCATATCCAACGTCTCTTCCCCTATGCCGTGGCCAATCTGGTATGCGATTCCCCGGTCCCAGGAGGCGGCCGTCAGAAGGCCGGTAGGGAAGCAGGTGGTGAAATGGGCCTCGCCCCGGCCGTCGTGCCAATCGGCCTCCAGCCTTACGCCCACCGGGCCGTCCATCATGACGACGGAAGGGATGCCGTATTTGGGGAAGGGGTGCGTGAGGCCTCCGGTTCCGGGAAGACCGGGATCGTATCCTTCGCAGGCGCCGTTGAAGCCCACCACCAGGAGGGCCTTTTCCTCTGCGCTCATCGCCTTCACGACGGCGGGAATGTTGTCTTTGCTCAGTTTAGGTTGGGCCGACAGGCTTGCTGCAAGGAAGATGCAGCCCAGGAATAAAGCTTTAGCTCTCATTTGGTTTAATAGTATCTAATGCAAAGATACCAAAAAAATGACCCCCGGGCAAAAAATGTCCGGGGGTAAGGGTTTGATATGTTACGGCTTATTAGCCAAGCACTTTCTTGACAGCGGCGGCCAGCTCGTCATAGAGGGCGTCGATCTTCTCCAGCAGTTCCTTGCGGATGGCGTTGAAGCACACCTTGGGCTTTTCTGCTCCGGCGCTCTTCACTACCTTCTCGCGCAGGTCGTTGTACAGATCTACCGCCTTGTCAATGAGGTCGGTAATCTCATCGGCCTGCTTGCCGGGATGCGTGTTCAGGAAAAGGGTGCAATCGTCAATGAATGCGCCAACCACATACTCGATGTCTTTTTTGATGTCTCTTAAATTCATATCCTTCTGAATTAATTCGCTGCAAAGATACAAAAAAAACCTGAATTAATCCGTCTCTACTGTATATCCTTCGCGGACGCTGATACGGCGGTTATCGCAGTACCTGTCGATGATGTATTTCTTCACGCCCAGCTCCTTGGCAAATTGCTGCAGGATGTCTTTGTTGCTCTCAAATACGCCCTTGGCATATTCAACGTTGGCGTTGATTACCTGCACGCTCGTGGCGGTACGGTCGCAGATGGTCAGCATCTCCTGGAAGCAGTCGGCGAATTTGTTGCGGAGGCGGGCCTCGATCCGGCTCCCGGCCTCGCCGATCGGAGCGCCGTCCTTCATTTCTTTAATGGTCACCATCATACGCCATACCTGCTTCGCGCGGAAGGGATCAAGCAGGGTGTGGCTGAAATCGTTACGTTCATACGTATGGGTCTCGAAATACCCATGGTCAGGCGTACCGTTGTAGTATCCACCATAAAAATTATATAACAGCGCGGCCAGGCTGATCATCATCAAACGAATTGTTTCATACGAGCTTTTCTTATAACACCTGAATAGGGTATCGTTCAAATTTATAGGTCGCTAAAAGGCAGCTCCAGTATATGTCATTCCCTTTTCCATCCTTCACTTTGTTCAAGGCAAGGCACCGGTTATTTTTGTCGAAACAGCAATAATAC
>JAEEGL014188655.1_pt1 | contig 12529 bp, 4 predicted proteins | sample 9134231 | NCBI WGS metagenome assembly JAEEGL01 (sample SAMN16246548, study PRJNA631951) | gut metagenome | biome: gut microbiome; feature: rumen; material: fiber-attached | host: Bos | place: Iran: Karaj | collected 2018-10
CAATCCAGCTGAAGGTCGTCGCGGACAACTGGCTGCCGCTGACGATCCTCGTGCTGGCGGGCACGGCATGGACGGCATGGGTGGTGCTCTTCGTCTCGCCGCGCATCTTCCGCGACGCCTGGTTCGAGCGCGCCATAGCGGAGTTCGGCCAGGCGACCGGCGTCACCGCGACGGGCCTCATGCTGCTTCGCACGGTCGATCCCGAAAACCGCACGTCGGCGGCCATGAGCTTCGGCTACAAGCAACTCCTCCACGAGCCCTTCATGGGCGGCGGCATCTGGACGGCGCTGGCCTTCACCCTCGTCTACAAAATCGGCTGGCTCAACGTCTGGCTGATTTCCGTGGGCATGCTGTTATTCTGGGGCATTGCCTCGTTCTTCGTCGCCCGAACGAACAAGAGGTGAAAATCCCCCGTCAATTGCCGACTTTACCGTCTTTGCCATCAAGGCCAGACTGACCGGAGGCGTCGTTGCCATCGGCTTCCCTTTGGTCGATTCCGGCGTCGGCCTTGCGCCAGCGCTGGTTCGCCTCGCGCGCCGTTTCAGCATAGCGCGTGCTGATGGTTCGCCCCCATGCGCCGCCGAAAATGGGTTGTTGGAGCGGGTGGCCCAGATCCCACGATTCGACGGTGTTGAAATGGACGGCCGACCAGCCGTCGCGCCCGGCGTCGCGGCACTGCTTTGCGAACGCGAAGATTTCATGGCCTCCGTCGAGAAGCCAGTAGATTGAGGTCGAAGGGGTGATGTAACCGAGCCGGGGACTGCCAATTTTCCTGTAGGCTTCCATGCGGGCGGGGGGCACGGGCGGTCGGTATCCTTCCACGAACGCGTTGCGGAAGGGACAGAAGACATCCCAAAGGGACATGAACTCGCGGCAGTCATCCCACTGCGCCTCGTTGGGGAAGAAGCCGGTGTTGCACCAGATGCGGGCTGAGGGGTCGGCCCCCTTGATTGCCTTTGCGCGGGCGACCCAGTTGGTCATGCTGGCAAAGCCAGGTTCGTCGCTTATGAGAAAGCAGAAGTCCTTGTAGTCGAAGCCGCGCCGGCGCCAGTCGGCGGCAACGGCGGCGGCGGTGTTGGTGTCGCCGTCGAGGCGGAAGAGGCGCATCCCGAAGCGGTCGGCGCCCTTCTTCGAGAGGAAGCGCATGGCGGGACCGCGCACCGAAACGACATTGAAGCCAAGCTCGCGGTAGAGCTCCCAGCAGCTTTCGCGGCCGAAGGGGGCGGACCACGGGTAGGCGAGAGGCGTTGCCACATCTTCGATTGAACCGGCCACATCGACGTCCCAGTCGTGCGAGAGTCCGCCGAAGGTCAGCTTGGCCAAGTGGCGACCCTGCACCGCACCGGCGCAGTCGATGTTGACCCAGAGAAGTGTGTTCTGAAGCGGCGGGAGGGCGATGCGGCGGCGGTCAAGGAGGAAGCGCGGGGTGTGGCTACCGTCGGGTGTCGGCCCCCAGGCGACGAGACGGCAGCGGACGGGCAGGTCGCCCCCTGCTTTAGGTTCGACCCAGATGGTCTTCCCGGTGTTGTTGCGCAGGACGAGGAGTTCGCTTAGCACCTCGCCGCGCGCTGCCTTGACGGCGTGGCGAGCAAGGTTGACCTCTCCGGCGGGGATTGGCTCCCAGAAGTAGATCTTGGCGTTGGAACCGCGCGGCGCGAGCTTCCACTGGTGGCTGCCCGTCGCGGCACCGGAGAAGCGGCCAACGCCGGCCCATGGATCGGGGCTGCGCCAGAAGCCGATGGGGCCGTCGCCGACGCTGTCGCCGACGGGGAACTCATGGGGAAGGTCAGGGTTGAAGTCATCGCGCCTGACGAGTATCGCCCGGCAGAAGATGCGCCGCCACGGGCGGCTGAAGCCTTCCATGGCCCAGGGCGGAGGGATGGACGTCACCGTGACTGTGACCGGCCCCGCCGGAAGTTCGATGGGGCCGGAGTCGCACCACTGGTCGCTGCGGAAGGCATTCCCGCCGTTCACGACCTCCGGCGCGAAAGGCGCGGCGTTCGTGGAGGCAAGTACCGCGCCGTTTCCGGCGCCGATGACGTAGGAGGCGGCGGTGCGCCCGCCAGCCGCAACATCGACGCGCATGGCGCCGCGGCAGAAGGCCGGCGGGATGTGGGGCTGGTAGTGCATTGTCCAGAGATGGTAGGTGCCGGCTTTGGCGATTTCAAAGACATTGCTGGCGGAACCGGCCTGGCGGCCTTCGGAGCGGATGGCGCGGGCAGTATGGACGGCATGGAAGCGGCCGGTGTCCGCCCCCCATGTGGCGTCGTAGGCGAATGCGTCGGCATAGGCGGATTGGTAGTCGGCCGGCTGCGCAAGGGCGCGCTTCAGCGCGCGGAGGCGCGACGGACGGTCGACGGCGTCGGTCTCCTCGTCGAAGGCGACCATCGAGGCGAAACCGCCCCACAGGTAGTTGGTGCCGTGTTCCTCGGCGACCAGGCGGTCGAAGAGCGCCTCACGCCAGGCCTTCCACCAGTCGAGAAGTGCCGGCGATGGGTCGCGTCCCTCGGCGAGACCCGCGCCGGGCCGCACGGCGTAGAGGTTGCCGCGCGTTTCCGGAGGCGTTTTCCAGTGGCCGTTGGTCGAGGTTTCCACCGAAAGGCCCTCGGGCGAGAAAAGGGGGTCGCCGACGAGGACGTAGTCCGAGATGCAGAGGGGATTCCGCGGCGTCGTCACGACGCCGGGGGCGAACGACACGGTGTAGCGGCCTTTCTTCAGGAACGCCGTCTTGTGCGTCGGCTCCCAGAGGAAGCCTCCCGGAGGTGTCGGGTGTATGTTGATCTGCGGCGCGGGGTCGTCGGGCCGCGTGTAGTGGATGCCGCCGCGGAAGACATTGGCGCGGCAGAAGGTCTGGGAGAAGAGGTTGAAGACGACGTCGGCGGGGGCGTCGGCGGGATGCTCCTCGTCGAAGGCCGGGGTAAGGGTGAAAAAGTTGCTCTCGGTGTACCCGACCGTGTGGGCCTGGCGGATCCAGAAGCGGTAGGTGCCATCCTCCGGGACGTCGATTGTCTGCCAGGTGCGCTTCGCCTTGTAGCGCTCGCCATAGAGACATTCCGTGCCGCTCCACTTGTCGACCTTCCAGCCGAGCGACGCAACGAAGGGGTGCTGGGCCGCCTTGATCCAGACGAAAGGAAACGTCTCGGGAGCCGTGGCGTTGGCGGCGGTGGCAGCCTCGGGCGGCGGCGGGTTTGTCACCGCCCAGTCGAGGTAGTGGAGCAGAATGTCGCGATCCTGGGAGAAGAACTCCCAGGAGAGCGAATCGGGTTCGTCGTCCTGCGCCACGGCGAGGACGGGTAGCAGTGCCGCGAGGGCGAGCAGTCGGAGCTTGAGAGTCATGTGCAAGGTTGTAAGGGTTGAAAGGATTGAAGGGTTGGACAAGAAGTGACGGCATCACTGATGCCCGAACCGGTCTTCCATGCGAAATGCGAATGGTTCGGACGGCTTGGATTCGTTGCCGTTTTTGTCGCGCCAGACGAGGAAGGCGTAGAAGTCCACGCCCGCGATGAATCCCCGCACCAGCGCAGGCGACGTCTTCAGCCCCTTGGCGAGGCGGAGGGCGCCGCGGCCGTCGGCATGCCGGGCGACCCAGACATCGGCCTCGACGGCCTCAGGCGGCATCTCGAAGGTGAAGTCGCCGCGCGTGCCGTCAAACCAGGTGTCGGGATCCTTCACGGCGACGACCTTGCCCGGCGCGAGCGTGTTGGCCTTCGCCATGTCGGCGATCGGGTTGACGAGGGAGGCGGACGGAGGCTTCGGCGCCTGAATGGCCTGGAGACGCAAAGGCTCGTCAGTGGCGTCTGCCTCGCAGGCGTATTCGACGCAGAGGCGCCCGAGCAGCACCGGGACGTCCTTCTCGAAGCGCTTGAAGTCCGTGCAGTACATCACGCCGTTGCGGCGCTCGACGAAGACCTTTTCAAGGGCGACCGGCAGGGCGACCCTGGCCGCGAGGCTCTGGTCATCGGCGCCCCAGTTCGTGAAGCCGACGTTGCGGAAGCCCGTCCACGGGGCGTTGGAGGGGAGTTCGAAGCGGAGCGTGCGCCAGCCGTCGAAGCAGAAGACCGACTGCCCTTCCATGTCGTCGGCGTTGAAGTCGCCCTTGCGACCGCAGGAGTACCAGCGGCGGCCGGCGGCGTCCTTCAGGACGAAGACCACGCGTCCCCAGTCGGAGGCGGCCTTGACGTCAAGGCGGAGGGCCGCGCCCTTTCCCGGGATCGCCACGGGCTCCTTGAGCGTCAGGCAGGTGAAGTAGGGCATCACCATGCGGTCGACTTCCTGCGGCGGGAGGCCGACGGAGATGACCGCGCCGCGCTCCGGCGCGGCGGGGTCGTTGGTGACGGCCACGTTCATGACGGCCTTGAACCGCTTGATGCAGTTCGGCATCATGTTGACGTAGGCGTCGTCAGCGTCGTCGGTCTGCGCGCCGAAGTGGTCGGCGAGGGGGCCGAAGTCGCGGATCTGGGCACCGGGCTCCAGTTTTCCGGAGTCGGAATGGTCCGGCTCGCCAAGCGAAAGGACCGCGTCGTCGGCGCCGTAGACGAAGACGGGCATCTCGCCGGCGACGACGACGGCCTTGCCGCCTTCGTCGCGGGCGGGAACGATGTTGTCCATCGGGTCGTAGACCGTAACCTTCGACGCGGGGCAGTCGAAGACGAACGGCCGCTCGCCGCGCACGGTCCAGACGGCGCGGATTTTCCCGTTGCTCTTCTTGTCGCGGAAGTTCTGGCAGAAGGCGGAGGTCGAGCCCGTCTCGGTGTAGCCCTCGTGGACGGCGTGGCGCATCTTGCGCGTCCAGGCCGCGAAGGCCGCGTAGGCAAGGTCGGGGTCGAGGGCGTGGACGCCGGTGACGAGACCGCCGGAGCAGTGATTCTCGCCCTCGCTGATGAGGTGGGCCTCCCAGCCGCACTGCCATGGGCAGCCGTAGGCCAGCATAAGCATGGAGATGCGCACCGCGTGCGAGGCCTTGGAGAGCTCGGTGCTGCCGCCGGGATAGACCTGCGTGACGTTCGGCCCCTCGCCCCAGATGAGGAACGGGGTGTCACCGCGGTATTTCGCCCAGGCGTTGCGGAAGTACCAGACGCCGTTGAGCGACATCTGGTGCATCTGCTCCTCGGGGAGGCGCGTGTAGTACTGGAAGTCCATCTCGACGCCGTCGAAGAGGTTGCGCGTCTCGGGGTTCTGGAGATAGGGGATCAGGAAGTTCCAGTTGCCGTGGGGGAGAAGGAGCCGCGACTTCGGGAAGCGCCGCCGCAGCACGGCCGCCGCTGCCTCGATCTGACGGCGGTAGTCGGCGTAGCGGGCCATGGCCGTCTTGTCGAGCTTCGTCCAGTCGTAGGCGTTCGTCGCCTCGCCGTAGTACTCGGGAAAGTCAGCGTTGCGGGTGTTGAGGCCGCCCGGCTCCGCGAGCGCGGCGACAATCGCGTAGGTCTTGAATTCGTCCTCCGGCGCGTTGGCTGGGTCGGGGAGTTTTTTCTCATACATCGCCTCGGCTTCGGCAGGCGGCGTCGAGGCCGTGATGCCGTTCTGGGCGCGGATGCTGCCAGGGGCGGAGATGGAGTGCATCCCAAAGCGGCGCATGACGGCGCGCGTCTCCTCGCGTGCCTTTCTCTCTTCCTCGTTGCGCGGGAGGCGCGGCGGCGTGTGGGTGTGGCCGGTGTCCCATCCGCCCTTGCCGGCGATGTACGCCCGGAGCGGCGAACCGAACATCGACGTACAGCCGACGCGCAGCCCAGGCGCGTCGAGCGGGCGGAAATCGCGCTCGCGCTCGCGCAGGCGAACGAAGGTGTGCCGCCACATTCTACCGCAGCCGTCGAGCGTGGCCTCGTACCAGCCGAAGCGCGTCGGCTTCAGCACGAGGTCGACGGACTTCTCCTCGCCAGGGGTTAGAGCCACCTCGGCGTCGGCGGAGAGCCTTTCGGCCGCGAACCAGTCGCGCGCCGAAAGGGCGAGGCGCTCGACGCGGCCGGTGGCGGTATTGTTTTGGAGGGTGACGCGGTAGCCGACGGTCTCGCCCTCGTCGAAGAGGTTGGCCTTCTGGAGCGGGTCGAAGCGGAGGGAGACGGGAGCCTTCCGAAGGGTTACGCCGAAAACTCTGACCGCGCTTGGGAGTCCGCTGCCATGCCAGCTGTGGTTGAGCGGGTCGGGATAGGTCCTGTAGGGTTCAACCTCTTTCGTGATCTCGAAGCACATCGCATCCTCGGGGCCGAGTTCCGTCGTCAGGTCACCGGAAAGTGGAATCCTGACGAGCCAAAGGCCGTCGCCGGAGGCCGTCGCAAGCGCCGGTGCGAAGTTGGTCGCGCCGAAGGCCGGCACGTCGGGCGAGGCGAAGTTGAAAGGCCGGCCGGAACCCCGGTCGGCATTGCGCTTCCTGTAGAACTGGACCGTGAAGCGCGGCACGGCGTCGGCGAGGCCGGCGTCTGTTGCGCAAAGAACGTCGATTTCGTCGTAGTCGCGGCCCGGAACCTGGAAGAGATAGCGGAGCGGCGTCTTGGAGAGCGGCCACGGCCACCGCCGGTTGGCATGGCAGGCCGTGTAGCCGAACCGGGATTCGCCGGGGTTCCAGCTCATGGAGAGGTTGACGTTGTCGTTGCGCGGGTCGCGGGAAAGGCGGAACGGGACGCCGGCCACGTTGGTGACGGCGCCGCACGGCAGGTTCAGTTTCGCCTTGCCGACGCCCAGCGCGTTGGCCCGCTCGGTGATGTCGACCGTTTCGAACGCTGGGTCGGGCGCATCGAATGCGACATTGAAGGCGAGCGGGAATCCGGGTGTCGCGGAGACGGAAGGTGTCGCGGGGACGGCGGCGTCGCGAGGCATGCGGGCGACGTAGACGCCGTTGAGGTAGAGCAGCCAATTGCCGCCGTCTGGCGAAAGACGGACGGCGAACGGGGCTTTGAGCGGGTCACGGTATTCCCGCCGCGCGTAAATCTGCTGCCAGCGGAAGAGGTCGTCGGCCGTCGCGAAGGCGGGTTCGTCCAGAATGGCGTTGAAGCGGTATTCTGTGGCGCGTCCCTCGGGGCGTCCGTTCAGGCAGGACACCGCGCGCACACCAGTGGGCGGCGCTTCCGCCGCGGCCGGGCCGAAGGGTTCAAGACGAAAGGAGCGGCCGCCGGGGACGGAGAGTGTCAAGGAGCCGTGCGAAGGTGCCGCCGCCACCGGGGTGGGCAATGCGGCAAGCCAGGCGGCGAGCGGAAGAAGCAGAACAGCGTGTTTCATGATGCGTGATCTCATTGGTCGTCAACACCGGCTCCTTGCCGGTGCTGACATGGTTATTCTGCCAGATGCAACGAAGCCTGTCAAGCACCTTTTCCCTTGTTTAACCACGTATTTTCGAAACCTGGCCCCCAATCCGTTCGCGCGACAATGGAAAACCCTTGACATTGCCTCCGGCAACTGGTAACATTCTTTCGACAATGCATAGGGCGTAGCCCGTGCCTCCTGCCACTCACGCCAACAACCCGGAACTGAGAAAGGTTCAACATGAAGAAGTGCATTCTGCCACTGGCGGCGTTCGCCATGGCCGCAGCCACCACCGCATTTGCGGCGGACTATTACGTTGCCACAACCGGCGACGACAACAACAACGACGGCCTCAGCGACCAGACGCCATTCGCAACGATCGACAAGGCGATTGCCTCCGCCGCAAACGCCTCAGACGTCATACACGTGGCTGAGGGCACCTATTCCACCACGACGCAGTGGGGGCCGAATCTCAAGGCGAAGCTCGTCGGCGAGGGCGAGACACGGGACGATGTGGTCATCCAGTCCGCCGGCACGTACCGCACCCTCCGCATGGCAGCAGGGTCATGGGTCGAAAACGTCACCGTTGTCGGCGAAGGCACATACAAGGCCGACAAGGGCGGCGCAATCGAGATGTCCGGCGGTACGCTGACCAACTGCGTCGTCCGCGATGGAACTGCGAAGAACAACAGCGCAAACACGGAAGGCGGCAACCTCTATGTGAGCGGCTCGTCGCTGGTCGTCGATTGCGAGATTTACGGCGGCCACGCCACAAAGCGCGGCGGCAACGTCTACCTCGACGCCGGCGTCGTCCGCTACTGTTATATCGCGGACGGGGTCTGCGACAATGTCGGCGGCAACGTATTCCAGTACAACGGTACGATATCGTTCTGCAAGATTGAAGGCGGCTCCGCCGTGAATGACGGCGGCAACGTCCGCATGTACGGCAGTGGCGCGATGGAGGACTGCGAGATCAATGACGGGGAAATCACGGCGACATCCGGCGAGAAGAAAGGCGCCAATGTCTACATGGACAACTCCGCCAAGATGTCGCGTTGCCTCCTTTACGGTGGCGTCCACACCAACTACAACGGCGGCAGCCTCTGCGTCTACAGCTCTTCGGCGCAGGTCGAGGACTGCCTCATCGAAGGGAGCGAGTGCGGCGGCATCCTGCTGGGCAGCGCCTCCTACATCTACAACTGCACCATCGTGAACAACTACAAGTACGGTGTCTGGTCGTGGAACAAGACGCAGCACTTGTTCAACGTCGTCATCTATGGAAATGAAAGCGAATGGACCGGAGAACTGCCGATCAACGCATCGGCCGAGTTAGTCGGTTGCGCCTCGTCCAGCTCAGCGCGGATCGTGACGGGTGGCGATTTCGGCGTGATAGTAATCGACGACTCCGCCTTTGCCGATTTCGAGAACTACGACTACCGCCCCGCAGACAACTCGCCACTGATTGACGCAGGCTGTTCGGACCCGCGCGGCGCGAGCGCCTCCGACACGGATTACGACGGCAATCCACGCCTCAGCGGCACAATCGACATCGGCTGCTTCGAATACCAGAAGTCCGACATGGTCGTCCGCATCACGGACGCAACCTACAGTCCCGAGGAGGCCTACGCCCCCGCGACGGTTACGTTCACCCACGTCGCCGAGAATTCGGCATCGCCTGAAAACGTCGTATTCATATACGACTTCGGCGACGGCAGCACCAACGAAACGACTTCGTCCGCAACAATCTCTCACGTCTACACCGTCCCTGGCGTCTATACGGTAACCATAACCGCGGACAACGACTGCGAGGACGAATCGGCCACGATGGTCTACGATGACTATGTTCAAGTGGCATCGTCCACCATCTACGTCACGCCCGGTAACACGGCCGGGCAGGCCTTCCCGTACAACACGCCCGAAACAGGCTATGCCTCGCTTAAGACGGCGGTGCAGGAGTCATACGACGGCTATACGCTCCTTCTCTGCGAAGGCGTCCATGAGACGGTCGACCAGATATCCTTCAACAAGGCTCTGACGATACGCGGCCTTGGCGCCACGCCCGACGCCGTAGTTGTCAGCAACACGGTCGCGACGCCCGACACCTACTACCATCGGACGATGGAGGTAAACAACGCCAATGCGTTCGTGGAGAACATCACGATCGCGAACGGCTGCGTCAGGAACCAGAACGGTGGCAACCTGCGCCTCGTCCTCGGCGTTGTCTCCAACTGCGTGATTCGCGGCGGTCTGGTCGTCGCGGACAACGGCGACGCCGCCGGGGCTGCGGTCGAACTCGGAGCCAACAATGTGGCGGGAACGCCAACGCTCACGCACTGCGTCATCTCGAACAACGTCGTGCAGGGAACGTCGAATAGCGGCAGCTCCGCTGGCGGTGCGATCTACATTCCCTACGGCGCGAAGAACGGGCGGATTTCAAACTGCCTGATTGCCCACAACCGCTATGTGCCGAGCGTTGAGACTATCAAGGCCGGAGCCGCGGGCATACGCTTCAACGGCAGCAACGACAATGCGCAGATCGAGAACAACACAATCGTCGCAAACACCGTCGAGGGCTCCCTTGCGGACGACTCCGCCGGCGTCTACTGCACGACATGGTACGGGCGTCTCCGCAACAACATCATCGTTGGAAACTACGAGACGGAGAAGGGGCGTTATACCTCCGTCAGGATGGACACGGAGCACGGCACCTACGTGAACAACATCACGGACGCCGAGGCGTCGGCCACCTCCCTCTTCAAGAACTTCGCCAAGGGAGATTTCCGCCTCTCCGCAGCGGGGAAGGCCTATAACGGGGGTACCACAACTGGCCTTACTCTGCTGCCGTCCATCGACCTTGCTGGCAAACCGCGCATTTTCGGCAATGTCATTGACGTCGGCTGCTACGAGTGCCAGTCCCTGCCCAGGACGATGATCATCGTCCACTAAAGCCGATGGCCTATCTATCGGGGACCCTAGGTAGGGACGTTTCCACAAAACGTCCGCAAGGATGGACGCGCCATGGGCGCGTCCCTACCGGAAACGGCATCTTGTTTTGCCGAATAGCCTTGGCAATCCTTGCTATGCCGGTTTTGGCGCTTGCCGCGTCCGGTGCCGACGAATTGTCGTTGGCGCGTGGCAGGGTTGAGGCCGTGCAGAGCGGGAGGCTTGCATTCGAGTCCGGTGGTTCGGTTGTCCTGAGCAGTTCAAGCGCCGAATATTCGTCCGGCTGCCGTCTTCTGCCGCCGCCTGGAAAGGCGTCGTTCGACCTTGCCTCGGGGCGTTATCTAGCGGCCGACGTCGAGAGTTTGGCCGACCACCAGCAGCGCATCTGCCTCCAGATCAGGGACGCTTCCGGCGACGCCTACGCCGGCATCGCGCTCGACCCCGGCGAAAAGGCGACGCTGAAGCTCCAGCTTCCGCACAGGGCCGTCTATTCGTTCCCGAGTGGCGCCAAAGGCGTCAGAACACTGGACACGTCCGCGATTACGAACATCGCCTTTCTCGTGATATGGCCCTACGAGGGGCAGTTCACGGGTCTCGTCAACTGCCGCATCTCCAACGTGCGGCTGACGGGTGCCCCGGACTGGGCGCGTAGCGTGGCGGCGGCGGACTATCTGCCTTTCGTCGACAAGTTCGGGCAGTTCGCGCATGGCAAGTGGAAAAGCAAAGTCTCCTCATACGACGAGCTACGGGCCGACCTGGCCGCGGAGCGTGCCGACCTCAAGGCCGCACCCGATTTGTGGGACGAATACGGCGGTTGGCGGGACGGGCCGCAGCTCGAGGCGACGGGACACTTCCGCACGGAAAAGGTCAACGGCAAGTGGTGGTTCGTCACGCCTTCCGGCCACCTGTTCTATTCGCTCGGCATCAACGTGGTCAAGGCCGACAGCGACGCGCCCGACGGCCGCCTCCATCCCGACTGGTACGAAAGCGCGGCCCAGTCGGCGATGTCGTTTCCAACCTGGAACCTCCGCGAGAAGTTCGGCAAGACGGACTTCAAGGCCGACTACTATGACTTCGTTCTGGACCGGCTCGACTCCTGGGGGATTAACACACTCGGCAACTGGACGGACGGCGACCTTACGAAACTGTCGCGCAAGCCCTACGCGATTGTCGCCGTTTCGAAGCCTTCCGGCCTGCCATACCTCGCCGGCGGCTTCTACGACACCCTTGACGACACCTTCGCCGCCAAGATGCGCGCCGCCGTGTCGGCCGCCTTCGCCGTGCAGGGGTCGGCGCTGGCCCACGCCGCGACGGATCCGATGTGCATCGGGTTCTTCATCGACAACGAGCTGTCTTTCCCCGCGGAACAGGCCTACTACGAACCCTACTTCAAAGCCTGCAAGGAGGCACTGACGAATGCCGCACCTGGGAAACTCTACCTTGGCTGCCGCTTCAAGAGCCTGCGCAACGCAGCTGCCCTTTGGCAGGCGGCGGCGAAGTGGTGCGATGTGATTTCCGTGAACTCCTACGTCAACAGCGTCGCGGTCTTCGGCGAGGGCACCTACGCCGCGCCGGATTTCGACCGCCCTGTCCTGCATTCTGAGTTTCACTTCGGCACGATGCACCGCGGAATGTTCTCTCCGGGACTCTGTCCTGTCGGCGACCAGTGCGAAAGGGGCAGAAGCTTCCGCCGCGTCGTCGAAGGCGCGCTCCGTCACCCGCTCTTCGTCGGCTCGCACTGGTTCCAGTACCGTGACCAGCCCCTCGTCGGCCGCAGCGACGGCGAGAACTACCAGATCGGTTTCGTCGACGTCTGCGACAGACCCTACAACCAACTCGTCGCCGCCGCCCGCGCCATCGGCGAGACAATGTACCAGACCCGCAGCCACTAACCACTAGCCACCTCCGACTAATCACTAACCACTAACGACTAACCACTAATATGGTTGCTCCCCGCTATTCTCTAACCTCTCCGGCAGTTCCCTATGCGGCGCTGAGGCATCCCTTCATCGACCGCTTCGGCCAGTTCGCCCACGCCGACTGGCCGGAGAAGGTCCATGGTGAAGGCGAGTTCGCACGTGACCTCGCCGCCGAAAGTGCCGCATTGCCGTCCGCCCCGGCCGCATGGGACGAATTCGGCGGCTGGCGCGAAGGCCCCGCCCTTGAAGCCACGGGCGCCTTTCGCGCGGAAAAGATCGACGGACGCTGGTGGCTCGTCGATCCCGCCGGACGCCTCTTCTTCTCCTTCGGCGTGGACACTCTCCGCCACTACACCGACGCCTCCAACGGCAACCGACATCCCGACTGGTACGAGACGCCGCCCCCGCGCAACGGGATGATGACCTTCACCCAC
>JAEEGL014262624.1_pt1 | contig 12529 bp, 7 predicted proteins | sample 9134231 | NCBI WGS metagenome assembly JAEEGL01 (sample SAMN16246548, study PRJNA631951) | gut metagenome | biome: gut microbiome; feature: rumen; material: fiber-attached | host: Bos | place: Iran: Karaj | collected 2018-10
GGAATAAGTGATGATGAAAATAATGAAGAAAAGAATAATAAAAATAATAATAATAATGAAAGTGATAAACAAGAAGAATTAACTGAATATGTAATAACAAGATGGTATAGAGCACCTGAAGTAATATTATGTCCGAGTGAATATACAAAAGCAGTTGATGTTTGGAGTATTGGTTGTATATTTGCAGAATTATTAGGAAGAAAAGCTATTTTTCAAGGTGATCATTATTTAGATCAGATTAAGAAAATTACTAGTATTTTAGGCTCTCCTAAAATTGATGATTTAGATTTTATTTCTAAACCCGAAGCTAAAGAATTTATTTTAAAATTAGAAAAAAATAAAAAAATTCCTTTTATTAATTTATTCCCTAATGCTAATCCTGTTGCTTTAGATTTATTAGAAAAAATGCTTACTTTTCATCCTAAAAAAAGAATTAGTGTTAAAGATTGTTTAAGTCATCCTTATTTTAAAGAATTAAGAACTAATGAAGCTGAAATTGTTAGTAAAGAAAAATTTGATTGGAGTTTTGATGATGTTAAATTAACTAAAGCAAATTTACAAAAAATGATTTATGAAGAAAGTTTATATTTTCATCCTAAAAATAATAATGAGTAATTTTTTATTATTGTATATTCAAGGTGTTTTATTTATCACTGGTTTTTTTATAAAAGAATTTTTATTAAGTTAAAATGGGATTTTAATTTATTTTTAAATTCTTTTTATTTTTTTTGGGAAATAGGTTTTTAATTTATATTTAAAATTATTTTTTTCTTAATTTATGGGAAGAAGAATTTATATTGAAGAAAGTTATGCACAAAAAATTTATTTGGCTTTAAGAAATGGAAGTCATTATTTTTTATTATGTTTTCTTGGTGGATTAGTTTGGACTCTAACATATTTCCTTTTATTTTCTTATAAAGAAATTTTAAAATGTTATTTAAGAAGAAATGAAAAATTTGATGGAAGAGGTTATTACTATAAATTTATTGAATATAAACCTCATATTAAAAATTTATATATTTTTAATTTTGCAATTTTAATTTTTTGGTTTGCAATATTTATAATTGATGAAGATTGGAGAAATTATTGTTTAATTAGTGGATTTTCTCTTTTTATATTTGGATATATTATATGTTGGACTATTTATTATAAATTTTATTCTTATAAAAATGATTATTTAGATGATATTAGGTTTTTTATAAAATATTTTAAAGACAATTATATAAATAAATCTCAAATTGAAAAAGAAAAAAAAGATTAAAACATTTATCAAATACAATAAATTTTACATTAAATTTATTTAATATTCCAAACACTGAAAATTGAAAAATATTAATAAATAAATTATAATTATTCTCCAAATTTTTCTATTGTATTATTTATAACAGTAACCCAAGGTGAAATATCAAATTTTTCTTTACACATAAAGCTATAAATTCTATTTGGAGTTTTTAACAGAAATTGATTACTTTTTACAAGTTCAGCAATACATTTTTTATTTAACGGGATTATACCTTTTTGTTTTTTGGTATTAGGGTCATAATATTCTATTTTTGGAGTATCAAATAAAATAACTATTCTTAAATCATAATAATAATAAGGACTTCTTTTCTTTAATGTTCCTTTTTTTATTATATTCCCACAAATATTATTATATATTGAATTTGATAAAATATATGCATCTTCTGTTTTTTTTGATTTTTCACTCATTAAATCATGGTCTTTTAAATCTTCTGAAAATTTAAATCTTGCTATTTCAAATATTGTTTTTTCTGATTGTTTATTTGAACTTTGTAAATATTTTGTTTTAAATAAAAGTGATTTTCTTATTTCATTTATATCATTTGTTTTATTAACAAGAAAAAAAGGATGATTTTTTAATATATTATAATCATAACCTTTTCTTTCATCATATCCTAATCTTTTCTCAGGTTCAACACATAAAATATTTAATATTAAATCTCTTGCATCATTATCAATATCTTTTAAAAGAGATTGGTCAAATTTTCCTTGAGAAATTTTTTGAAATATTAAATAATCTGTTTTATCATTAAAAGGAGTTTGTCCAGTAAATAATTGAAATAAAGTAATACCCATTGACCAAATATCTGAATATTCTCCTATTTTATTATTATTTGGCTCATTATTATTATAATTTATTATTTCCGGAGGCATGTATTCAACTGTTCCAACAAATTTCTGTTTTTTTAAAATTTCTATATTTTTTTGATCAATATGTGATTCAAATTTTAACTTATTATCTATAAAGAATGATTTTTTATTTTGATTTATTAGTTCTTTTTTCTCTTCATTTACATTTTCTTTTTTTAAATTATCATCTTTATTTATTTTAGTATTATCCAATAAAATATTATAAGATTCAGTAAAAGTAGGATCTTTAATAAATCTATTTTCATCAATAAAATGATATGTTTTTTCATTTAATATTTTACCTTTAAAAGTTGATGTTCCAAAATCAATTAATTTTAAATTAAAATTTGAATCTATCATAATATTTTCAGGCTTAACATCTCTATGAATAATTTTAAGTGAACCTAAATATTCTAAACTTAAAACAATTTGGGCAGTTATAAATTTAATTTCTTCAAGTTTTAAATTGTGAATATTATTTTCTAAAAATTTAGATAAATCACCTTTTTTACAATATTCTTCAACTAGATAAAATTTATCTATATCTTCATAATAACCATAAATTGAAATTACATTTATATTATCACATAAATTTAACATTTCATTTTCAACAAAAATTTGATATGTTCTGTTTTCTCTATCAATTTTTTTTTTATCAATAATCTTAATTGCATAAATTACACCTGAAATTTTATGTTTAGCTTTATAAACTTCTGCGTAAGCTCCACTTCCTAAAGAAGATAAAATTTCAAAGTCTTGTGCAGTGAAATTATTTTTTGATGATAAATTTAAGGTTTTATTATTTGATAAATAATTTTGTAAAATGTTACTATCATTTATTTGACCGAAATAATCTATGGAACTACTTCTAATTAAATCGTCGTCATATAATGAAGTATTCCTCATTTCATTTATATTTTCATAATCTAAATTAATATTTGTAGGTTTATTCTCTTGAAGTAAATTAAAAATTGAAGTTGTATTATTATTCATTTATTAATTATTTAAAATATATTATTTTTTTTTTATTAATTTATTCAATTTTATTTCTTTTATACGTATTATTTTGATTATTTTAAATTTTCTATGTTAATAGTTTTAATACATATTCTTCATTCAATGTCTTATTTCTATTAATTCATTTTATTCTTAATAATTATAATCTTTATATATTTTTTTTCTTTAATATATAATATAAGATCTTATTTTGAAAGTAAAAAATTAATTTATTTAAAGTATTTGAAACAATTTTTTTTTCCTATTAAATAACCTTAATATAAACCCATTTTTAAAAATAAATAATTTTAAATTTAAAAAAAATGAAAAAAAAAAACCAAAAAGTATTTATCTTCAATTTCAAATCAATAAAAGAATAAAAAGATATAAAAATTAAAATAATAATATTAATTAAAGCCCTTTAAAAATTATCTTTCCAAAAAATAAAAAATCTTAACCACCAAAACCATAAATTGATCTTCCTTGTCTTTTCAAAGCATAAACAACATCCATAGCAGTAACAGTTTTTCTTCTTGCATGTTCAGTATAAGTGACAGAATCTCTAACAACATTTTCAATAAACATTTTAAGAACATTTCTAGTTTCTTCATATATTAAAGCTGAAATTCTTTTGACTCCTCCTCTTCTTGCTAATCTTCTTATTGCTGGTTTTGTTATTCCTAATATCACTTCTTTAGTCATTCTATGAATTCTCTTTGCTCCATTTCCTATTTTTCCATATGATTTTCCTCCTTTTCCTGAACCTTTTTTATTCATTCTTTCTTTTTTTTATTTTTATTTTTTTTTTCTGAAATTTATATATTTGTTCTTATTCTTTTTTTATTTTTTTGCCTTTTTTTTATTTTTTTTTTTGTTTTTGACTTTTTTTACTTTAGAGTTTTGAGTAGAAGAAATACTATGGAATTTTATTATTCATTTATTAATTTATTTTTTTTATTTTTTTCTGAAAAATTTTATTATTGATTGAAATTCCTCTGAAAAGATATTTTGTTTTAATATATTAAAAATAATAATTTAAATTAAAAAACAACAAAACTATAAGAAATAAATATAAATAAATGAATTCTAATAGAACACTAAAAAGATTAGAACAAATGCAAAGAAGAAAAGATTCTCTTTTTGAAACAGATTCTTTAAAATTAAATAAAAATTTATTTGAATCTGAAAATAACATAACCAAACAAATATTTTTAAGTATAAAAAATTTATCAGGAAATATATTAGATAAACATTTTTATTCAACTTCAGACAATCATAATTATAATTTATTATCTTTTGATAAATTAAATGATAATGAAATAAAAGAAGAAGAATCTGAAAAAAATAATGATGATAAAATTAGTGAATTAGATTTTGATATTAATTATGATAATGTAAATAACGGAATAAACAATAAAATTAATAATGAAGAAATTGAAAATGATGATGTTGAAGTTAATATATCTGATTTAGATTGTGAAATTGATTGTGAAAATAATAATAATGAAGAAACAGAAATTGATACTTCTTCAAATGAATATGCCAAAAATTTTTTATGTTCAAATTCAAAATCTTTTATTCCTTTTAATAATAATTTAATTGCAAGAGCAGCTGCTCAAAAAGAAAAAAATACTCCTTCTTATATATTTGCTTTATGTCCTGAATTATTTAATAAAGATAAAAATTTAAATAATAAAGAGATTATTTCTGAAAATTATGCTGTTAAAGATGCAATAAAAGAAGAAAATGAAAATGAAATTATTAAACCTATTAAAATTATTAATCAATGTCAAAATAAAAATCAATCTATTGATTTATCAGATTTCTTTTCTTGTCCAAATATAAGATTATGTAAAAGGAAAAAAGGCAAAAAATCCAATAGTGAATTTTTTTTTAATACAAATGATTTAAGATATTTTTTACATAATTCAAAAATTGAAAATAGTCATTTTAAAACCTTATCAAATATATCTAAAATATCTAATAATTCAAATACACATTTAAAGTTATTAAGTATTTCTTCAAAAGGGTATCATTCAAGACAAATAAGTTTAATGAATCCTATTGTTGAATATAGAAATAAAGATAAAAAGAAAGGTATTACTAGTAAATATTATCATAAATTCAGAAAAAAATTAGGACTTATTTCTAACTCAAATTCAAATTTAAGTTCAGTATCTTCTGTTATTCATCATATGAAAAGTAAAACTTCTTATTTTTCCCCTTTGGTAAAAATTGCTTAAAATATATTAAAAATAGTAATAACAAATATGATTTATATATTTAAATGATAATATTTTAATTTTGTTTAATGATTAATATATAAAATATATATTTCAATAAAACAGAAAAATAAACAAATTAAAGAATATATATTTATAATATAAATTAAAACATTAAAATAATAAAGTAATAAAATTAAAAAAAAAAAATTAATTAAAAAAAATAAAAAAATTCAAATCCCAAAAAAATATATTATCAAAAGATGTCAACTTCCCATCCTCCAGTAACAAACGCCCCTAAATTTTTTGTAGACCACAAAAAGGGTGAAGTCGTAGAATTATTAAATTTATTAACAAATCCAAACACAGATCGTGACCCAGTAAAAAAGAAAGATGTAATTAAACGTGTAATAGCATATATGACATTAGGAGTAGATGTAAGTAAATTATTTTATGAGATGGTAAAAGCTTCAATAACAGATGATATAGTTTTAAAGAAAATGGTATTTTTATATATAGTAAATTATGCTGATCAAGTTGAACAAGGAGCAATTTTAGCAATAAATACTTTTTTAAAAGATATGAAAAATCCAAATCCAAAAATTAGAGGTTTAGCTTTAAGAAGTTTATGTTCATTAAAATTTAAAGGTGCATATGAATATTTTGCTAATTCATTATATGATTCTTTAAAAGATTCTCACCCTTATGTTAGAAAAACTGCAGTTATTGCTTTATTAAAAGTTTATAAATTAAATCCTAAATTAATTACTGATAAAGATATTGATATGTTATATGAAATGATTAGAGATAAAGATCCTTTAGTTGTTATGGATGTTTTATTTACTTTAAGTGAAATTTTAAAAAAAGAAGGTGGAATTGTCCTTTCTGGAAAAATGATTACTCATTTATTAAATATATTTAATGAATTAAATGAATGAGGACAATGTATTGTTTTAGATTTAGTTGCAAAATTTGTTCCTAAAGAACAAAAACAAATGTTTGATATTATGAATATATTAGAAGAATATTTAAAGAGTTCAAGCAGTGCAATTGTTTTAGGTGTTACTAAAGTTTTTATTAATTTTACTAAGGATAATGATGTTCTTTATCCACAAGTTATAAAAAGATTAAGAGATCCTTTAATTACTCTTCTTTCAGGAAGTGAAATTTCAGGTAATCCTGAATTAGCTTATTCTATTTTATCACATATATATTTCTTAATTTTAAAAGGAGGAAGAGTAGTTTTTAGTGAAATTTATAAAAGATTTTTTGTTAAATTTGAAGAACCTTTATATGTTAAAAAATTAAAATTAGAAATTTTAATTCAAATAGCAAATGATACAAATTATTTAGATATATTAAATGAAATGGACGAATATGTTAATGATGTTTCATCTTCATTTTCAAAATATACTATTGAAAAAATAGGTGAATTAGGTTTAAGAGTTGATTCATCTCTCCAAACAATAGTAAATATATTAAAAGGATTAATTAATAGAGGAGTTGATTTTATAGTAAGTGAATCTCTTTGTGTTTTAAGAGATTTATCAAGAAAATATCCTTCTTTGATTGATGAATTTTTAAAATATTTTGATATTTGTATTCAAAATATTAATAATGATCCAAAAGGACTTTCTGCCTTAACTTGGTTAATTGGAGAATTTGGAGAAAAAATTGATGATGCAGCCTATTTAATTGAATATTTAATTAAATTAGATATTCAATCTACTCAATTTGCTTATTCTATATTACAAGCTAGTTGTAAATTATTCTTTAAAGATCCTGGAGAAATGCAAGTAATTTTAGGAAAAACTTTTGAATATTGTTTAAAACATTATACTGATGTGGATTTAAGAGATAGAGTATATTATTATTTAAATTTAATGAAAAAAGATATTAATTTAGCTGAATATATTATTTGTGGACAGCCTACAATAGTAGATTACTTTTATTCTGATTTTGATGAAGAATACATTGATCAAATATATTCTCAATTTAATACTCTGAGTATAGTTTATAGAAAACCTGAAGAAAAGTTTACAAAATATACTGGAAATGATGAAGAAGAAGATGATAAAAATAATGATGATGATCAAATTGAAGATAAACCATTACCAAAGCAACCTATAGATAATCAACCACAACCACAACCTCAACAACAAAGTGTTAATTTGATAGATACAGATTTATTAGGTGAAAATGATAATAAAAATACTAATAATAATATAAGTAGTAATAATAATGTTACATTAACACCAATTAATACTGATTCTTTATATGAAAGTTATTCTATTGATGAACAACAATATCAAAATTTATGGGGACAATATGAAACTTATGTTCATCCAAATTATAAAATGATAAGTGATGATGTTGAAATTAGCGAATATGTTCAATATCTTGAAGGACAAAGAATATTTACTAAAGCTTATGGAACTCAAAATGGTATTTCTACTCTTTTCTTATTTTCATGTGAAAAAACTAATAATGTCATTTTTATTGCTAAGTTAGTTTTAAATCAAAATACTCATCAAATTGAATATGAATTAAAATCTATTAATGCTGAAGCTGCTAATAATTTTAATAATTATCTTTATGAAAATGTTTCTCCTTTGATAGAACAATGAAATAATTAATAAAAATTTAAAACATAATTGAAACATATAATAATTTTTATTTATTTTATAATTATTTGAATAATTAAATTTCTTTGATATTATTATTATTTAATTAAAATAAGAAATATAGTTTGCGAATTTTAAATACCTATTTTTTTGTTATTAGATATATAAATATTTTTGATTTTATATATTTGTTAAATAAATTATAAAAAGATATATATCAACAAAATTAATTGAATAATATAATAAAGGATAAAACATTTTTTATAAATGTAAATTTGGAATATATTTAAACTTTATAACATAATAATTAAATAAATGTTTCTTTTCTTAGTTCCAGATAAAGTAATTTATTTTTACAAAATTATAAATGTAAAAAGTTTTAAGATTCACTAAATAAAAGATAAGTTTATCCAAATTGGTTAATATAATCATATGTTCCTTATAATATTCTAAATGATTAGAATTTTTTTTCAAGAAATAATTTGTTAAGAAGATACTTAAAATAAATTCAATAATTTATACATATAAAATATAAAAATGAATCTCCTATAAATTTATTAAATTATGTAAGTAAATAGAAAAGAAAATGAAATCTTTTTCGAATTTATTTGAAACTTTAAAAAATATAATTAAATTTTTCTAAATTTAAAAAAATTTACATTTCTTTAAAAGAAATAATTTTACCAAATTATGACTCAATTAGAAAAAAGATTTTTTAATATTTAGTCTTCTGAAAAAACTAAATAAATTGTGAAACTAAATATTTTTTCTACAATAAATAATTCACTTTGCAATTTATCACTCAATCTAATAAATAAAAAATAATAAAATAAAATAAAAAAATAAAACTAAAATAAGATAGAATTTTATTTGAACATTAATTTATATTTTTATTGTAAAATTATTTATATAATAAAATCAATTATACAGTTACTCATTTAATAAATGATATAAAAATGAAATTTAAAAACCAAATTTTTGAATATGAAAATATAAAAAATAACCAAATTAGAATTTCTCAATATATTTTTGAGCATCTATCATTATTTTTTCATCATATTCTAATTCATTTTTCCTATAACTTGAATTATCTTGAATATATTGTTCAACAGGAATATTATATTTTTGTGTGAAATTACTAATATTCATTTTTTGAAAAGAATCAGGAATAAAAGGAGGAGACATAGTAAAAGATTCTAATCTATCAAAATCAAATTGATGGAAAAAAGCATGTGATTTCAATAATTTAAAATTACAAACTCTTTGCATTAAATTTTTATTAAGTATAATTCTAAAAAAATGATTAATATCAATGAATTTTGGTTCATAAGGTAAAACTAATTTTTTATTTAAAATTTCAAAATAAATAGTCATAGCATCATTAGCTCCTTGTCCAAAAGGAACATAACCATAAAACATTTCAAACATAGTAATTCCAACACTCCAATAATCTGAACTATAAGAATAACCTTTTCCCATAATTATTTCAGGAGCTAAATAATGTGGAGTTCCACATATTGTATATGTTACATCTTTATCTTTTAATTCTTTTGATATTCCAAAATCTATTATTTTTAAATATCCATTTTTATTTATCATACAATTATCTGGTTTTATATCTCTGTGTAATATACGCTTGTTATGAAGGTAGTTTATTATTGATAATAATATTCCTCCGTAAAATGTTGTTTCTTTTATATTTTTTAATTCACTTTTTTTTTTATTTTCTAAATATGATTTTAAGGAAATTCCATCAACGTATTCGATTAAAAAAAATAAATTGTCTTTGTTTTTTAATGTTTTAACTAATTTAACAACGAAAGGATAATTTATTTTTAACATTACATTTTTTTCATTTAAATAATATTTGGCTAAATGTTTATTTGAATATAAAGTATGAATTGAAGTACTTTTAATTGCGTAAAAATGTTTCATATTATGAACTAAATGAACTTTACCAAATCTTCCATTTCCAAGAGTTTTAACATAAAATAAATCTTTTAATTCAATATTAATATCATTTAATAAACTCATATCTTTAATTTCTTTTGAAATTTGGAAATCAAAAATAAAATCTTCTTTAGTTAAAATATAACATTCTGTTGTTCCTATTGAAGTAACTGTAAATAAATCTATTTCTCCAGTTATATTTGGTATTTCACCAAAGCAACCTCCTGATTCTAAATATCTTATTAAATTTCCTCTTTGTTCCATTTTTACTTTTCCTGTTTTTATTATATAAAATTTTTCTGCAATTGAACCTTCTTTCATTATAATATTTTTATCTTGAAAAGTTTCTTTAGTTATATTTTTTGCTATTTCTAAATATTTTGTTTCTTTTAATGTTAAAAATATCGGAACTTTTTTTAATTGATTTACTGTTTCCATTAAATCCATTTTATAACTTGAATTATATTTTATTTCATTTACTTTTATAATTTCTTCCCATGAAGCTTCTAATATTAAAGATTCATCATAAGATATAATTTCATCAGTTAAATCTTTATTAGAATCAATTATAGTTTCACCATATATTGATCCTGTTTCAGCTAATATTTCTTTAGATTTACTATTCATTATTTTTCCTTCAACAATAATACAATATTTTTTATTTTTAGTACAATCTTTATTAAAAATGACATCTCCTTCTTCATAATATTTAACTTGGAAAATTTCAAATAATTCATTTTGTGCTGTTATCATTATTTCACTTAAATTTGAAGTTTTAATAATTTGAATAAATACATTATATACTATTTCTTTTAAACCATTATTTCCTAAAACTTGATATATAGATTCAAAAGGTAATTCATAAACAGTTAAAGGATTATGATCAACTGAATAAGTATAATATGAAGGAGAAGGTTGGTTAAGAAATAAATTAACATGACAAAATAAACTTCCATTATTTAAAACATCTTTCTTTTTAAATTTCCTTGTTTTTCTTACAGTACCATTAGCAATAATATATATTTTATCACAAAATTCATTTTCATTAATAATAATAGAATTAGGTTTATATTCAACTAAAAGCATATTTTTACTTAAATCAACTAATTTACTATTTTCTAAATATTTAAACAATAAAATTTTTTTTAAAACTTCAACTCTTTCATTTGTGATTTTTAAATCCATATATATAACAGCACTTCGATAAAATTCTCCAGAAACTCCTAATAATTTAGAAGGTATATTTGAAATTGCTTTTTCTTTTCTTTTAAGTCCTTCTTCAAAACTATCTAACCCGAAATAATCTCCTTTTTTTAAAATAATTTCTTCTTCAATTCCTTCTAAATTTTTCCCTATTAATTTAATTTCCCCTTCTTCAATAATATAAAAAACTCTTGATTCATCATTTTCTTCAAATAAAGTATAATTTGAAACAACTTCAAAAGAGAAAAAACCAATAATAAATTCATTAATTGTATCTTCATCAAAATCATTAACAATATTATTATCAACTAATACTTCTCTAATAAATTCTTCTTGCTTTTGAGTTAAAGTTTCATTAACAACATAACTTTTTTCAGTAACAACACTTGTTGTTATTTGAACTTTTTTTTCTTTTTCTGGTTTAGTTTTTCTTCTTTGATATTCTTCCTTATTTGAATTTCTTAAAGTATCTGTTTTAAGAAATACAATTTTTTTAGATGATTTTGCTCTTCTTGATGGTGAAAAACTTTCAATGAAACTTTCATTTAATCTTGTGTTTTTATTATTTAATAATCTTGAACTTTGAATATTTTGAATATTTCCCATTGCTTCATTAAATAAAAAGTTCTTAGCCATTAATTTTTTTTTTGCATAATACCTTTCCATTGATATTATTTTAGGGGCGAAAGTTAATTTTTTATGCTTTTTTCTTGTCGGAGAATTATTTAATGTATTTTGTTTTGTTTCTTTATTTCTTATTGAATAATTTTCAGTGTCTAAAAATAAAACATTTTTTTGTTTAAATGAATGTTCCAATATTTTTTTGTCTCTTCTTTTTATTAATGAATTTTGAGCTGTTGAATTATTACTTATTTTATATTTATCAATAACATAACTTTCTTTTCCTACTCTTATTGAATGTATATTATTTTCATCTTTTTTTCCTTTTAAACAACATACTTTTGGTATTACACATGCTCCCATTTTTAAGTTTTTATTGTATTTGCTTTTAGTTTATTTTTTATTGAAAATGATAATTCAAAAATAATTGAATATAAACTTTAAATTAATTATGGCAAAAAATAAATTTATTAAAGATAATTATTGGACACAAAAATCATTTGAATGTTTTAATAGGTTAAAAATGAAATCTTTAAAATTAAATTTTTTAAGATATATAACAAGATTTATAATGTTTATCAATTATATAATGACAATAGATATTATTTTTCAATATAAAAGAAATTTTCTAGAATTACATAGTATAATTTATTTTTTAAATCCTTTATTTTATTTTGAAGTTTTAAATAATGTAATTACTCCGAATTATTCTTCTTCTTCTTCTCATTTAAATACTCAAATAAATACGAATTTAATGGAACA
>JAEEGL015298485.1_pt1 | contig 12529 bp, 12 predicted proteins | sample 9134231 | NCBI WGS metagenome assembly JAEEGL01 (sample SAMN16246548, study PRJNA631951) | gut metagenome | biome: gut microbiome; feature: rumen; material: fiber-attached | host: Bos | place: Iran: Karaj | collected 2018-10
AAAGCTGTAGTTTTATAGGAACAAATCCACAGTGTTTAAAAAATTATAACATCAATTTAATGATGTATAAATAATTGAGAGGTAAGAAAGGAGAAAGTATTATTATCTTAGTACAATTCTTACTAATTTAATAATACAAGGTTTTTATGGAAGAAGAAAAAAAGGAAAAAGCTAAATCTAAATCTAAAGCCAAAACTAAAACTACTACAAAAAAGAAAAAGACTAAAAAGCCAGCTACAGATCAGCTAAAGGCTCCTAAGAAAATAAAAATTCTAGTTACTATAGTTGAAAAGAGTATGGCTGATTTCTACATGAATGCCCTAGAGGGCTTTGATGTAAATTTACAAACATTACTTTATGCTAAGGGTACTGCTCCAACAAGCTTAAGAAGTATGCTTGGTATGGTTAATGATGGTAAGGCAGTAATATTTTCAGTTGTTCAGGAAGATAGAGTAAAGGAAATACTTGCAACCTATGAGGATAAATACTTTAAGCTAAAGAAGGGAAATGGTATTGCATTTACAATTCCAATCTCATCTTTAATTGGAGTTACAATTTATCAATTTTTAGCAAATATTGACCCAAGTGAGGTATAAGATATGTCAAATTATGAATTAATATTTGTAGTTGTAAATCAAGGCTATTCAGAGGATGTTATGGATGTTGCAAGAGCTGAAGGTGCTCGTGGAGGAACTATCCTTAACGCTCGTGGTACAGCTAAGATTGAGGCTGAAAGAAAATTTAATATTCCTATTCATCCTGAAAAGGAAATAATTATGATTTTAGCATTAAAGTCAATTAAGGATAAGATTTTACATGCTATTTATAAATCAGTTGGTCTAGATACTCCAGGTCAAGGTATTGCATTTACTGTACCTGTTGATGAAACTGCAGGTATCGATGGTAAGACTAATTTACTAAAGAAGCTTGAGGAAGCTGAAGAAAAGCCAAAGGATGATGTTGTTATCACACAAGAGGAAGATAAAAAAGAGGATAATAACGATGAAGGAAAATAATATTGTTACACTAAATGGCGAAAATGGTAAATCATTAGATTTCAGAATTGAAGCTGAGCTTGAATATGATGGTTATTTATATCAAATCCTAAGACCACTTAAAAAATATAATGACCTAAATGATGAGGCAATTGTTTTTAGAGTTGAATATACATCAAATTATGGTTACGAATATTTTGTTGAAGAGGACGATGAAATAATCAGTCAGATAGAAAAAATATATAATAGCGAGTTATAATTTTTAAAATTATAAATGTAAACGCTATAAATAAAAATTTCAAATTGAAAACTCATATTTAAAGAGTTATAATGTAAAAGGCTTAAAAGAGATATAAATCTCTTAAAATAATTTAATTAAAATTGGAGGATATTAAAAATGGCTATGTTTGATAAGCTACTTGCTAATTTAAAGGCAAAAAGAAAAGCAATCGTATTTACAGAAGGAACTGATTCAAGAATTCTTGAAGCTACAGATCGTATATTAAAAGAAGATTTAATGGATGTTATTCTATGTGGTAATGTTGACGCTGTTAACAAGGCTGCAAAGGATGGCGGATATAACATTTCTAAGGCAACTATCTTAGATCCTGAAACTTATGAAGGATTTGATGAAATGGTTAAGACTATGTTTGACTTACGTAAGGGTAAGATGACTACTGAAGAATGTACTAAGTCATTAAAGAAGTCTAATTATTTCGGTACTATGTTAGTTAAGATGGGTAAGGCTGATGCATTACTTGGTGGTGCAACTTATTCAACTGCTGATACAGTAAGACCAGCTTTACAATTAGTAAAGACTAAGAAGGGTGCTAACCTAGTTTCATCTTCATTCATTCTATTCAGAGAAAAAGATGGAAAAGAAGAAAAAATTGCAATGGGTGACTGTGCAATCAATATTTCATATGAGGATACAGTTGATAAGGTAACTGGTGAAGTTACAGTTTCAGCTGCTCAAAAGCTTGCAGAAGTTGCTGTTGAAACAGCAAAGACAGCTGCTTTCTTCGGAATTGATCCAAAGGTTGCAGTATTATCATTCTCTACATATGGTTCTGGTAAGGGTGGTACTGTTCAATTATCTCATGATGCAGTAATCGAAGCTCGTAAGTTAAATCCAGAATTAGTAGTAGATGGTGAATTCCAATTTGATGCTGCTGTATCTCCAGTAGTAGCTAAGACTAAGTGCCCTGATTCAAAGGTTGCAGGTCAAGCTAACACATTCATTTTCCCATTAATCGAAGCTGGTAACATTGGTTACAAGATTGCTCAACGTTTAGGTGGATATGAAGCTTATGGTCCAATTTTACAAGGATTAAATGCTCCTATCAACGACTTATCTCGTGGTTGTAATGCTGATGAAGTTTATAAGATGGCAATTATAACTGCAGGTATGGCTGAATAATAATATTCTCTTGGCTCGGATTAAATTCCGAGCTTTTTTATTTTTAGATACCTTCGATAATGCGACAGATATAGCTCGAATTTGGCATATAAAACGCTTCAATTAGAAAGTATAGATATTTATAATATTTTTGAAATGGAGTGATTTTAATGAAATTAAAAAATATTTTAGTTGGAGTAGGTATGATGGCTCTTTTATTAACATCTTGTACTAATTCGAATGAAGGTAGTAATGTTTCAACAACTACAATTCCTGAATCTAGTCAATCAACTGGAACTGGAAACCAAGCTACAAGAGTAAAGCCAGATAATCTATCTAACAGTGCAAAATTATATATTGTAGGTGATTCTACAGTAGATGAATTTTTAAAGGAAGACGGATCTGTTAAGGATACTACATATTTCTATGAAAGATGTGGCTGGGGTGGTCATATCAAGGATTATTCAGAAAATCTTACAATTTATAATTATGGTCAATCTGGAAAAAGTAGTAAGGATTATTTGGGTACAGCTTATTACCAAACAATTACAGCAAATATTACTGCAGGTGACTTTTTGATGATCGGCTTTGGTCATAATGATGAAAAAAGTGATGATGCAGAAAGATTTACAGATGCATCTAAGCCAACAACTGATAATACTTCATTTAAATATTATTTATATGAAAAATATATAAAGATGGCTCAGGATAAGGGAGCTACACCAATTCTTTGTACACCTATCGTAAGATTATCTAAGACAAATGAATATACTGGAGATAAGGTGCATATTACATCTTCAGGTGATTATAGACAAGCTATAGTTGATCTTGGACAAGAAAAGAATGTAAAGGTTATTGATTTAACAACTTATACAAAGAATCTATATACTGAAATTGGCTATGATGAAGCAAGATATTTCCATGCGATTACAACTGGTTTATCACAAACTGAACCAAATCTAAATGCAGTTGATGGAACACATATTAATAATTATGGTGCTAAATATTTTGATTACTATATTGCTAAAGAATTATATAACGATAACAACTGTTATTTAGGAAATTATATAAAGGACAATATTACACTTCCAACAAAAGCTAATGATTTAAAGATTAATACATCTTATAAATATATGGTTTATCAAACTCCAAATCTTCTAAGCTATGTTCCAAGTAGTAATTTTACAACAATTACTGAATCATGGTATGGAACAGCTTATGGCGATGTATCAGGTGATCCTACTGATCAAGGTAATGGTTATATTGCTACTGAAGTATCATCAGGTGTATTCCATGTTGGTCAAGCAAAAGAAAGTGGAACATCATTATTTAAGGGTAAAATTACTAATACATCTGAAGGTATTGCATTCTGTTTTAAGCAAGTATCAATAAATGATAATTTCGAAGTAAGTGTTAAAGCTAAGGTATTAAAGGTAGTTGGCGATGGTAAGCAAGATGGATTTGGACTTATGCTAAGAGATGGATGCTGGCTTCCTGCAAATGATTCTTCATATTTATCTAACTATACTGCAGCTGGTATTTGGAGAAATAAGAATACTGATATAAATATCAATTTCTCAAGAGCTAATCGTACAGCGATTACAAAATCAGGCAATACTTTATCTTCATATCCAAGTGTAAATGATACTTTAGAATTTAGTATTAAGCGTACTGGTCAAGCAGTAGTATGTGTAACTAAATATAATGGTGAAACATATACAACTAATTATTTAGACTTTGATTATATCGCAATTGATAATGATTATTTCTATATTGGAATGTTCGCAGCTAGAGGAACAGTAGTTGAATTTACTGATTTAGTATATACAAAAACTGGTCAAAGCCAAGGAGCATAATAAAAAGGGTTATTCAATTTGAATAACCCTAAATTTTTTATTTCTTTAATTTTTCTAATACCTTATTTACAATTTGCTTTGGCACATATTTTGATATATCACAATTAAATGAAACTAATTCCTTAATTGCAGAAGAAGAAACAACCTGAAGTCTTGTTGTTGGCATTAAAATTATTGTTTCAATTCCAGGATAAATATCTCTATTATATTGGAATAAAGCAAATTCGTTTTCATAATCAGAATAATTTCTCATTCCACGAACTATAACATCAATTTTGTTTTCCTTACAATAATTAACAACTAAGCCATCACTTGATGTAATAATTACATTTGGTAAATCCTTAGTACATTCCTCAATCATTTTAACTCTTTCATCTATTGTAAATGTAGATTTCTTTTGAATGTTTTGACTTATTAATACATGTACTTCATCAAATAATTTTGAAATTCTTCTTATTATATCTAAATGTCCATTCGAAATTGGATCAAATGATCCAGGATAAACACATTTTTTCAATTTATATCACCTTTATTATTATATAATAATTTTTAAAAAAAGACAAAGAAAATAGGATTATTATTGCAAAAAATATGGTATTATTGTATTGGTGGTTTTTTATGAGTATGGTAGTTATTGCAACAAATAATAAAAATAAGGTTAGAGAATTTAAATCTATAATTAATAATCCTAATATCGAATTTAAGACTTTATCTGAAATTGGATATACTGAGGATATTATAGAAGATGGAAATTCCTTTATAGAAAATGCATTAATTAAGGCAAGAAAGGTATCAAAAGATTTAGGTGTTATCGCAATTGCAGATGATTCAGGTTTAGAGGTTAGAGCCTTAAATTGGGCACCTGGTATTTATAGTGCTAGATATGCTGGTACTCATAATGATGAGGATAATAATGCCCTTTTAATTAAGAATTTAAAGGGAGTAAAGGATAGATATGCCCGTTATGCATGTGCGATAGCTGTTTGCTACCCTAATGGAGATGAGCTAACTGAAATAGCTTATTGTGAGGGTGAAATAATTGATGAAAGAAGAGGCACAAATGGCTTTGGATATGATCCATATTTTTATGTAGAAAAATTTGGTAAAACCTTAGCTGAGGTGTCTTTAGATGAAAAGAATACAATATCTCATAGAAGTAAGGCTTTAAAACAAATTAAGGAGAGAATCAATGAGGATTTTAGTATTATCAGATAGTCATTCAAGATTGGTTGATGATATTAAATTTAATAAATATGATTTCGTTATTCATTGTGGAGACTATGGTAATAGTTACGAAATACTTAAAAATAACAATGTAGTATTTGTAAGAGGTAATTGTGACTATCAGGGAGATAACGAAAGAATAATTACAATTAATAATAAGAAAATATTAATTCTTCATGGTGATTTATATAATGTTAAATATGATTATATAAGACTTACCTATAGGGGTGAGGCAAGTGGTGCTAGCATTGTATTTTTTGGTCATACACATCGACAGGATTTATATGAGCTAAATGATATTATGTATATAAATCCAGGTAGTTATAACTATGGAGATTATATAGAAATAATAGATGATAAAATTATATTTTATCAAAATGATAGAGTAGTAAAAAAACAAGATTTTAGGTGGTGATTAATTTGACACTAAATGAAATACTTTCTTTAAATAAGACTAAGGCTTCAATTAATAAGATTGATTTATTCTTATCTACAAGTGTAAAAAACTCAATTGAATATGTTAAAGCATTAGTATTTAAGGCAAGTATTTTTGTCGAATTAAAAAATCCAAATGATGCTTTAAAGCTTTTATATGCCTATATACCTGATTTTAGTAAAATGGAAAACGAATCAGTTATTTTAATTTGTGATGAAATAATTGATATTTGTATTAAGTTTGAAAGATATGATCAGGTATTTAAATTTATATCAATAAAGAAAAGCTATCTACCTATAAGTAAAAATAGTATTTTCCTAAAGGATCAAATAAGACTTTATCTTGCTATGAATGACTATAGTAAGGCAGAGGCTATAATAAAGAAATATTTAGAGGATGACTTAGAATATAATGAGGAAATGCAAGCTAAGTCAAGCCTTGCTAAAATCTACTTTGATAATAAAAATTATCAAGGCTATTTAGAATTATATTCTCAACTTGAAGGATACTTTACTGATAATTTAATGATTGAGGATGTAATATTATTACATTTCAATAAAATCAAAATTAATTATGAACAAAATAATTATATTTATGTAATAACTGAATGTGAGAATTTCTTAACAGAAAATAGTGATAATATTAGATATTCACTTTTAGGAGCTGCACTTTTAATTAAAGCCTATTTAAAATGTAATAATGTTAAGAAGGCAACTATTATTGAAAGTAATTATACAGACTATGCAAAGGAGCCTTATGTAAGTGAGGCTATTGAATTCTGTTATGCGAGCCTAGAACTTTATAACAGATTAAATTCTTATATTTCAATAACTGAATATAATAGAAGAATTAAGGAATTACAAAGTGTAAATATACCTCAACCTGTTAAGGCTAAGAAAAAGGTCGTTAAGGATGAAAAGATAGATTTAGTTATTCCTAAAATGGAATATAAGGAAATCGAAGAGGATATTTCATCTCGTGGAATGCTTAATCCAAAGGATTTTGTAAAAATATCTGATCAACAAATTGTTAAGAATTCATCTAAGGCTGAAATAAGAGTAAATGAAGAAATTATTAAGCTTGAAGAGATATTTAAGGCTATTAACACAATTGATTCTAGTGTTAAATTTAGAGAAGTATTTAGAATATCTATGATTGAGCTTACTAAAATCTTTAATATTGAAGAGGTTTATTTACTTTATTTTGATAGAAGCTATTATGGCCTTCATTATAAAAAGGAAAGAGCCTATGATAAGAAAATAGTATTAGATGATATTAAAGAGACAATTAATTATGCATCTTTAATAAATAATACAGAAGCCTTCTATGATAAGAATGATCAAACATATGATAAGAATATAGTTAATAATGAAATATATGATGAGAGTGTATTTGCATTTTCTATGCCACTTGAATCTTTATCTGGTCCAATTGGCTCAATCGCATTTATTTCACATAATTATTTCTTAGAATCAGAAAATGCATATCCAACACTTAAACTTTTAACAAGTGTTTTAAATTATAGATTATTAATGTCTATTAAGGATAATGAATTTGAAAGAAATAATAAGATGAATTATTTCATCATAGATAATATGTCTATGGGTATCAAAGAAGAAATTAATAATTTAATTAGCTTTAATGATAATGCCCATGAAATAATTCCACTTATGGATAATATTACTGTAGATGATTATATTTATAAAATTGATAATGAATATAAAACAGCCTATAAGAGTCTACATGATAGCTTATTTACTGAGCAAAAGAACGCTGAAATTGAATATTACATAAATATCAATGATGAGAAAAAGTATATTCATGAATCTTTCTATCCACTTATGGTAGATGATGATTTAGTAATATTTTCAACTATTCAGGATCTAACAAGAATAAAAGCTGAAAAGGAAAATCTAGTTGATTTAGCTTATAAAAATCCAATATCACATATATCAACTGAATTAAAGCTAAATGTAGATTTAGCAAATATTATAAATAATGATTATTTCGCACTTGCGATATTTGAGGTATTAGATTTCAAATTGTATGAGGATTTATATGGATATAATTTCTCTAATCAATTAGTATACGCAATAGGACTAAAGCTTTCTGATGCTTTATCTAATAATTTCAAGTTTAGCTTATATCACTTAGATAGAGATAGATATGTAATATTACTTAATGATGTATCTGATAAGAGAGTAATTTATTCTAATTTAATTCAAATATTTAATACTGTGTCTAAAAGCTTAGAGGAATTAAATAAGAGAGTAAGAATTAAATTTAACTGTGGATGCTATAAGAAGTCTAAAAATGATAAGGTTATAGATAATAATATTCCTATTAATTACGCACTTGATGCTTTAAATGATGCTAAATTAATGGATGGTGAGGTTAATCATATAGCATTTTATGATAATGAATTATCTAAATTACGCTTTAGAGAAAATAACCTAATTACAACAATCTCAGAGGCATTAGATAAGAATTTACTTTCTCTTTTATATCATCAGGTTGTTGATTTAAAGAAGGGTAATGTGTATGGCTATTTTATTAAATTATCTCTAGATAATTATGAAGTAGATCATGAAACAATGTATGAGGTAATTGAAAGAAAAGGTCTTAGAAAGGAAATGGATAAATATTTACTTTCTAAATCATTTAAGGAATTAAAGATGCTTAAGGATGAGCTTGGCGGATGTTTCTTGATGTTCTTACCTGTTTTAAATATATCTGTTGATGATCAATTTATCTCATTTATCAAAAAGCAAATATCATTTTTTAAGATAAATCCTAAATTTATTACATTTATCTTTGATAAGGTAAATACAAAATATGTAGATATATTAAAATCATTAGGATTTATGATAGCAACTAAAAATATATTTGATATATACTATCCAAATATTGATTTCTTGTTTTATGATTATCATAATTCAACATTTGAATCTATTTCAGATATCAATCAAATAACTAAAAATAGAAATATTGAATTGATACTTGAAAACATAAATACTAAAGAAGAAATATTAATGTCAAAGAATGCTTCTTATAATTTAGTTTATGGCAAGTATTATAAAGTAACAAAGAGAATAAAAGATATAATAAATGATTTGAAAAAATAGTCTTTTATGTTGTCTAATCATGTAGTATAATTTTATAAAATTGGAGTTGGTTTTATGCGTGATTTCAAAAACTTAAAAAGAGTCGTAGTTAAGGTTGGCTCATCAAGTTTAGTAAATAAAGATTTATCAATAAATAAACAAATATTAGTTTCTTTGATGTCTTCATTTAAAAACCTACAGGATAAGGGAATTGATCCCCTTCTTGTAACTAGTGGTGCAGTAGCCTTAGGTATGCATGAACTAAATTTAGATAAAAAGCCAAAGGAGATTTCTTTAAAGCAAGCTTGTGCCGCAATAGGTCAAGCTAAGCTTATGGAATACTATAATAAGGTTGCGGAAATTTATGACTTAAAGCTTGGTCAAATATTATTAAGCCATGATGACTTTAGTGTAAGAAAAAGAATGCTACACTTAACTGATACGCTTGATAGTATGTTTAAGCATCATATTATTCCAGTAATTAATGAAAATGACGCACTTGCAATCGACGAAATTAAGGTTGGAGATAACGATACCTTAAGTGCATTAATCGCTCCAGTTGTTAATGCTGACTTATTAATATTATTTAGTGATATTGATGGATTATTTGATAAGAATCCAAAAATATATAATGATGCTAAATTAATCACAGAGGTTTCTGAAATTAATGATTCAATAATTAATATGGCAGGAGATAAAACATCAAATGTCGGAACAGGCGGTATGAATACAAAAATAGATGCCGCACTTATTGCAACAAAAGCATCAGTAGATATGATTATTTGTAATTCAAATATGATATCTAAATTAGAAGATATAGTAAATGGTAATTTAATAGGTACATATTTTAAGAAGAGTACTGATTCAATATCATCAAGAGATCACTGGTTGATTTTTAGAACAAAATCACAAGGTGCGATTGTACTTGATGATGGTGCTTGCTTAAAATTATCATCTGATAAAAAGGTATCCATTCTACCGAAAGGTATAGTTAGTGTAAAGGATGAATTCTTAAAAGGCTCAATAATCGAGGTATTAGATAAGAATGATAATATTATCGCTAAGGGCATAACTAATTATTCATCATCAGAAATTGAACTAATTAAGGGTAAGAATAGTGATGAAATTAAATCACTATTTAATGAAAATAGAAAAAAGGAAGTAATACACGCTAATGATTTAGTTGTATTCAAGGATGGATATTATGGACGAGTTATTAAATAAAACAAAATTAGCTACAAAAAGCTTACAAAAATTAAATGAAGCTGAAATTAATAAGCTTCTTAAAAATATTGCAATAGCATTAGATAAAAATAGAAAGCTAATTTTATCTGAAAATGAAAAGGATATAAAAGAGGCAAGACTTAATAATTTAAAGGAATCTATGATTGAGAGATTAACTTTAAATGATAAAAGAATTGATTCTTTAATCACATCAATTAATGAATTAATAGAATTACCATATTTGATTGGTGAAACTATCGAAGAATGGACATCTCCAAAGGGCTTTAACATTAAAAAGATTAGAGTACCATTTGGTGTTATTGGTGCGATATTTGAATCAAGACCAAATGTTTCAGTTGATATTGCAACTATGACACTTAAGGCAGGATCTGCATGTGTACTTAAGGGTGGTAAAGAGGCAATTAATTCAAATAAGGTTTTAGTTCAAGTAATGCAGGATGCAATTAAGGATATGGTTGATCCTAATGTTATTACATTAATTCCATCAACTGATAGAAAGGTAACTGATGAATTAATTACTAAAAAAGGTTTAATTGATCTACTTATTCCAAGAGGATCTAAGAATCTAATTGATTATGTTACTCAAAATGCAAAGATCCCTTATATTGAAACAGGAGCTGGGAATTGTCATTTATATATTGAGGCAAGTGCTGATTTAGATATGGCACTTACTATTGCAGTAAATGCTAAATATCAACGTCCTTCAGTATGTAATGCAATTGAAACTATTTTAGTTGATGATAAGATTAAGGATAAATTCTTACCAATTCTTGCTAAAAAATTTAATGAGCTTAATATTGAGATGCGTGGATGTGAAAAAACAAGAAGCGTAATTAATTGTAATATCGCAACAGAGGATGATTATTATAAGGAATACAATGATTATATTTGTGCAATTAAGGTTGTAGAGAATGTTGATGAGGCAATTGCTCATATTAGTAAATATTCAACTAAGCATAGTGAAGCAATAGTTACTAATAATGAGGAGGCTAAGAATAAATTCTTTAAGGAATTAGATAGTGCATGCCTATATCATAATGTATCAACAAGATTTACAGATGGTGGCTGCTTCGGATTTGGAGCTGAAATTGGTATTTCAACTACTAAATTACATGCACGTGGGCCTATGGGAATTAAAGAAATTACAACATATAAATATATAATCTCAGGAAATGGTGAGGTAAGAGACTAATGTATAAGCTTGGTATAGTTGGCTTAGGTAAAATGGGTGGTGCCATTTTAACTGGTATTTTAAATAGTAATGTTTTAGATAAAAAGGATATTTATTTAAGCCTATATGAGGATAATATTGCAAGATATAAGGATTCAGGTATTCCTTATACACTTGATGCTTTAGATGTATTTAAGAATTGTGAGATGGTTTTACTTTCAATTAAGCCTCAACAATTTGATGAAGCATTAAAGGGCGTTGAGAATATTGACTTTGAAGGAAGAGGAATATTATCAATCGCTGCTGGTATTACAATTTCATATTTAGAAAGTAAATTTAAAAATGCAGATATAATTAGAGCAATGCCTAATACACCTGCACTTATAAATATGGCTGTAATTACATACGCATCAAATAATTTTGATTCTAAATATGTATCTTTAGCAGAAAAAATATTTGGTTCAATTGGTTCATTCTATAAGATTAATGAAAATCAAATGGATGCAACCTTAGCATTAAATGGTTCTATGCCAGCATATATCGATTTATTCATTAAAGCATTCATCGATAAGGCTGTAAAGGATGGAATCGATTATGAAACAGCTAAGGGCTTAACAGTAGAATCAATTATCGCATCATGTAATTTAGTATTAAGATCAGATGATGATATTGATACATTAATTAAAAATGTATGCTCAAAGGGTGGAACTACTATAGCTGGCTTAGATAAGCTATATGAGAATAATTTTGTTAAAGCTATAGAAGAATGTAGTGAAGCTTGTAAGAATAGATCAAAGGAATTAGCAAAGTAATAAAAGAAAAAAAGAAGTAATCAAAATGATTACTCCTCAACAGGAAGAGTCTCTTCAATGAGCTTTTCCTTTTTCTTTTCTGATTTAGTTGCCTCAATCTTTTGATATGCTCTTGTTAAGAATAGAATTCTTTTTGCAATGTTTATATAGCAGTTAGCTGTGATTGCAAATTCAAGTGCGATATTATTTAAAGCATTATAGTCATTTTCATCAACATTATTTAAATTCTTGAATGTTTCTTCAACAATAGAAGAAGTCTTTTCAACATTCATTGAATTGAAATAATC
>JAEEGL016833207.1_pt1 | contig 12529 bp, 10 predicted proteins | sample 9134231 | NCBI WGS metagenome assembly JAEEGL01 (sample SAMN16246548, study PRJNA631951) | gut metagenome | biome: gut microbiome; feature: rumen; material: fiber-attached | host: Bos | place: Iran: Karaj | collected 2018-10
GATAATTCACCCATCACGCCATCGTTTTGCATGAGTTTTGCCACTATAGTAGAGCGAATTACCTTTTGGCTGTTGCTCAATTTCTCAATCGCGCCAAGTTTGATGTCACAAATGTTGCATGCCACTCCCATTTTAGTAAATGAAGCGGCAACAAAATCGGCCGAAAAGTCCAAAAAACCATGCAGATTCACAAGTGCTATCTTGTTCCACGGCCAGATGGTTGGGTCATCGGTCGACACAAAGTCATCGAGAGTGAGCCAAGTGGGTCTCATGAGTCCCAATGGCGTCATTCTGAAATGATTCTTGTTGATATTAGTATCACCATAAAAGCTTAATCCAGCACCTGCCATTATCACTGGAGCCATAGCTGCATTGTGAGCTACACTCGATACACCCATTTTGCTATAAGGATGGCGATCACTGAGTTTTGAAATAGCATCAATGGGGTCTGTCACCATATTTCCTTGCTCATCGAACCCCAACAGATCAAGAGAGCCTGAGCTGAAATTCAGTTTACTCTGCCCCTTAGCCAAGAGAGCAACATTCTTGCCATTGGTTGCAAGTGCTATACCACACATAATGGCACTCAAACCGCCACCTATTACAATAACATCATACCTCATAATTACCTACTTTATTGGTTTCTTGCCACCAACAGCATTGTTGGTCATCTCTAATCCACACAGTCCTTCATATATTGTAGCCGTGAGCTGGACATCACTCAAGGTTGTTCCCCATGCCACTGGTCGCATGCCTTTCCAACGTTCGTTAATGAATGACGCCAAGTCGTCAAGAGCTTCCTCGGCATCACCCCTGAAACGGCACAACAGCGAAGCAGCACGGCAAGCACACAACTTGCCCTGACAAGACCCCATGCCTATACGAGTGCGTCGTCGCATATTTGTTAGATTATTGACATAGAGTTTCTCAATTGCATATTTCATCTCGCCAACGGTCACATGCTCACACTCGCACACCATAGCTTTGTCAATTGCACTATTCTCGGTAATTTCTTTTGTCATTGAGCCATGACGTTCAAGAGCGGCTTTCTGAGTAATAACATGATGGTGATTTCCACGCCTTCTGGGCATTCGTTCTGGTTCACTGCCTGGAAGTGGAAGAATAGCAGTCGTGCACGCACCAACCATGTCAAGTTTCTTGCAGACCAAATCGGTGACAATCTCTGCCATTAGGCGATAGGTCATCATTTTTCCGCCTGTGATTGTCACAAAACCGTCCAAGCCGTCACGCTCCTTGTGATCCATACATACAATACCGCGACTAATACTTCGGCCAGATGGGTCATTATCGCTTGCCACAAGAGGCCGCACGCCAGCATAGGCCCTCATTATGTGAGTGGTAGCCAGTGATGGCACCAGTTTCACTCCTTCTTTGAGCAAAGTTTCTACTTCCTCGGGAGTTACCTTCATGTCATCAATCTGTTCAATAGGAACTCTGTCGCTTGTCGTACCAAGCATACTGACAATTTTATCTGGCACCAGGATGTCGCCATTGGCGGGTTTGCGACAACGGTTTATTACCATGTTGTTAACACGGTGCCCGAAAATGAGCAACGAACCCTTGGCAGGGAACATATTAATGGTGACACCTGCCTGACGGGCAATTAGTGTACCCCAAATACCTGCAGCATTGACAGTAACAGGAGCATAAGCCTCACTCTTCTCACCAGTAATGTTATTGCGGAGCCGCACACCAATCACCTTTGCATTCTCAACAATCAGACCAACAACCTCATGATAAGTGAGAGCAACAGCTCCATGACGGCGGGCATCGATAAGATTGGCTGTCGTAAGCGTGAACGGATCAATTGATGCATCTGGTACACGGACAGCTCCAATCAAAAGTGGATTGATAGCCGGCTCCATCATGCGTGCTTCCATAGGATCAATAATCTCAGCATTGATACCTGCATCCAGACAGGCATCAACAAAGGTAGTCTGATAATCCAAATCGTCCTCGGGAAGAGAAACAAAGAGTCCGTCGGTCTCCTCAACGCAATGGCTGGCGATTTGCCGGAGAATCATATTCTCGCTTATACATTCGGCTGCACTTTCACGGTCGGTCACGGCATATCGAGCACCACTATGCATCAATCCGTGATTTCTGCCAGTAGCACCATTGGCAAAATCCATGCGTTCCACCAACAACACCTTCAATCCGCGCAAAGCGCAGTCACGGGCGGTACCAGCGCCTGTGATACCGCCACCTATTATGATAACGTCATATTCGGGGCTCACATTTTTAAACTCCATAGGCACATTAATTAGATGGTGGATTTGACATTCACACTAACACCAATTAATAAATATTGTTCTTGCTACAAAGATACAAAAAAAACTACTAATGCCATACATTTTAATACTTTTTTAATTATGCCCAAACTGCAACACGCAACACATAACAACCAGTTCTTTGACTTTCGCTTTATATATCATGGTTTTTTTAGAAAAATCGGGAATTATTTGCCGATTTCAAATAAAAAAATTATTTTTGTATCGGAAGAATTAGGCACTTACCGTTATTGATAGCACGCAAAATATCAACTCAGATAAGTACCATCGCCTAAAAGACTTAATATCATATATATAAAAACATTTTTTGACTTATGAACATACTAATTGTTGGTACCGGCTATGCTGGGCTTGTTACTGGAGCCTGCTTCGCCGACTTAGGCGTGAAAGTAACATGCGTCGACACCGATGCCCGTAAAATAAACCTTCTGCTTTATGGCGGTCTGCCAATCTACGAACAAGGTTTGGAAGACATTGTAAAGCGCTCGGTAGAGGCACAAAGATTATCTTTCACAAGCAATTTTTCAAATGTTTTTGACGATGTTGATTATGTATTCTGTGCCGTCGACACTCCTCCGGCAAAAGATGGAGGCACCGACATGCAACAGGTTATCGACACAGCGACCCGTTTTGCTAATCAAATCAACAAATATGCTGTGTTCATCATTAAATCGACTGTACCATTAGGAACATCAAAAATCATAAAACAGCTGATTCAAGGCATCCTAGATGAGCGAAAAGTGGATTTTGACTTCGACGTTGTGTCTAACCCCGATTTCCTTACTGAGGGCAACGCAATCAAAAATTTCATGAAGCCTGACCGAATCATACTTGGTGTAGATAATGATCGCTCACGCAAGGCAATGGACCTGCTGTATCACCCTCTCAAGTTCCAGTACTTCCCTGTAATATACACCGACCCCACTACTGCCGAGATGATTAAGTATGCAGCAACCTCAATGCTTGCAACACGAGTAAGCTTCATGAATGAGATTGCCAACCTCTGTGAACTGGTGGGAGCTGATATCAACACCGTGCGTCATGGTGTGGGAACTGACAGCCGCATTGGTCCCAAGTACATTTATCCCGGTTGTGGTTATGGTGGCACTTTGTTCCCCAAGGATATCAACGACCTTATCAACATTGGAGAGAAGAACGGCTACTCAATGGAGGTCCTTAAAGCTGTTGACAAAGTAAATACTAGACAGAAGCAACGTCTGTTTGAGAAATTCCGTGACTTCTACAACGGTGACATTAAGGGAAAGACTGTAGCACTCTGGGGACTCTCATTCAAGCCTAATACCGACGACATCCGCGAGTCGCCCGCTATCACCACCATCAACATGTTGTTGCAGGCTGGGTGCCACGTGAGAGTATTTGACCCAGTCGCAATGAATGCCATCAAGTACAGGATGAACGACATATACTGCGCTCTCGACATCTATGACGCTGTTAACAAAGCCGATGCTGTGATGCTTGTTACTGAGTGGCGGCAATTCCGTGTTCCTGCTTGGGACCGCATAAAAGAACTGATGAACATTCCTCTTGTGATTGATGGCCGAAATATCTATGACCGTCACGAACTTGAGCAAAAAGGCTTCAACTACTTCTGCATTGGAAAATAACGGTCTGTTTTGGAACAAAGAATTAATTAATTCAATTTTTAATCGGTGTTATTAGAAATAAATTCCTATCTTTGTAGATTGTATCTGAGTCAAGAGAGGAAAGATAACAAAAACGAGATTGAAAAATGAGTCATTTCATAGATGACAATCAACTTAAAACAAATAACTTAACGATATGTTAAAACGCTTTTTTCTTATAGTGTGTGGATCCTTTGTGGGTACATTTCTGGCATTATTGTGCATGATAATCACAACAGTTCTCATGAGTTTTGTGATTTTCGGATCTATGTCAAGTTCAATGAGTAAAAAAATAGAGAAGAACTCCATCATGTATATGCGCCTAGAAGGTTCGCTTGATGAGCGTGAGACAATGAATCCTGCAGCATTCATGACTTTGATGCCTTCTCAAGAGAAAAACCAAAGTCTGTCAACACTCATAAAGGGTTTGAAGCTCGCTAAGCATAATAACGATATTAAAGGGCTTTATATTGACTGCCGTGGCATGGCTGCTGGCATGTCGTCATTATATGAACTGCGCAAAGCAATCGAAGATTTCAAAAGCAGCAAGAAGTTTGTCTATGCTTTTGGAGACGCTGGCATCAATCAAGGTGACTACTATCTGGCTAGTGTTGCCGACAGCATTTTCGTCAATCCTGAGGGCATGGTCGACGTGCACGGCTTGGGTTCAATGACTCCTTATATGAAAAAACTCCTTGATAAAGTGGGTGTTGAGATGCAAGTTGTTCGCGTGGGCACATTCAAGAGCGCTGTTGAGCCTTTTATGCTTGAAAGCATGAGTGATGCCAACCGACTGCAACAGGAGCATTACCTGGGGAGCTTATGGAAAGTCATATCTGAAGACATTGCAAAATCCCGCAACATCGACATTACTCGCTTTAATGCTCTAACTGATAGCTTAATGGCAACCATGGATACCAAAGAGTTGAAAGCCAATAAGCTTATTGACAACATATGCTATCGCTCTGAGATGGATGATAAATTGCGTGCACTCACCAAAGTTGAAAAGGACGAAGACCTGAAACTGGTTACAGCAAACGATTTGATTTCATCAAGCAGCAACCTGATGACATCAGGTGACCAAGTGGCTGTGGTTTATGCCACTGGCGAGATTGATGGAACAACAGGCCGTGTTCCAGGCATGGCCAGCGACGGCATTGACAGCGAGGATCTCGCAGCAACTATTCGCAAGCTTCAATATGACGACGAAGTCAAAGCCCTTGTTCTTCGTGTGAATTCTCCTGGTGGCAGTGCTTTTGGCAGCGAGGTCATTTGGAAAGCTATCGAAGATTTTAAGAAAACCGGCAAACCCGTTGCCGTATCAATGAGCGACTATGCTGCATCGGGCGGTTATTATATCTCTTCAGGATCACAACGCATCTTTGCCGAGCCTCTCACTATTACCGGCAGCATAGGCATCTTCGGTATGTTCCCCAATGCCAGCAGTCTTATCAACAACACCCTAGGTGTAAAAATTGAACAGGTAACGACCAACAAGAACTCACTCGTCGGAAATATGTTTACACCACTGAGAGACGATCAGATTGCAGCATTGCAGAAAATGGTAAATCGAGGATATGAAACGTTTACAAAGCGATGTGCCGATGGTCGCAATATGTCGCAAGACAGCATTAAGGTAATTGGTGAAGGTCGCGTGTGGGATGCCGTAACAGCAAAGGAAATTGGTCTTGTTGACGAGTTAGGTGGCCTTGACGATGCCGTGAAATGGGTTGCCAAGCAGGCCAAACTTAAAGAAGGTAATTACGCGGTTATTGATTATCCCGATGCCGAGATGTCGTTCATGGAAATGTTCGGCTATATGTACTCAATGAAGCAGAACCGTGAACTGCGTGAGCGCATGGGCATGTTCTACACCTATTACGAACAACTTGAGACCATCCTAAACCGCGACCATCTGCTCTGCATCATGGAACCAATAGAGATTGTTTTTTGATAAATAGACACATCAACCCTTAGGGATGGATTTAGATAATGTAATACGAATAAGCCGCAATGTGCTGGAGGCAACAGAAAAGGTTCTCCTCACTCCTTTATCATGGATTTATGGTGCAGGGGTGTGGTTCCGACAGTTAGGCTTCAACACAGGCATACTCAAGCAGGAGGAGTTTGACGTGCCGGTAATCACCATTGGCAATGTCACCGTGGGAGGAACAGGAAAAACCCCTCATGTGGAATACATCGTGTCACGACTATGCCGCAAATATGAGATTGCCGTGCTCAGCCGTGGATACAAGCGCCGCACTAAAGGATTTGTACTTGCTAACGATAATCTGTCACCTGTTGACTTAGGTGATGAACCATATCAAATCTACCGAAAGTTCCGCAACCTTGTAACCGTAGCAGTGTGTGAGGACCGTCGCAATGGAATAAACCAGTTGCTGCGCATTAATCCCAACATCAATCTTGTCATACTGGATGATGCCATGCAGCATCGTTACGTTAAGCCTCTTGTCAGCGTCGTCATGGTTGATTACAACCGCCCACCCTATGAAGACAAACTACTGCCATTAGGACAATTGCGAGAGCCGGCCGACCGCATTCTCAAGTGCGATATGGTTGTTGTCACCAAGTGCCCCGATGACGTAAAACCTGTGGACCTGCGCATGATAAAGGAACACATGGATCTATTTAAATTCCAGCAGCTTTATTTTTCTAAAGTACAATACGGAGCACCCGAACCCGTGTTCCCCATCGGAAATCCCGACCTGACGTCACTCAATTGGCTTGATAAGGACGACCTGATTTTAGGAATTGCCGGCATTGCCAATCCACGTCCATTCACAAAATATCTGAAACAGTTTGGGACCAGGCTTAAAGTCATTCACTACGATGACCATCACACCTACACTCGTGATGATTTCCGATACATTTTCAAGTTATTCCATGAACTGGAGGGTAAACGCAAATACATCGTTACTACCGAGAAAGATGCTGTGCGCATTCTCAACAGCCCATACTTCCCTCCAACAAGGCAGAATAACATCTATTTCATTCCTATTCATGCCGATTTCCTAAACTACGAGGACCGCGACTTTATCTTAGAGTTGCAAAAGAAGATAGAAGGATTAGATTGACAATAATAGGGACACTTCAATACCAACAAAGAAAACTTTTAATATTTTTAATACTATAACATTATGACTAAAGAAATTAACTGGATAGAGAAAATCCAAGAAACCGCTGCTTTCATCAAAGAGAAAGTGGGTGGCGAGATGCCTAAAGTGGCAATAGTGTTAGGTTCGGGACTTGGAAACCTGGCCGACAAGATTGATATAAAGGTTGCTATACCTTATGGCGAGATTCCTAATTTCCCAATTTCTACTGTTGAGGGACACAAGGGACAACTTATCTTTGGTATGTTAGGCAAGAAGTATGTCATGGCTATGCAGGGACGTTTCCACTACTACGAGGGATACTCGATGAAGGAGGCTACATTCCCCATTCGTGTCATGAAGGCTATTGGAGTTAAGGTTTTGTGCGTGAGCAATGCCGCCGGTGGCATGAACCCCGACTTCAGAGTTGGCGACGTGATGCTTATTACCGACCACATCAACCTTTTCCCCGATCATCCCTTGCGTGGCAAGAACTACAATGAACTTGGCCCACGCTTCCCTGCAATGAACGAAGCATACAGTCACCGCATAATCGACTTGGCGCGCAATATTGCAAAAGAGAATAATATCCGACTGATGGAAGGTGTTTATGTGGGAACTCAAGGCCCCACCTTTGAGACTCCATCTGAATACCGTTATTTCTATCGTATTGGCGGTGATGCAGTGGGCATGAGCACTGTACCCGAGGTGATTGTTGCCCGCCATGCCAATATGGAAGTGTTTGGACTGAGCGTCATTACTGACCTTGGCGGTGAAGGCATCTATGTTGATGTATCGCATGAGGAAGTTCAACAGGCTGCCACAAAGGCAGAGCCAATCATGACTTTGATGGTACAAGAGGTTATCAACCGCCTTGACGAGGTATAATCCTCTTCTACTTTTAACTACAGATTATTCTGATTTGTCGGACTTACATTTTCGGTCACATCAGAATAATCTGTAATTATTTATCAACACATTAATATTCAGATTATGAGCGAAACCGAAATTTCAACACTTGGAGAATTTGGGCTGATTGAAGCCATGACACGCGATTTCAAAGTAAAGAATGCATCTACCCTACGTGGTGTGGGCGATGATTGTGCCGTGCTTGACTATGCCAACAAGAAGACTCTGGTAACAACTGACCTACTTCTCGAAGGCATCCACTTTGACCTTACCTATACCCCACTCAAGCATCTAGGATACAAGGCCGTTGCAGTAAACTTGAGTGATATCTACGCCATGAATGGCACTCCACGACAAATCACGGTTTCGCTGGGAATATCCAAACGCTTTACCATTGAGCATATCAACGAATTATACGCTGGTATCTATTCCGCCTGCGAGCGATATGGTGTAGACCTGGTAGGAGGCGACACTTCAGCATCAGTTACAGGCCTGCTCATCAGTATCACCTGCATCGGCGATGCTGATGAGAACGAAATTGTATATCGAAATGGAGCACATGACACCGATCTGATATGCGTAAGTGGTGATCTCGGTGCCGCATATATGGGCCTGCAGCTGTTGGAACGCGAACGAGCCGCCAGTGCAGGTCAAAGTGATTTCCAACCCGATTTCGCTGGTCGAGAATACCTGCTTGAACGACAATTGAAACCTGAATCCCGCGCTGATGTAATAGCCGAATTGCGTGAGCTTGGCATAAAGCCCACTGCCATGATGGATGTTAGCGATGGGTTGTCAAGTGAACTGCTGCACATCTGCAAGCAGAGCAATGTAGGGTGCCGCGTCTATGAAAACCGCATACCCATAGATTATCAGACCGCTGTAATGGCAGAGGAACTGAACATGAATCTTGTGACTGCAGCAATGAATGGAGGCGAGGATTATGAGTTGCTGTTTACAGTGCCACTTACTGACCATGAGAAAGTGGAACAGATGAAGACAGCACGACTAATCGGCCACATCACGAAACCAGAACTTGGGGCTTACATGGTGACCCGTGACGATGCTGAAATGGAAATCCGCGCCCAAGGATGGAATGCATTTGACGATTAATGCTTGATTAAGGCGATAATAAGTGCTGCGTAGATGATTAACGGGACAACAACGCAAATTAACACAGAGCTAAGATAGTAGTCCCATCCTATATGTTTAAACCAAAGAAGGAAATCGACCGATTTTTTGAAGGCCCAGTCACACCAATGCCTGAAGTTGTTGTGGTGAACGGTGAGGATAACTAGCCAGGCCGTAACGAGCAGTATGGTGGTAATAGGAGCCTTTATCAAGAAGTCGATCATCACAGTCCATGTGAGAGGAACTATCAGGTAGTAAACTATGATGTTAATTTCATTGTAACTCAGGCCTAAATTTTGTGCGATAAAGTATAACGCACTGGCAACAAACTGGAAACACTTGTTAATCATTAACTTTGTTTATCGGTGATGGCGATGGTGCTTGTATGTTCTCTTGTGATGCCGAGAAGTGTGTTTTGAAGATGATTTACCATTAGTATTTTTCATCTTTTCAATCGCTTTCAATTCCTTGTTATCTATAGGTCCTTTTTCTTCGTTATCATTAACCTCAAGTGCTTTCAGTTCATTACGAAGTTTAATTGCTTCGGCATAGGCACGACGCAAACTTTGCTTGCTGTCGCTGTTGATTCCATATTTATCGGCAGGAGGAATGACAAGTAACGCACCATAAGGAATCTTGTGGTAGTTCGGATATTTCTCCTGATTCTCAAGTGCTATATACACCCAGAAAGCTTGGTCGCCATAGTGGCGTTTTGCCATGTCAAACAAGCGGTTGTTGTTGCGTAGCGTATCGTTGATGATTGGTGTTGCTGCTGATGGTAGTGGGGCTATGGTATCGGTTTTAGCAACAGTCGCGGTAGAGCCTTTTCTCGAATAATGAGTAGCAATTCCTGCAACTAGTGCTATGGCTGCGAGAACGGCGGCAATTGCCAGCCATTTTATTTTGTTTGAAGGTTTTGCAGGAAAATTAGCTGGCTCCTTGGTTACTTCTCTTGGCAAGACCTGCCCCCTTTGTAGTGGTTCTTCTACAAACTCAGCCTTCGGTTCTTGCTCAACCTCAACAGGGTGACTGTCTTCGGCGGGCTCAATCGTTTCAGAAAGTTCTACATTCTCCACAGAAGCAGCAGGTTTGGTATCCACGCTGGCATCAATCTGGGCCAATTGCTTGTCCGTCACCTCATCGCATAATTCCACTGGCTTGAATTGTGCAAACGGAGCATTCACAGTTTCTGAAAGTAAACTATCTGGAATAAAAGTCACTTCTACCCCTTCGGTGTCATTCTTGACATTAAAAGTACCTAACCCTTTGAGCTTAACGCTTTGTCCTTCTGAAAGAGATTGTGTTATGACAGCAAACAACTCCTGCAAGAACAGTTCGCTCATGCGGTTTGTCGTGCTGGCTTTCTTTGCTACCAACTCAACCAATTGTAAAAATGCTATCTTCTCTCTCATGACTGGTTGAGTTTTTTCTTTAGAACACTGCTCATTACAAACTCAACCTCCACACGAGGAGGAATAAGCATACGCTTGCCGGTTTCTTTCTCTATCTCAATGGATTCTTTATGGTTTACTGCCTCAAATGAGCCGAATCCAGGAACAGAAATGCTGTCAAGCTCCAAGCAACGTTCTGTGACAACGTTGCTCAGAGCCTCAAGCAATTTATTGATATCACTCTTGCTACGGCCGAGTGATTTAGAAAGCTTCTTTACTAATTCTTTGTGCTGCATGATTCTAGAGTTTCTAGAAATTCTAGAGTATCTAGAAGTAAGAACTACTTCTTCTGTGCCTTTGCCCAGCTGTCTTTCAAACCAATAGTGCGGTTAAATACCAAATGTTCAGCAGTACTGTCAGAGTCAACACAGAAGTAACCAATGCGTTGGAACTGGAACTTATCCTCTGGCTTGGCAATTTGTGCCAGATAAGGCTCAATCTTTGCATTGGTCAGCACTCTGAGTGAATCAGGATTAAGTAGCTCGCGGAAATCCTTATCGGTCTCAGCAGATGGATTCTCAACAGCAAACAAACGGTCATAGAGTCGCACTTCAGCATCCTTGCAGTGACGTGCTGAAACCCAGTGCAACGTACCTTTTACCTTGCGCATACTTCCAGGAGTACCACTCAAAGTCTCTGGGTCATAAGTACAGTGAATTTCAATGATGTTACCATCTTCATCTTTCACAACCTCATTACACATTATAATATAACCGCCTTTCAGTCGAACTTCCTTACCTGGAGTCATGCGGAAGAATTTCTTGGGAGGTTCTTCCATGAAATCGTCGCGCTCGATATAAATTTCACGGCAGAATGGCATCTCGTGAGTGCCGGCATTTTCCTGCTCTGGATTATTGTCCATCGCAAGCATCTCAACCTTATCTTCGGGATAGTTAGTTATTACCACCTTCACTGGATTGAGGACGACGCACACGCGGTTGGCATTTTTGTTCAAGTCCTCTCGAATGTTGTGCTCAAGCAGGTCAATATCATTGAGTGCTTCATATTTGGTATAACCTATGTCATCAAGGAAGTTTTTGATAGACTGAGGAGTATAGCCGCGACGACGCAGACCACAAATAGTAGGCATGCGTGGGTCATCCCATCCGGCAACCAGTCCTTCCTTTACCAGTTGGAGCAGCTTGCGCTTTCTCATCACGGTGTAGGTAAGGTTCAGACGGTTAAACTCAATCTGACGTGGACAGTACTGGTCAACTGTATCACCAGCCAACAAGTGAGCAAAATAATCGTAGAGTGGACGGTGAGGAACAAATTCAAGTGTGCAAATTGAATGAGTCACACCCTCAAAATAATCACTCTGGCCATGGGCGAAGTCATACATAGGATAAACCTTCCAAGTGGTTCCGGTGCGCCAGTGGGGAGTCTTGATGATACGGTACATGATAGGGTCGCGGAAGTGCATGTTGCTCGATGCCATGTCAATTTTAGCACGCAACACACGAGCTCCTTCATCAAATTCACCCTTGTTCATGCGCTCAAAAAGGTCAAGGTTTTCCTCTACCGAACGGTTGCGGTAAGGACTTTCGGTACCTGCCTGTGTGGGAGTACCTTTCTGCTGAGCAATTTGCTCGCTTGTCTGGTCATCTACATAGGCAAGACCTTTTTTAATCAGTTCAATGGCAAAGTCATAAAGCTTTTGAAAGTAGTCGCTGGCATAGTACAGACGGTCACCCCAGTCATAGCCCAGCCAATGAATGTCGCGCATGATAGACTCCACATACTCAGTGTCCTCTTTCTGGGGATTTGTGTCATCGAAGCGCAAATTGCATGTACCGCCAAACATCTCAGCTACTCCGAAATCCATGCAAATGGCCTTAGCATGACCAATGTGTAAGTAACCGTTAGGTTCTGGCGGGAAGCGAGTATTCAGTCGTCCTCCATTCTTGCCCGCTGCCAAATCATCTGCAACGATTTGCTGTACAAAATTCAAAACTTTTTTCTCCTCAATA
>JAEEGL016884465.1_pt1 | contig 12529 bp, 13 predicted proteins | sample 9134231 | NCBI WGS metagenome assembly JAEEGL01 (sample SAMN16246548, study PRJNA631951) | gut metagenome | biome: gut microbiome; feature: rumen; material: fiber-attached | host: Bos | place: Iran: Karaj | collected 2018-10
GTAAAAAGAATTTATAAAATGAAAAAGAAGAAAAACCTGTTTTTGTTACATTAACAGGCTTTTCGTTTGTTTCTATCAGTATTGTTTTGCATATTAACGGTTCAGTAAAATATAAACCATTAAAATATGAAAGATTACAAACAGGACAATTATCTGAATTATGATTTTCTTGTTTATGACTGTTTTCGTTGGAATCTTTTGATGAGTCAGTTTTATGAGTGTTATCTGATATATTGATTGAATTGCTGAAAACAGAAGAATTTGTTTTTTCTGAACAATGAAAATCATGAGGCAAAGAAAATGCAAGAATATACAAAACAAGAGCTATTAAAGTTGAAATAGCTGTAAAATTGAATAAAACCTTATTTTTGTAATTAATTCTTGAAATTTTCATAAAACCACTATGAAGACTAATATTAAAAATATTATAAAAAGTCAAGCCTTTAATTCTTTATGTTGACAGATAACTGAACCATAAAATGTTTTGCATAGAAATAAAAAAGAGTGTAAGATAGATTGTACGCCGTTCAAGATATTGAAAGACAAAATAAAATATAAGAGGGATGTTTTATGGCTCTGATATTGGTCAGAGAAATAGTACAAGATCAAAATCTAATTGTTGTCGCAGGCAAAGAAGGGCTAGACCGTAAGATAATATCTTCAGAAGTTCACCGTCCTGGGCTTGAGTTAGCTGGTTTTTTTGAACATTTTGGATATGAACGAATTATTGTTCTAGGTCGTACCGAACTTGCTTATCTTGGTGAACAACAGGCAGAAACAAGAAAAGTAAGATTGCGTCAGCTATTATTTTTTAATATACCCTGTATTATTATTACCGATGATTTGTTGGTATTAGATGAGTTAATTGAACTTTGTAACCAGAAGAGTATTCCTCTATTGAGAACTCCTGCTAGAACGGGTGAATTTATTTATGAACTTTCAAGTTATTTGCATAATAGATTTGCTCCTAGAAAAAGTGTACACGGGGTTTTTGTAGAAGTATACGGTGTAGGTATTCTTATTATGGGTGCATCTGGAATAGGTAAAAGTGAATGTGCCCTAGAATTGATAAAACGAGGTCATAGACTGGTTGCAGATGATGCGGTTCAGTTAATGAAGATAAGTGATACCAAAATAGTAGGTTCTCCAGATGATATGATAAGACATCATATGGAGATTCGCGGTTTAGGTATTATTGATATACGTTCTCTATTCGGTATTGCAGCAACGGCTGATGAAAAGAATGTTGATATGGTTATTAACCTTGAAAAATGGGATGATAATAAAGAGTATGACCGACTTGGAATCTTTCAGCGAACGGTTAAATTTTTAAAAGTTGAGATTCCGTCGACTACAATTCCTGTTAGGGAAGGAAGAAATCTTGCGGTCGTTGTTGAAACTGCAGCAATGAACTTCTATTTGCGCAGAATGGGCATAATGAGTGCAGAACGTTTTTCAAGGCAGCTAAAGGCTAAAATGGCTGGAGACATATAATGCATTTCAGCCTTCGCCGATTAATAAATCATAAGGTTAGAGCTCGCAGATGGGTTGCTTATTTGGGGCTTGGCTTACTGATTATGGGGTTCGGCTTTACTATTTTTTCATTGTCAGTTTTAATGCTTGCACCTGCAACTGTTGAAACCTTAAGATCTTTTCATCCTATGGCTTTAGCTTTTACTGCATTTACAGCAATGCTTATAAGTAGTTTCTGGTTTTATAAGGGTTTTAAATTAGCATTTGAAATCCTTGATAGTAGAGATTCGGAGCTATCAACCAAACTTAAGGAATTTGTTTTCCACAGAAATAGAAAAGATGAAAGACCTTCGTTGGTTGCTTTGGGCGGTGGAACTGGTTTAAGTTCTCTTTTAAAAGGTTTGAAAGAAGTAGATGTAAGACTTACCGCAGTTGTAACAGTAACCGATGATGGTGGTTCTTCTGGTCGACTCAGAAAGGATTTACAGATTCTTCCACCAGGTGACATAAGAAACTGTATTGTTGCATTGTCAAGATCTGAAAGTTTGCTTTCCAGACTTTTCCAATATAGGTTTTCTGAAGGTGGAGATATTGAAGGGCATAGTTTTGGTAACCTGTTTATTGCTGCTATGACAGGAGTTATTGGAGATTTCAGTAGTGCTGTTCGTGAAGTAAGCAGTATTCTTGCTATAAAAGGGCATGTTGTACCTGTAACCAATGACAATGTTCAACTTCATGCTGATTTTGAAGACGGAACCGAAATGGTTGGCGAAACAGCTATATGTGAAGTAAAGAAGCGTATAGCTAAAATGTCTCTTGTGCCAGTTTCCCCAGAGCCCAATCAAGAAGCTTTAAGCGCTATAGACGATGCGAATATGATTATTCTAGGTCCTGGTAGCCTTTATACTAGTGTAATTCCTAATTTGCTTGTTCCTGGTGTTGTTGAGCATATTAATAAAAGTGAGGCAACAGTTGTTTATATATGTAATGTTATGACTCAACCTGGTGAAACAGATGATTTTAATGCTCTTGACCATGTTAAAACAATACTTGATAAAACAGGTTTGGATAAGCTTGACGTTGTGATTGTTAATTCGAGAAGAGCTGCAAAAAATCTTATGACAAAATACGAGGCCAAGAATCAGTATTGGGTTCCGCCTACGGTAAAGAAAATAGAAGAACTTGGAATAAGAGTTGTCGCTGCAGATTTACTTTCAGAATCTGATTTGTTAAGACATAATCCTAATACTTTAGCCAATATAATTGCTAATCTTGTAGTTGAAACAAAAAATAATGATACAGATATTAAAGATTTGAGCAATGAAGATTAGATATAGCTTTTTGAAGCTAGATAGAATAGGTTGAAAGCTTACTTTTTTTATGGTACTTTAACCTCATTATGCATCCTATATTATTTCAAATTGGCTCTATTAGAATAGGCTCCTACGGCGTAATGCTGGCAACAGCTTTTCTGACTGGTTTTTTATTGGTTAATAGACAGTTTAAAAAAGCTGGTGTTAGTGTGGATTTAGCTTGGGATTTACATTTTTTAGCTATTTTTGGTGGCATGGTTGGTTCAAGAATAATGTATGTTTTAGAAAATATTCCTGAATTCTTGGCTAATCCAATTCACACTTTACTTTTTTCTACTACAGGTTTTTCTGTTCTAGGTGGTTATGTAATGGCTTTTGGGTTATGCATGTGGAGAGTAAAAAAATCTGGTGAGCCATTCTTTAAATTAGCTGATTTATATGCTCCTGGTCTAGCTTGGGGTTACGTATTAGGAAGATTAGGCTGTATTTTTGCTGGAGATGGCTGTTATGGTATTCCTTGTAAATTGCCTTGGGCGATGACTTTCCCTAATGGAATCGTTCCTACGTTAAGCAGTACTAATAGTTTGTTGGTATCCAAATATAAAGAATTATTCCCTAATGAACCGATTCCAACTGATATTCCTGTGCATCCAACACCTTTGTATGAATCATCACTTTCTTTTATTCTTTGCATGATTTTGCTTTATGGAACCTGGTGGAAAATAGGGAAAGGTCATAAATTTGCATTTTTCCTGGTCTGGTTTGGAATAGCAAGGTTTTTTATTGAGTTTATAAGACTCAATCCTTTCGATTGTTTTGGAATGACTTCAAGTCAGTGTCTTGCAATATGTTTTATTGTCTCAGGAATTATTATTTTTGCTACTTCTGGCAAGAGAGAAGTCTATAAGCAAGCATAGCTTGGAGATATAAGATAGAAGATAGAAGAAATGAGAGCGCAGAGCAGCAATGCAATAGAGCGGACAGCAGACGCGAGACCTCAAACTAGAGAGCAGAGATAAGAGATGAAAGAAGTCTACACATTTGTCATAAAAAGTATAGCGTATGGGCTTGCCCTGAAAGCTATACGTTTATGACAATGGGTAGACTTCAAAAGGGTGTGTAGATTGCCACGCCTTTGGCTCGCAATGACGTAAAACTTGCGGTTTCGCGGAGGAGAATAAGGTTGAGCAAGCAGACTGTCCGCTTTAAAAAAACGAGAATTGAGAAACGAGAAATTTAAGATAGAAGAGGGAAGATAGAAGATAGAAGATAGAAGAGGGAATTCTGACTAAAAATAATAAAACCGCTGGCATTAGGCCAGCGGTTTTATGTTATCTTCGAACTGTTTTTACTGGAAAAGCAGATACATACTCAAAAGTAGGCAGTCTGACTATAGAACCCATATCATTTATTATTTCGTAGAACTGCCATTCTGTTCTGCCTGTAAAGGTTATCATTGTTTTTTCCTTTATGAAATTCGGGAAACCGCCTTTTGAGGTCATAATCAAAAATACCGGTTGATTATTAAAATGTTTGTTAAGTTTGTAATCGTTATCGATTTTGTTCATGTATTCCAATTCATCGCGATCACATTCTTTTATCATTAACAGGAAATCTCTGCCATATCTTGTGATTCTTCTGGCTATATAACCAGTCCACTCAACTGAAATAGCATTAGTAAAGTTGTTCTTATAGTTAATATCGGATAATTGGTAGTATTTTAATGAAGTTGGAGCAAAGTTCTTGCGAGTTTCAACAAAGCCTTGCTGCATTGGAGCGAGTTGCTGATTACTTTCATTAACGCGGAATTTTGCAATTTCAAGCTTTCTTAGCGCGTCTCGTCTTGCACCATCAGGAAGACTGTTGGTAGAAATAGCCTGATTAAAAAGGCTTGCGGCTTCTCTAAACTGATTAATAGAGAAAGCATGATTTCCTCTGAGATAAAGGTCATTGGCTAAACTTACAGCAGATTCATTAACCTGCATTTGAAGATTGGAATTACCAGGATTCATGGTATTGGCTTTAATATAAAAATCATTTGCTTGAGCTTGATTTCCCATGTTTTCATATATTCTGGCAATTTCAACTGCGACAGATGCCTGAGGCTTTACACCATAATAAACAAGATAATTTTTGATTGCATCTTCCATTAAGTTTACTTTTGCATAGTTTTTACCAAGTAAATAATAAGCTTCATAATATTTTTCATCTACTCTGATAGCTTCTTCAAGATGCTTTATAGAACCAAAAAGATTGTTTTTCATGCTGAGAGCCTTGCCCATAAGATAGTGAGCTTCTGGACTATCAGGATTATTTTCAAGTACCTTTTCTAAATGTTTTATAGCACCGTCTGTGTCTCCGTTATCTAGCATTGTTTTGGCTTTATTTTCACCAGAAGGTCTTGAAGCCTTAACTGTTACGCTTTGTGGTAAAGGAGGAAGATTCAGATTGCTTGTGCTGGAATAGACTTTGCTGGTTTGTAAAGCATCGCCGTTTTGACTTACTATAGGAGCAGAGGTCTTTGCCTGTTGTTTTGGAGCTGTAGCTGTAGGTGAGTCATAGCCAGAATAGCTAGGCTGATTGGGATAAGGATTTTCAGGCAAAGTGTATTGATTTGTCTGTTTCGGTCTTTTCTGAGTAACCACAGGAGCTGCATAACCGTTTGCTTTGCTGCTGGGACTGCCACTAGGCGGATTGACAACCGAAGCTTTCTTTAATTCTACAGTACATCTAGCCATACCTCTTCTGGCTGCTACCATTGATTGGTCTAAAGAAGCTGCTAGACGATATTCCTTTAAGGCTTCCTGATAATTGCCAGTAAGTTCAAAAAGACGTCCAAGATTAAAGTGAACTCCTGGATGTCTTGGAGATTGTTCATAAGCTTCTTTCAAAATAGAATGAGCTTGTTTGTATCTTTGCTGATATATATGATTTACAGCTTGTTCTACCAGAATATTTGTATTGTCAAATTCGGCAAAAGTATAAGCTGTTACCGTCATTAATATTGATGTTAGGATAAATGTTTTTATTCTTTTCATAAAAAGGTTCCAGTTCTTTGACCAAACATATAAACATATGATATCATAACTTTAGTTAATTCAGTTGGAGGATAAAAATATGTCTATATTTCGTTTCATTTGGTGGGCATTAGTTATTAGCGTTTGTGCTTTTGCCGGTTATATTTACGGTTATCTTTCTGAATAATAGATACAAAATACAGTAAATTAAGTAATAAAAGGCAGTCGTTTTTATTCGGCTGCTTTTTTACTATTTACCATAGATTATATTCTTTAAACTGGCTGTGCTTTTTGGCAAGTTCTTTGTATTCTTCATGCAGTTCTGCCACACCAAATAGTGCTGCTGTTAAGAAATCGGTTTTATCATAACCGCTTTCTTTTTTTAATTCAGCAAAATTGGCCCCTTCTGCAAGCCTGTCCAAGATTTTTTCAGATGTAGTTTTGTAAGCAGACATTTACACTTCTCCTACTTATATTATAAAGCTACATTTCAGATATCGGCATATTTTTTATAAAGTATTATTTTTGTTTTGAGTTGTTGCTTTATATTTTTTTATATTTTCAATTTTTTTTGAATGTAACCATTGACGAATTCAATAGGTGTGGTATTATCCAAAATAACAATTATTTTACTAGGAGTCTTTATGATTCTAGATTCAGTGAATTTTAGAATGTCTAACAACTTTTTGGGGCTTCATGATGAAGTTTCCAGATACGAAGATTCAAAAGCCGTTATAATACCTGTTCCTTACGATAGCACTACTTCTTATCGTGCAGGAACTCGAGAAGGTCCTGCAGCATTAATTGCTGCTTCACGTCAAGTTGAGCCATTTGATTTGGATTTAAAATGTGAACCTTTAACTTATGGGGTTCATACTCTTCCAGAACTAGAAATAGATGTAAACAGTCCGGAAAATACAATCAAAAATTTAGAAAACGCAACTAGAAAAGTTTTAAAAGACGGAAAATTTCCTGTTATGATTGGTGGGGAACATAGTCTTACTCCTGGTTGTGTAAGGGCTTGCAGTGAAAAATATAAAAATCTTTCCGTTCTACAGATAGATGCGCACTCTGATTTGCGTGATATTTATGAAAAATCTCACAACTCTCATGCTTGTGCAATGAGAAGATGCTGGGATTATGCAAAGTTAACTCAGATTGGTATTAGAAATACAGGTATAGATGAATGGGAATTTATACAAAAAGTTGGGCATGATGGAATTATTTGGGCTGAAGAATTATTAGATCCTGAAAAAAAATGGATTGATAAAGCCATGAACAGATTAACAGAAAATGTTTACATTACTGTTGATCTTGATGGGTTCGATTGTTCTCTTATGCCAGCTACAGGAACTCCAGAACCTGGTGGAATGACTTGGTATCAAGCAATGGATATATTGCTTAAAGTAGTTGAAGAACGTAATGTAGTTGGTTTTGACGTTGTTGAACTTGCTCCGATACCTGGTTTTATTGCTCCAGATTTCTTGGCTGCAAAACTTGTTTTTAAGATTTTGAGCCGTGTTTTCAATAAAAATGGCTGGATAAAATGAGCCAGATTATCTGTCTTGCCTTTATAGGTGCAGTTATTGGCGCTTATTTAGGGAAATATATAGGCTGGGCTATAAGAGCCTGGCCTAGTCACGAAAAGTTTCACTGTGATTATCTGAATTGTCCTTCCTGCATAAAAGGGAAAGAGTTCGGCTGCTGTAATGCAGGTTTAACCCAAGAGAGAATTTATATAGCACTTTCTGCTATTGTGGCAGGAGTAGGGGTGTACTTGTTTGGTTTTTCGATAAAAGCTCTTGTTTCATGGCTTTTTGTATCAGCTTGTTTAATTGTAACCGTTGTAGATATAAGATGCTTTATTATCCCTGATTGCCTTTCTAAGAACGGAATCAAAGCTGGTTTGATTTATGCTGTTATTGGTTGGGCTGTTTTAAAATGGGGTGGTTTTAAGCTTAGTTACTATGTATCTTTAAGTGATTCTTTTATTGGTTTTATTGTTGGCGGTGGTTTCCTTATGTTTTTGGGTAAGGTTTCAGAAGTAGTTTTTAAAAAGCCCGACGGTATGGGTGGTGGTGATGTTAAACTATTGGCTGCAATGGGCGCATGGGCAGGTTGGAAACCAGTAATCGTTACTGTTTTAATAGCCAGTTTTGTAGGTGCCTCTTTTGGTTTATCTGGAATTATTTATGACAGTATAAAAAACAAGAAGGCATATAGACCTATGAGTCATCATATTCCATTTGGTCCATATCTTTGTTTAGGTTTTCTATTAACTTTTTATTTGGGAATGGAACCATTTATGAATTTTTTAAATGCCTATCAGTATTGGATAATGAATAGGTAGCTTTATCTATTACTTTTGTTTGTGGTTTTTTAGACAAGCTCTTAGTAAATTGGTAAAGGAAACTTTTAAAAAGAGTTGACAAATTTTCTAGCTATTGTTAAACTCATTCCCTCATAACTATGTTTTTGTACGGAACTCAAAGGAGTCTTGTTTTTTATGATAGCGATAATCGTTAAAGGTTTTCATATTCTTGTTTGTTTTGCTTTGATAATAATTGTCCTTTTCCAAGCTGATAAAGGAGAAGGTTTGGCTGGTGCATTCGGTGGTGGTGCTTCTTCTACTATATTTGGTGAACGTGGCGGTGCAACCGAAATTTCTAAGCTTACAACTGCATTAGCTATTATATTTATGATTACTTCATCTATTATTGCTTTCTGGGGTCCTGGTTGGGAAAAAGAAGCTGATTTTAATAGAAGCTATAATTCTCAGCCTATTACTGCAACTCCAGCTCCAGTAGCTCCTCAGACTCAAGCTCCTGTTACCGGTGCAGCTGTTCCTACTATGCCAATGGCTACACCAATTACAGATCCGACTCCAATAACAGCTACTCCAGCTCCAGTAGAAACTCCAGCTCCAGTAGCAGCTACCCCAGCTCCAGTAGAAACTCCAGCTCCAGCAGCAGCTACCCCAGCTCCAGTAGAAACTCCAGCAGTAGCTACCCCAGCTCCAGTAGAAACTCCAGCTCCAGCAGCAGCTACCCCAGCTCCAGTAGAAACTCCAGCTCCAGCAGCAGCTACTCCAGCACCAGTAGAAACTCCAGCTCCAGCAGCAGCTACTCCAGCACCAGTAGAAACTCCAGCAGCAGCAGCTACTCCAGCACCAGTAGAAACTCCAGCTCCTGTTGTTGAAGAAACAAAACCTGCTGAAACATCAGTAGTTCCAACTGTAAAAGAAGAAATTAATGCTGTTGTTAATCAGGAAAAAGAAAAGGCCGTAGATGCTCTTAAGACTATGGTTGAAGAAAAGAAATCTGAAGCTGTTGAAGCTATTAAAGAAAAAATAGAAAACAAGTAATTTAAAGAGTATGTCTCCTTTTCCTATATTTGCTGTAATTATAGGAATACTAACAATTATTTGTGCTGCTAATGACTATGATTGGTTTATGAAAAGCAGCAAAGCAGAATTTTTTGTTAAGGTATTCGGTAGGGATGGGGCTCGTGTTTTTTATGGTTTTCTCGGATTATTTATAATAGTATGTGGTGTGATTGCACTTTTATTCGGGTAAACCGCATTTAGAAAGAAAAAAAGACTTGGGAATCCCCCAAGTCTTTTTATTTTTAGTATCGCTTTCTTGTTGGGCTTTCCTTTAAAACTAATAGTGATTGGAGTCACTACATTAATAACCCAGGGCGTTGAAAACGCCCTGGGTATAAAAAATATATATATGCGCCTGTAAGGCGCTACAATCAAAAACTAAGTTAATTATAAAGCATCATCAATAAAAGAAATACTTTGCTTTTGAATTCCATCTTCCATCTTCCCATCTTCTATCTTCCCATCTTCTATCTTCAATCTTATATCTTATATCTTATATCTCTAAAAACAGATTGATATTTTAATAAGTTTAAATAGATTATTGGCGAGCTAATATTATGAATATTAAAAATGAAGAATTAGATAAAGTTTTTCGCGATTTTCTGACGTTAAAGAAACTTCGTCGAACAGGTTGGCAGCTTCGTGGTATACGCGAAGGCGAATCTATTGCTGACCATTGTTTCGGAGTCGTTTTTCTTACTCATTATCTTTCGTCTTTGATAAGTGCAGATATTGATAGAAGTAAAGCTGTTTCTATTGCTATAGTACATGAAATAGGCGAAACAAGGGTAGGAGATATTCCTTATGTTTCTTTGAAATACTTTAAGAACAAAGATGAAATGGAAACCATGGCTATTGAAGATGTACTTTCTCCCTTAGGAAAGGATACAACGGAAGAAAGTCTTGCTTTATTTAGGGAATTCGAAGAAGGAACATCTGTAGAAGGGCGTTTCGTAAAGGCTATAGATAAACTGGAAATGCTTATGACAGCTGCTGAATACGAGAAAGCAGGCTTTTCCGGATTAAAAGATTTCTGGGATAATAAATTTACTTTCAAAGCTTTTGAAGAATTTCCGGAATTGGCAAGCTATGCTGAATTTTTGCTGAATAATAGGTCTAAACGTATAAAAGGGCAGCTATAAATGATAGAAATTAACCATTTAACTAGAAAATTTAATGAACATATAGCAGTTGATGATCTCTGCCTTGAAATTCCTGATGGATCTATGTTCGGTTTTCTTGGTGCAAATGGAGCAGGGAAGACAACTACTTTAAAAATGATTATGGGGTTACTTCAACCTACATCTGGCTTTGTTTCTGTAGATGGTTTAAAAGTATCGGATGACCCTACTGCTATAAAAGCAAAAGTAGGGTATTTGCCAGATGAAGTCTTTTTGTATGACTATCTAACAGGTCGACAATTCTTGGAATTTGTTGCTGATGTTTACAATATTGATTCATCAAAAAAAGAAGCAAAAATAAATTCTTTGCTGGAATCTTTTGGATTAGTTGAAGCAGCTAATGATTATGCAGGAAATTATAGCTTTGGCATGAAGAAAAAACTAGCTTTGGCAGGAATCGTTGTACATGAACCAAAGGTGTTGATTCTAGATGAGCCATTTAATGGTTTGGATCCTCAAGCCACTAGAGATTTTAAGAATATGTTGAGAAAAATGTCTGTTGAAGGTACAACGGTTTTGTTTTCCAGTCATGTGTTGGAAGTTGTAGAGAAAATAGTTACACATGTTGGAATCATAAATAAAGGAAAACTAATGACTTGTGATAGCATAAAAAATATCATTAATAAATATAATAGTCTTGAAAAAGCATTTTTTGAGTTGACGTAAATTTTGCTTGAATATTGCCGAAATGAATATTATACTATATAATTGACTTAGGAGTTTATAGGAATTTAACATGAAAAAAAGTAGTAAAAACTTAGTTTTGACTATTGTACTCAGTCTCTTGGCTGTTGTACCATGTTCCTATGCTCAATCAATAGATGATATATCTGATTTTAAACTTAATGGTGTAGACGAACCTGCCAAAGAATCTGTTAATACTACTTCTAAACCTAGTTTGTTCAGTGGTGAATTTAACCTCTCATTAGGTAGTCAGATGTTGGATTATCAGAATACCAACAGAATTTTTTCATCAGAAGAAAAGCATATTGAAACTGGTTTTGAAGGTTTCAATTCAAAGATTGATTTTGATGAACCAAGTGTAAAATTTAATTCTGATAATCAAAGGGATTTTGTATCTGTTATTACTCTTAATAACTCTTACGAAAGTAATGCCATTGGTTTTAATGATACTAATTCATATTTAACACTTACGGGTAAGAATGGCAGATTAAGTTTTTATGGTGAATATAACCAGTCTAATTTAACTATTGGTTCTGGCAAAGATTATTCTTCTGAAAATAATATTATGCCGTCTGCTCGTGCTTCTATGGGTGATGTGACCAATACTTCAATAGATAGCAATATTAATCCGTCGACTATTTCTTCTGATTACTATCTTGAAGCTATTTATAGCTTTAAGCCAACCTTAAAAGGTAAGGTTGCTTTTAAAAAGACAGTTATTGATACTTTCGATTCAAAAGAAAATATTGAAGTTGAAGGTATTGTAGATGCTTCTTCAGATGTTTCTATTAAAGCTGGTTATTCTAATGAAAACAGACCAGAAGTAGAAAGTAAAGCATCTGGTGAAAAGAAAGTCTGGACTGAATTTATCCTTAAATTTTAATTATTGTTTTGAAAGTTACAGACGTTCGCATTCAAATTATCAAAGCCCCCAAAAATAAACTCAAGGCCTTTTCTACTATTATTCTTGATGATAGTCTGGTTTTAAGAGATTTACGTATTTTTGAATCCGAAAGAGGGGATTTTGTTTCAATGCCAAGTATAAAAGGTCAGAATGGGGAATGGCATGAAATAGTCACATTAATTAGCACTGATTTAAAAGACCAGATAAGCAACTATGTACTTCGTGCTTATAAAGATGAATTAATGAAGTTAGAAAACAAAAACTGATTATTATTAAATTTCTAAAAATATCCCTTGACAGAGATGCTATTCTTTATAAATTTTTGTGCTTGTGATTAAAGTATGCTATGGAGGGTGTTTATGAAAATAAATATGAGTCACGTTATCAAAGGATTGGCAGCAGTGGCTATATGTTCTGTTATAATGCTTGCCAATACTGACCCGGCACAGGCTGTTCTTGAGGGTTCTAACCGAGATAGAATGGAATTCTTGGATTTCTCTGAAACTATTATTAAAGATGGATTGTATGCCAAAACAGGTAAAGTTACTTTCAATCGTAATAAAAAGAAATAC
>JAEEGL011328544.1_pt1 | contig 12528 bp, 11 predicted proteins | sample 9134231 | NCBI WGS metagenome assembly JAEEGL01 (sample SAMN16246548, study PRJNA631951) | gut metagenome | biome: gut microbiome; feature: rumen; material: fiber-attached | host: Bos | place: Iran: Karaj | collected 2018-10
AAAATTTGTCTGCCCGCTTAAGAAAGGCACCTATATGGACATGATGTATATGCCCGACGCATTGGATGCCATGGTCGACATCATGGAAGCCGACCCGACCAAGCTGGTGCACCGCAACTCGTTCAATGTGACGGCCATGAGCTTCGACCCGGAGATCATCTACAACGCCATCAAGAAGTACTATCCCAACTTCGAGATGGAGTACAAGTTTGACCCGATCCGTCAGGCCATCGCCGACAGCTGGCCGAACAAGATGGACGACAGCTGCGCCCGTGCCGAGTGGGGCTGGAATCCCAAGTATGACCTCGACAAGATGACGGTCGACATGATCGAGACTTTGAAGAAGAAGCTGCTGTAAAGCTTTATGGGAGATTCCGCATCAAGTGCGGAATCTCCCATGTAAAAACAAAAAAATAAATAGCTGATTATCAATAAAAATAAAAACCGATGAGCCGATGGGATATAACCGGTGCTTGAAAAAATGAGAATAACAAAGGTGTTTGTGTTATCAGTGGTATTAGTGTTTTCCATGGTTGGTTGCCTCCCGAAATCTAACCAAACTTCAACCAATGAACAAAATACTAATCAGGTTTCAGCCAACGAACAAAATAAAAGTTCGATTACATTGGTAGGAACATCTTGGTATAATGTTTATAACGAAGGAGAAGAAGAAGAGTCAACTGAGACATTCACTTTCATATCAGATGAATGGCTCAAACAGAATTTCGTATATACATATAGGAATGAGTCAAAGGAAGTTATGTGGTATTATAAACGCAATCAAGATGATCCCAATACAGGCACAATATATGAAGCGGACAAGTCTACAGTGGTGGGTACATTTGTTGTTAATGCATTCACATTTACAATTGTCCTTAAAAAAGGTAAAGTTTGTCCGTATTATCCAATAGTAAATTGATAGACGATTTCGAATTGAACCCCGAAAGCTTTTTATCTGGTTTTCGGGGTTCAATGCAAAGAGTCTTCGCTTTTTTTATGGTTGGTTTTAGAATAGTTTGTATCTTTGCATTCAATACTATTTTCGTTAATTAAAAACCGATGTGCCGATGGGATATAACTGGCGTTATTATAGATGAAAAAGATTAACATAGTTGCAGCTCTATTATTCTGCGTTTTATCTGTTTCGGCAGGTCCGTTTGACACTTTTCCGGTTTTAACAAATGCTAATGAGACAAATGAAGATGTTTCACTTGTTGGAACTACATGGTGGAACCCTAGTGAAGATCTTTATTTTACTCTTGTTTTTCTTACGGACCATAAAGTATTTCAGGAAGGGGATTATGGAGGGTATGGAGGTTATAAAATGACCTATTATTATTCTTTTGACGGAAGAAAAGGCGAAATTCGTATGTTTCGTAATTATAGAGAAGAAGATGGCGTAGGCAATAGAGTTGCTGAGTTTATTGTAACTAAGGATAGTGAGGGTAATCCTTCGACCTTGATATTGACAACATATAGTATGGCACCTGGAGATGGAGGAGAACAATTCTACCTTTCTATCCAATACTAAGATTGTAGCTTTGTTTTGAAACGGAGTAATTCGAGCGAATAGCGGAGTCCAATCCTCTCCGCTATTCGTTTTTTTTATGGCTGGTTTTGGAAATAATATGTATTTTTGCGTAAAATCAAAACAAATGCTCTCCAACCTAAACAAATATCATGTCATCTTAGCTTCTAAATCCCCCCGCCGTCAGGAGCTGCTGCGCGGTATGGGAGTGGATTTCGAGATTCTGACCAAGGAAACGCCTGAAGATTTTCCTGCCGATTTGTCCTTGGACGAGGTGCCCAAATACCTCAGCCTGCAAAAGTCCTTGGCCTTTACCGATGAAGAACTGCCCGCTGATTATCTGCTGATCACCTCGGATACCGTCGTGATTTGCGAAGGCGAGATCTTAGGCAAACCGAAAGATAGGGAAGAAGCCGCCCGAATGTTACAGTTACTTTCAGGTAAGACCCATCATGTGGTGACGGGCGTCACGGTGCGCTCGGCGGAGAAATGCGAGTCGTTTGCGGTTAGTTCCAATGTGACCTTCGCCGAACTCAACGACGAGGAAATAAACTATTACATCGAGCATTGCAAGCCCTTCGACAAGGCCGGCGCCTATGGCATCCAGGAATGGATCGGTTATGTCGGCATCTGTGGGCTGGAAGGCTCGTTCTATAATGTGATGGGCCTGCCGACACGAAAATTGTATGAATGCTTGAAGACTTTTTGAGTTTTTTGCTAATTTTGCAGCATATTGCTGTAAAATGGACAAAAAACGTCCCCTCATATTGATTACTAATGACGACGGTTACGCAGCCAAGGGCTTGCGTAAGCTGGTCACGCTGATGCGCTCGCTTGGCGACGTGGTCCTCATCTCTACTGACGAGGTGATGTCGGCCAAGAGCCACTCGTGCTCCATCCGCGACCGTATCTACGTCAGCCTGGCGCACGAAGAGGAGGGCTTCAAGGAGTACCGCTGCAACGGCACGCCTGTCGATTGCGTGAAGTTGGCTTACCAGAAGCTGTGTCCACGACTTCCCGACTTGGTGGTCTCAGGCATCAACCATGGGATGAACGCTGCAACGACAGTGGTCTACTCGGGCACCATCGCAGCGGTTGTCGAGGCATGCATGAATGGCTTGAACGCCATCGGCTACAGCCTCTTCAGCCTCGACCCTGACGCCGACTTCGACCACCTCGACACAGCCATCCTGGAAATCACGAAAAAGGTATTGGACGAAGGTCTGCCCAAGGGCGTCTGTCTCAACGTGAACTTCCCCAAACGCAGCGAAGAGCCCATGAAAGGCGTCAAGGTGTGCCGACAGGCAGCCTGCCGCTGGGTGGAGTATTTTGAAGAGAAATACGACGAGCAAGGACAACAGTACTACGACCTCGACGGCACCTTCGAGAGCGATGACATCCTGCCCGACACCGATCTCTGGGCTTTGGAGCACAACTACATCTCTGTGGTGCCCACCTGCTTCGACTGGACGGTGCATTCACAGATTGAAACGATGAGAGAATTTGAAAAGATAACTGTTTGAAAAATGAAAATCAAAGATAGCTTTTGGCTTGGATTGTTGGTGGGAGCAGCCAGTTTTGGTCTGTTTTACCTCTTGCTGAGCCTCATCAACTGGGAGTCGGTGGGCATCTTCGCCAATCGGGCTCCCTTCTTGCTGGCCTTCATCCCCGGCGTTGTCCTGTTTAGGATGATGCTCGTGAAGTGGAACCTCGAAAAGATGGGCAAGGGCGTGCTAGTCGTCACGGTGGTCGGAATGCTGCTGGTGTTCTTTCTCGTCAAAACAACCGTAACCACATGAGATACTATATCATAGCAGGTGAGGCTTCCGGCGATTTGCACGCGTCCAACCTCGTGGCCGAGATCAAGAAAAAGGATAAAAAGGCCATGTTCAGGGGTTGCGGCGGCGACCTGATGAAGGCGCAAGGCGTCGATTTGCTGAAGCACTACCGCACGATGGCCTATATGGGCTTTGTGGAGGTGGCGGTCAACCTGCGCAAGGTGTTGCGCAATATCGCGCAATGCAAGAAGGATATCGTTGACTATCAACCCGATGTCGTCATTTTGGTCGACTACCCTGGCTTCAACTTCCGCATCGCCAAGTTTGCTCATGAGAAAGGCTTCAAGGTGTTCTATTACATCTCGCCGCAGGTGTGGGCCTGGAAACGCCGTCGTGTGCGCAAGATCAAGGCTTCTGTCGACAAGATGCTGGTGATCCTTCCCTTCGAAGAGGAGTTTTACAAGCGTTATGGTGTCGACGTGACCTACGTGGGTAACCCGCTATTGGACGAGATGGCTAAGTTTGGCACGGCCAACCGCTCTATCTTTCTCCGTCGCAACAGCCTCGGCGAGAAACGCGAGATCATCGCCCTTCTCCCCGGCAGCCGCAAGCAAGAGGTGAAACGGATGCTGCCCGTGATGCTGAAGATGGTGCCGCGTTTCCCCAACTATCAGTTTGTGGTGGCCGGTGTCTCTTCGCTCGACAAGGACCTCTACAAAGGCATCATGGGCAACACCGACGCCTTCTTTGTCGAGAATCAGACCTATGAGCTGCTGCAAAACTCGAGTGCCGCCCTCGTCACTTCGGGTACGGCCACCCTTGAGACGGCGTTGCTCACCGTGCCCGAGGTGGTGTGCTATAAGGCCACTGGGTTATCCTACCGCCTTGCCAAATCTATGATCAAGGTGAAGTTCATCTCGTTGGTCAACCTGGTGATGGATAAGGAAGTGGTCAAGGAATTGATCCAAGGCGACTTGAACGAAGAAAACCTGGCTGCTGAGTTGGAGCTGCTGTTGCACAACGGCAAACGGCAACGACGGCTGCTTGAAGACTACGACGAGCTGCGCGACCGTCTGGGCAATGCCGGCGCCTCCGAGAAGGCTGCAGCCCTTATTTGTGATGCATTGAAAAAGAGATAATGTCGACTGCCATGAAAAGAATAGCTATTGTTGTTTTTGCTTTGCTGGTATCGCTTTTTGGCAAGCAGGGTCTGTCGCAAACCACGGAATGGGATGCATGGGCTGACGGCTTTGCCGAACGCGTGTTTGTCGCTTATGCCATTCACGAGAGTGACGATTTCGGCCTGTCGTTGGACGAGTCGTCGCGTGTCGTCGCGCATTGCAGCGATGGCGGTGAAGAAGCCTTGGAAGCGTTCCTGAAGATGAAACATGTTGAGTTTAAGGAATATGCCCAACTCGACAAATATGCCTTCGGCGACCTCTTCGATATTTGGCAAGCTGCTTTGCCCGAGGAGGTGTATGTGGCCTTGCTCAAGCAGGAGAACCTACGTGCCGTCACTCAAAACAATTTCTGCAACACTTCTGAACCTTTCTGCACCGACAACGGTCTTTATGAATTCCCGGCTGGCGTCAACGCGGGTATCGGCGAGACGGGTCCCTCGTATGACTGCCTGAGAACGCGTCCCAATCCGGCATGGTACTACATGCGTATTCTCGATCCCGGCGACATGGATATCTACATGTACAGCACCCCGGAGGTCGACATCGACTTCTGCTGCTGGGGGCCTTTCGACGATCCTCTGGAGCCTTGTCCCAGGGGACTGACCAGCTCGAAGGTGGTCTCGTGCAGCTATTCCACCAATTGGAACGAGACCTGTAAAATCAGGAACGCAGAGGAGGGAGAGTATTATATCCTGCTGATCACCAACTATTCCAATCGCGTTTGCAACATCCATTTCAGCAAGACTGATGGTGAGGCCACCACCGACTGCTCTATTTTGCCGCCTTTGGTGAACTATGACGCGCCTGTGTGTGTAGGGGGCGACTTGGTGTTTACCGCCAACGGCCTCCCGGGCTCAGCATTCCATTGGTTTATGGTGGACGGCTCCTGGACTTCCGATGAACAGAACCCGGTTCGGCATAATGTCACCCCGGCTATGGCGGGGACATACGGCTGTGCCATCACCAATGGGGCGAGCCAAAGTGACACTACCTATCTTGAGGTGGAGGTTGGAGAGAATCTGTTTTACCGTATCGATACAGTGGCTTGTAATACCATGGTTTGGGATGGCGATTCTCTCGAAGAGAGTAGAGTCTACACCTTCTCCTATGAGACACTTTCGGGCTGCGACAGCATCGTCGAAATCAACCTCGACATTAATTTCACCCCTGCTTTCAACATCCATGGCACGCATTGGCCTATCGGCGGCAGCGAGACGCACATCAGCGTTAATGAATATGAAGTCCGTTTGACGCAGACGCACGCTAGCGTGGATACTGTGCTCTGGCAAATCGACTGTCCCAATTGGTTTGTGGTGCCGCATGGCGACAAGGGGAAACAGGGAACCCTTTACATCTATTCCTTCTTGCTTGAACCCGTCACACTCCATGCTTGGGCCGTCAACCGCTGCGATACGATCCACGAGGAGTTCTTTATCCAGACATCGTATTATGACGTGGAAGAGGACGTGCAGGATGTAGGCTTCGAGGTGGTGCCCAACCCAACCCGTGGCGAGGTGAGCCTCCATTTCGGCAACCTTCAGGGGAGGGCGGAGGTTCAGGTGTACAACGCCATGGGACAGCAAGTGGACGCCTTCTCCATGGAGGCTGATGGCTGCTGCCCTCAGACCTTCGATATGCGCCTGCTGCCTGATGGCCTTTATCTCGTCGTCGCGAAACAGAAGGGGAAGACATGGGCGAAAAGAGTGGTTTTGTGCAAGGAGTGATTCGTTTAAAACAGAAAAATTATAATTTTAGATAAAAAAATCGTTGTTTTATTTGGAAAATTGAATTTTTTGCTATATTTGCGATGTAAAAACTGAAATAACATGAAACGGATTGTATTTACAACGGTGTTTTTGTTGGGAGCGCTCTTCGCGACGGCCCAAAACTCCACGCAAGGCATGGAATTCTGGTTTTCCTATATGGAGAACGGTTACAAATACAATGGCGGAGAATGGGTCGACAACACGGTGATGATCAGCGCGAAGCGTGCCTGTACGGGAACCATCGCCAAGCCTGACGGTTCCCTGCCAGAGATACCGTTCTCAGTCAACGCCAACGGCATCACCATCATCGACATCCCCGAGGAGTACGCCTACAACGAGGACAACTCGGAGGTGGTCGACACCAAGTCGTTGGTGCTGAGGGCTACCGACACGGTGTCGGTCTACATCAGCAACATCGCTACCTATTCGTTCGACGCCTCTTTTGTGTTGCCTGTCGAGAGTTTAGGCTCGGAATACATTGTCCAATGCTTCGACCAGGAGTATGGCGATGTGCCGCTTGATGACAAAATACTGACCACCGCCTTCTTGATTATCGCTGTGGAAGACAACACGGTGATTGACATCACACCCAGCATTGATACGGAGCATCACTTGTCGTTTCCCGGGTCGGCAGCCACCATCACCTTGAACGCAGGGGAGACATATTTCGTCAGGTCGAACTATGAGGACAACTGGCGCGACCTCTCGGGCTCCATTGTGCAAGCCTACGACGAGAAGAAAATAGCAGTGTTTAACGGCAACACAACGACATGCATCCCAACTGATGTGGGTAACGGCCGTGACCATATCTTCGAGCAGGCCCTGCCTGTAGACTCGTGGGGACAGCAGTTTGCCGTGACCACCTCGCAGGGCAGGGCGCGCGACTTCGTGAAGATCACCTCGGCGGGCGATGACAATGCCGTAACACGCAACGGACAGCCTCTCGTCACTCTTCAACGGGGCGAGTCGTTCGTGTTTGACCTGCGGTCGAGCAGCGGCTCGTGCTTCCTCGAGGCCACGCAGCCAAGTATGGTGTACATCTACAACACGACGGGAGAAGAGTCGTACGAGCCGCCCACGTCCAACATCGGCGACCCCTCCATGGCGTGGATTCCACCTGTGGAGCAAAGGATTGACGAGATCACGTTTTGCACGTTCAATAGCGAATACGAGTTCGCCTCCATCGACCGGCATTCCGTCAATATCGTGGTCGACAACGATGCCGTGGGTAGCGTCTATCTTGACGGTCATGCCATCGACGCCAGCGATTTCCATGCTGTGCAAGGCTCGTCGGATTACAGCTTTGTCAGGAAGAGCATTTCTCATGGCACGCATCATCTCTCGTGCGAGATGGGCTTGATTGCTCACGTCTATGGCTTTGGCGATGCACGTGGTTATGCCTATTGCGTAGGCGCCAACGTGATTAGTTTGCAGAAGAAACTGTTTGTCAACGGCGTATGGAGCGAGTTCTACCATCGTGGCGTGTATTTGTGCAACGACGAGAGTGCCGACCTTTACGTGGAGACCAATTATCCCATCAACGGGGTCTCCTGGACCTTCGGCGACGGGCAGACGGGCCAAGGCGTCGAAGTGACGCATCAATACGACGCGGTGGGCGACTATGAGGCGACGGCTTTCATCAACGGCACCAATGAGTTCTCGATGGAGACGGTTTACGACACCTTGTCGGTGACCATCCACGTGGGCCAACCTGAACATCATGTCGCCGACACGATGGTGTGCGATGTGGACGCCTTCGACTTCTTCGGAGTGGAGTACACGCATTCAGGTCACTTTGAGCGTATTGGGACCAGCATCTTTGGCTGCGACAGCACCTATATCCTGACCATCGATATGGAGTTTACGCCCAACTTCGAGTTTGTCGGAACGCATTGGCCCATCGGCGGCACCGAGACCCACATCAGTGTGAATGAATATGCCATCGAGCCCGTGGAGCCACGCACCAGTCTCGACACGGTGCTCTGGCGAATCGACTGCCCCAACTGGCATGTTGAGCCTCACGGTAGCAAGGGTAGGGAATGTACACTCTACATCTATTCATATCTGTTGGAACCTGTCACGCTGCACGCCTGGGCCATCAACCGTTGCGACACTGTTCACGAGGAGTTCTTCATCCAGACTTCTTATTATGGCGTGGAGGAAGAGGCGGAAAGTCTAGGTTTCACGATTGCCCCCAATCCGACCAACGGCACCGTGACTTTGAGTTTTGGTGAGTTTGAGGGTATAGCCATGATCCGGGTGTTCGACGGCATGGGACAGAAGATAGACACGTTTGAAGTCGATGCCAGTCACACAAAAGAGATGAATTATACGATTCCGGCCTTGAGGGATGGCTTGTATTACTTTGTAATGGAAAATAAGGGGCAGACTCAAACACGAAAAGTGGCTGTGACCCGTTAATTATGTAAAGAAAGGACTGTGTTATGAAATATTCATTTATGAAACGCTTCGTATGGATTGCCTTGGTGGTGTTGGCCTTGCCGTCGTGTCTCAAGGAGGGCGATGAGACGATTTTGGTCAATGATCCGCAAGACATCCCCTTCATCACCGATTATCTCCCCGAGGATTTGCTCGATTTGTTTGGTGAGGAGCATGTCTATTTCGGCGACCAGCCGCCTGTGGTCGACATGGAGTTCAAATCGATGCACGAATATGTGGCCACCAATTTGCAGCCTCCTTTCGCGCCACAACCTGGACAGTTGTCACCCATCATGCATTACCATAAAATCAACCAGCAGTATCTCCAAATCGCCGACTATATCAGCATGAGCTCGGAAGAGGCCTACTGCAAGGTGATCACACCCGTCTACTTGACGGGCTATGGCAACGACTTTACGGTCTATTACCACGAGGCGCCTCAAACCGAAGGCCATCCCGAACACGCCGTGCTGCTGTCGGGCACACTGACCAGCAGGGGTGTGAAAGACCTGATGTACGGCTATAAAATCATGAAATACAACGACTCCATCGTGCCGCCCACGGTCTATCCCGTCAACACCATCTTCATCTTCAAGGACCACGACGGCATAGCAGAGACTTGCACTTGGTATAACGATTCCTTAATTGACCCTCAAAATCATTGAAGCCATGAAAAAACGAGTTCTTATCTTGGTGCTCACTTTTCTTTCGGTGGCTTCGCTGCAAGCCCAGTTTGCCAAACCTCTGAAGCGCAATGACTACGTCTGCCGCAACACCAGCCCCTTCAGTATTGGCGTCACGGGGAGCTTTGCCGCCAACGACATGTGGTATACATCGGTGTCGGAGGCCAAACTGAATCCTTATCTGGCCCCTACTGCAGGCCTTGCCTTTGAGTGGAACACCATGCGCGGCCTTGCGGTGGGCCTTGACGCCTCCTACGCTATACGCGGCACCAACGAGGTGTTCGCCACCGAGTTTCTGACCAGTTATTCCACCACGACCTTCGCCCGTGTCGACTATACGATGCGGATGACCGCCGTGGAGATGCGCATTCCCATCACCTGGTATTTGGGTTATGGCGAGACCTTCAGGCCCTACATTTATGTTGCCCCCCGCTTCGACTTGTGGCTTAACGGCGATCTGCGTTGGGAGCGCACCTATGACGACGCAAGCTACGACCCCGTGGTGTACGAGAGTGAGTTGAACAAAGCCACGATAACGCCTTACGACCTCAGCGCGGTGGCCGGTGTGGGCCTCTGTAGCCGCATCATGGTGAAACGAACCCAGTTGTTCCTGAAGTTCGACCTCTCCTATGGCATGAGTGTGCTCAGCAATTTCTCGCAACAGGAGGTGGACGAGTCGATTCCATTCCAAGGGTGGGGTGACATTGAACATGAAACCTTGGGCGAACGCCGACTGCATAACGTGGAGGCCCGTGTGACGCTGCTATTGCCACTACGCAAGCGTTTGAAAGATGCCTGCGCCTTTGACCAGAAAATGAAAAAGGGTAAATGAACTGACATGGGCCTATGAACGAATACGCCAAATATCCTTTCGTTAGGATGTTGATTCCTTTCGCTATGGGTATTTGGTGCTGCGTGTGTCTTCCACTTTATCTTTCGCCTGCTTTTACAATGGTTGTCGGCATGGTGCTGCTAGCCTTCGCCATCCTAACATCCATCCTTACAAAAAGTCATCGTTTCCAGTGGCTCTTCGGCATCATCATGGCTTGCTATCTCCTCATGGCGGGCTATGCGTTGACACGCGTGCATGAAGCTGAGACACAACGTGATTACTATCGTAACCATGAGGGAGACGCTTCTTATTATGTGGCGCGGGTTTGCGATTATCCCACCGAGCGGCCCAACTCCATCCGCACGGTGCTTGATTTGGAGTATCAGTTTGGCGACAGTCTGCCCTCGCGCCCCGTCACGGGCAAGGTGATGGCCTATTTCCCAAAAACAGACTCGACTTTTGCCTTGCATTATGGCGATCTAATCGCCATTCCTGCACCCATCCGCAAGGTGTCGCCGCCACTGAATCCTGGGGAGTTCGACTATCGTGCTTATCTCTACCGCAAAGGCGTCACGGGACAGGTCTATCTGAAGGACGAAGACTGGATTGACTTGCAGACCAACGATGCCAACCCCATCTTCGGCTTCTCCTATCGTTTCCGTGATGTCTTGTTGGCTTCTTTGCAACGCAGCGGGTTGAGCGACAACGAGTTTGGTGTGGCTGCAGCCATCTTGCTGGGCTATGACGACAACCTCGCCGATGAGGTGCGCAAGAACTATGTGGCTGCCGGCTCGATGCACATCCTCTGCGTGTCGGGCATGCACGTCGGCATCATCTACCTGCTGGCAAGTTTTCTGTTGGGTTTCCTCAACCGTAAGAAATGGCAGAAGACCCTCAAGCAGGTGCTTCTGCTGGCATTGATATGGTTCTATGCCCTCATTGCCGGTCTCTCGCCGTCTATCCTGCGCGCCTCGCTCATGATCAGCTTCGTTATCATTGGCGAGATGATAAACCGCAAAGGTTTCATCATCAACTCGTTGGCGGCATCCGCTTTCATCTTGCTCTGCGTCAACCCCAATAACCTGTTTGAAATCGGTTTCCTCCTGTCGTATGCGGCGGTAATTGGTATCGTGGTGTTGCAACGGCCCATCTATAACCTGCTGTATGTCAAGAACAAATTGCTTGACAGGGCTTGGGAGATAACCACCGTTGCACTCGCCGCACAGGTGGCAACGATCCCTTTCACCTTGTTTTATTTCAACCAGTTCACCACCTATTTCTGGCTCAGCAACCTCTTCATGACGCCCATCTCATTCATCGTGGTCATCAGCGGCATGGTGCTGCTTTTGGTGTCGTGGATTCCCTATGTGAGCACCTTCGTGGGTTATTTGGTGTGGGGTTCGGTGTATGTGATGAATTGGGTGGTGGAGCAGGTGGAGCGTCTTCCATTCTCTATCATCAAAGGGTTATATGTCAGTGAGTTTGAGTTTGCCATGCTGCTACTGGCTTTCGTGCTGCTGCTTTTGATGGTGTCCATGCGGAAACGCCGCCTTTTCATCCCCATCCTCTCGGCTTTGTTGTTGGTGATGGTCTCGGTGACGATACGGCTGTACAACACCGACGGCCAGCAGGCGGTGACGGCGTTCAGCCTGCGTAACCACACGGCTGTCGACTTCGTGAGGGGAGGGGATCATGTGCTTTTGGCTGACTCGGCTTTGATGGATGACGAATCCACTATCGACTACAGCCTCAGTGGGGCCTGGAGCCGCAGACATCTCTCGTCGCATCCGCAGGTGGTCGGTCTCGATGAGGATTTCGAGAATGGCTATCTTGCCAAGAAATCCAATCTGGTCTCGTTCGACGGAAAGCTTTTGGCGCTTTGGGACGACGCATATCAAAGTAAGGACAGTCTCGATTGCCGTCTTCCCGTGGATTACCTGCTGGTGACGGGAAAACAAAGACCTGACGTTCAGTCGATTGTGAACGGGTATGATGTCAAAATGCTGCTTGTCGATGGCTCTGTGCCGCGCTATCTTGCCGAAAAATGGTTGGATCAAGCCCAAGCGATAGGGGTGCCATGCTATTATATTGGTGATGGTTTCTATGAACTGTTAAACGATTAAAAATCAGCACAATGCATTTGTTTTAAAGAAAAAAATCAAAAAAAACGCAAAAAAAACATTGTCAGTTTCAGAAAAGGTTGTACTTTTGCACCCGCAAAGCAAAGCAATAGAGTTCTTTTTCTGGTTGGTCCGGTAGTTCAGCTTGGTTAGAATGCCTGCCTGTCACGCAGGAGGTCGCGAGTTCGAGTCTCGTCCGGA
>JAEEGL011399556.1_pt1 | contig 12528 bp, 7 predicted proteins | sample 9134231 | NCBI WGS metagenome assembly JAEEGL01 (sample SAMN16246548, study PRJNA631951) | gut metagenome | biome: gut microbiome; feature: rumen; material: fiber-attached | host: Bos | place: Iran: Karaj | collected 2018-10
AAGAGATAGTACAGCATGGGGCAGAGGCTGGTGAGAAAATTGATGCGCAGGTAGGCGACCGCGTTCTGCAGCGGGCCTTCCGGGGTCCCCATGAGAACCAGGACGGGTTTTGCCAGGGGTGTTCCGATGAGGGCAAGCACCAGCGAAATCCCGAGCCCGACATACAGACTGTTGAAAAAACCACGGCGCATGCGCAGCATGTCATGGGCGCCGAAGGCCTGGCTCAGCAGCACGCCGACACCGATGTTGGTGCCGATCATCAGCGAAGCCAGCAGCAGGATCAGCGGCAGCGTACAGCCTACCGCCGCCAGGGCCTCTACGCCGAGGATCCGCCCGACCACAATGCTGTCCGTCAGGGAATAGACCTGGTGCAGGAGGTTTCCGATCAGTGCGGGGACGGAAAAGGCCAGCAGACCGCCCAGCACGTCCCCCTGTGTCATATCAAGCGAGGATTTCTGCATGTTTCAGTACTTGAGATAGTCCTTTCCGCAATAGGGGTCAACAGGGCTGACGCCCTTGAAGGCGCTGCGGCCCATAATTTTTTCCATCACCGCAAGGCGGTACTGCGGCTCGCTGCTGTAGGCGTTGATAAAGGTCTCGACCATCGGCGCGTCGAAGAGGTGATAGGGATAGCCGGTGCCGATCATCATCACCGGCACCTCCGCCGTAAGCCAGGGCGCGTCGTCGCCGAGGCCGAAGACCACGTTCCAGTTGAGGCGCAGCGTCGTGTTGTTGGAGGCGTTCTGCATGTTGCAGATATAGACGTACAGGTCATAGCATTTCCGGGTGTCCTCGACCCCGCGGTAAAGCTCGCGCATCAGCGCTGCCTTCTCGGGGCTCAGGGTCGGGGTGTCGAAGTCCGAAGGCTCGATGCTGACGCGGCGGTCGCGTACGGTGACCTCGAAGCCCTCCTTCTCAAAAAGCTCCTTCCAGGCGAGAACATTGGCATCGTCGGGATCCATGCTCTTCTGGATCACGTTGAGATAGACGCGCCGGTATTTCGCCGGCGAGAGCGGGAGAAGCTGCTGCCGGTCATGCACCAGCGTAACGGCGCGGTCGGCAACCGCATCGCTCCAGGCGCGGAATTCTGCCTTGCCCACCTCCGCAAGCGCCTCGGGAGGCGGGACCAAGGTCCCTTCCTTCTGCTTTTTGTGCAGGCCGAGGGCGGCCTTGACGGCGAGGATGCGCATGACCGCCTCGTCCAAACGCTCCCTGCTGAGCAGGCCTTCCTTGACGCCTGCAAGCAGATAGCCGTAATCCTCGGCAATGTCCTTGTTGAAGAGGATCATGTCCGCACCGGCCTCGATCGCCGCCGGGATGGCCAGACGGCGCGGCATGGCGGCGGTGAATCCGACCATTGCCGACGAGTCGGTAGAGATCAGCCCGTTGAAGCCGAGTTCACCGCGCAGGAGTCCTGTGAGCAGCTCTTTGCTCAGACTGGCCGGACGCAGCAGCGCGCGGCGGTCTGCTTCCGGATTCAGCTTTTTGACCCAGGCCGGCTGCGCAATGTGACCGACCATGACGGTTTTCGCACCCTTGTCGATGAGCGTTTTGTAGATCCGTCCGTAGGTCTGCATCCATTCCTCACAGTCCAGCGAGTTGACGCTGGTGAGGATGTGCTGGTCGCGCTCGTCCACGCCGTCGCCGGGGAAGTGTTTGATGGAGACGGCGACACGGCATTCATCGGCCGCGTCGAGATAGCGGGAGGCGCAGGCGAGAACCCGGTCGGGATCGGAACCGAAGGTACGGGTGTTGGTGATCGGGTTGTGGAAATCCATGTCGATGTCCACGATCGGCGCGAAGGACCAGTTGAGGCCCATCGCCGCGCCTTCCCGGCAGGCTACGGTGCCCATACGGTAGGCATCCTCCGGATCCCCGGTCGCCGCGACGGCCATCGGCGCGCCGAAGCCGGTGCCCTCAAACGAGAGGCCGCTGCCGCCCGCCTCGGTGTTGGCGGCCAGCAGGAGCGGGATCTTAGCCATGCTCTGGATGCGGCGGTGCGTCTCCTGGATGGCGGCCTTGGGGCCGGGGCGGTACATCATGCCCCCGACGCCGATGCCGTTCACCATGCCGCGCAGCATGCCCTCGTCGTCACCCAGGCCCAGCGCGCAGAAAACCTGGCCGGCCTTTTCCTCCAGCGTCATGGAGGCGAAGGTCTGCTCGACCCACTGGATGCCCTCGTCGTCGAGGAAAAAGGGATTGGCTCTCAGATCGATCATATGGCTTCCTCCTTTATTCTTCAAACAGTTTCATCAAAACATCTGCGTAGACCTCATGGCCTTCTACACCGGGGTGGTTGACGCCGTTGGACAGCAGCTCTTTCCAGGGGCAGCCCTTCTCGCGGGCCTCTTCCCAGACGGCATAGACATCGGCCAGGCAAACCTGCTCTTCTTCAGCAACTTTGCGGATTGCCTTCACCCGCTCGCCGGTGGTCGGTTCGATGCCTCCCTGCCCCAGCATCTTCATAAACAGCGAGTTGTTGGGCAGGTCGCCGTTCGGGGTAAGCAGGATGATATCGGCATCCGTTTCCTGTTTCAGCTGCTGAACCATCCCTTGCAGGAGTTCTTGATACTCTTCTGTACTGCCCAGCTTTTTATCCCAGTTCAGGGAGCCGTTGATGAGCACCAGATCTGGCTGATAACGGATCACGTCACGCTGCATCCGTGCGGCCATCGAGCGCAGATTGTCACCAGCTATCCCGGAATTGACGATGCTTACGCTGGTCAGCTCATAGCGCTCAATCAACCGTTCCCGGAACTTTTCGATATAGCTCTCGCGCGCATCGACGATCTCCGGCGCTTTCGGCATGACAAAGCCTTCCGGCACCTGCGAAGGGTTTCGGACGCAGGTAAAGAACTTCTCAACCTGAGTTTGCTCTTCGGGGACCAGGCTTTCAAAATGGCCGGCGGTCACACTGTCACCCAAAGCCACAATGAGCGGGTTCTTCCGCTCCAGGCCTTCCTCATCCGGTCCCTTTCCCGAAATCAGGCCAATGAAGCCCTGATTCTCCTTCATCTTCTGCATAAAACGCAGAGGCTTTGCCGGGCTGGCGCAGGAAAATGCCCGCGCCGTTTCCAGCAGGATCTCTGCATAAGGCTGCTTTGCGCGAAATGTTGTTTTCATGATTCGGCTGTCTCCTTGCGGGCAAGTAATTTATTCAAAAAGGCAACGCTGGTTTTCTGCACTTTCAGAGCCTGCAGGGCCTGTGTCAGTTCAAAGCCGTGACGCAGCTCCGCCTCCTCTTTCGGAAAGAGCAGAAGCTCCGCCGGAATCCCCAGCGCATCTGCCTTTGCCTTCATGTCAATCGCCTGATCGGTGAAGGTCATTGTGTTTCCATCCGACAGAAACATTGGCGGAAACCGATCGGTCAGGTGATCGATAACGCCGGCCTGCAGCACGGCGGCTTCCCCCTTCAGTGTTTCCGTACCGAAATAGGCCAAGCCGCAGGCGAGCAGGACCTGATCAAAGGGAGGGACGCCTGTTTTGTCAAAGCGCTCGCAGTCCAGAAGGCCGGAAGTGGAAACGTAAGCGATCGCCGAGTCAGCAGGGATCGGAGGCTCAAATCCCATTTCCGAGGCATAAGCGGGATCGGTCAGCACGTTTACATACTGCCCCGTGATCTGCGCTCCGGCGCTGGAACCGGCAAATACGATCCGATCCATGTCGATCCGCAACTCAGCCGCATGATGTTTCAGATACCTCAGACACTGCTCCAGCTGGCGGACCGGGACAGGATAGGAATAGTCCGGCGCAAGTGCATAGTTAACGGAAACGACAGAGAACCCGGCCTCCAGAAAAGGGGAAAAGTAGGCAAGCGTCCGGTTTTCGCCAGCGTTGGGATCGCCCTCTGCCTTGTCTCCCCAGGTGAAACCGCCGCCGTGACAGTAGAGAAACAGAGGGGCAGACTCATGAGAAGAGACTGGGGTTTCATAATAGTCAAAGAAGCTGTTGGGATATTCGTCTGCATAGCAGATATCCGAAATCATCCGCACGCCCGGTAATTTCTTTGTGATGCCGCGCGGTGAGAAACTGTTGACCGGATAAGGCATCATGGACGCCTGGATCGTGCGAATCTGCTCGTGTTTCTTGCTCATCTGCTTCCCTCCGTCAAACACTTTTCAGGGTGAACAGCCGCTTTGTACCCTCCCGTACCATTCCCGGGTTAAAACCGCGGAAGAACAGGAACTGCAGCTCATTCAGGCTCATGCTGTAAAACTCGGCATCACCGGATGCAAGCAGGCCGATGGCGGGGGGCAGATCCTCGCGCAGAATGGCGACAGCCTCCGGGTCGTTCCGGAGCTCGTCCAGCCGCGTTTCCATGCTGTATTTGAGCCGGTAGTCCTTTTCCGGCCGATAGGTCTTTTCAAAAATACCGGCCTCCAGTTCGACCGTCTCGCCGCAGCCGGGCAGGACAGCCTGTGCCGAACAGCCGAAGGGCACCGCAAAGCGCACGGTCAGCGTTCCGTCGCTGTTGATGCGCCAGTACGAGGCATAGACCCCGCTCAGAGAATCGTACGAGACCTCCAGCTCCTGCAGGCGCCAGGTAGGCTGCGGCGCAAAGCGCACGCGCTGAAAGCCCGGCGCCAGGCTCTGAATCCCGGCCAGGTCACGGTAGACATATTCCATCACCGAGCCGTAGGAATAGTGGTTGAGCGAGTTCATTCCGGTGCCGCTGATGCTCCCGTCGTCCAGGACCGAGTTCCAGCGCTCCCAGATGGTGGTGGCGCCCAGGTTCACGCAGTGCATCCAGCCCGGGAAGCCCTCCTGGAACAGGAAGTAGGCGGCGAGGTCCTCCATGCCGTTCTCGGCCAGCACCCGGCACATCATCGTTGCGCCGACAAAGCCGCCTTTGATCTTCCAGCAGTCCTTCTGCAGCCGTTTTTTCAGACTGTCGACGATGATCTGCTGATCGCGGTAAACGCCGAAGTTCAGGCACAGCAGATACGCTGTCTGGGTGTCGATGCACAGGCGTCCGGAGGGCGCAAAGTATTCGTGCAGAATGGCTTCGCGGATCTCCCCTGCGAGCGCTTCATAGCGCTCGGCATCTCCGGCCCGGCCGAGAAGCTGCGCCGCCCGGGCGAGCTTTTCGGCGCTGGCGAAATAGTACATGCTGGCCACAAAGAAGTCATCCGTGCCGCCCTTCATGCTCTGGGGCGTCACGCCGTCCTGCGCCAGCCAGTCACCGAAGTGGAAGCCGAAGTTCCAGAGCCGCCCGCCGCCGTGCTCCTCGTCCTGCCGGATGATCCACTCCAGCCAGTCGTGCATCAGAGGGTACTGCTCGCTGAGTGCCTGACGGTCGGCATAGCAGTCAAACAGCGTCATCGGCAGGAAGCTTGCCACGTCGCCCCAGACGCTGGAACCGCCGGGCATGCCCTTGGCAAAATTCGGCAGATAGTTTGCCACGGCACCGCCGTGCTTCTGCTGGTCGAGCCGCAGATCCTTCAGAAATTTTCGGTAGAAGGCCCGCGTATCCATCTGATAGCAGGCCGTAGGCGAAAAGACCTGCGCGTCGCCCGTCCAGCCCAGGCGCTCGTCCCGCTGCGGACAGTCGGTCGGCATGTCGAGGAAGTTCGAGCGCTGGCCCCAGAAGGCGTTCTGCGCCAGGCGGTTGAGCTTTTCATCCGAGCTGCGAAGCGAGATGACCGTCTCCAGATCGGAATAGACCACGCGGCCGCTAAAGTCCTCCGGCCGAATCTCCCCCGGCCAGCCGCTGACGCGGACATAGCGGAAGCCGAAGTAGGTGAAATGTGCCCGCACGGTTTCCTTCCGCCCGTCCGAGACATAGATCATCTGTGCCTTTGCGCTGCGGTAGTTGTCGTTGTAGAAATTGCCGTTCTGCAGGATCTCGCCGTGATCCAGCGTGATCCTTGTCCCGGCCGGAAAGTCGGCGGTGTATTCCGCATAGCCGGTAAAGTTCTGGCCGAAGTCCAGCACGGTCTCCCCTGCCGGGGTGCGGATGATCTCCTTCACCGGCAGGCTGTCCTTCACGACAACCGGCAGGCTGTAGCGATCTGTGGTCTTCCGGTCCGCAAGGACCGCGACGGGCTTCTCCGTGTTTTCTTTCCCTGCCCAGAGTTCCCGGTTCAGGCATTCGCCGTCATAGATGTCGGAGAGTGCAAAGTCGCTGCCGCGGTAAAGCCAGCTTTCGTCGCTGCCGATGACCTGCTGCGTGCCGTCGGCATGGCAGACATGCAGCTCGGCCAGGGCACAGAAGCGGTTGCCGTAGACCTCCTTGGCCCCTTCATAGCCGAGGCGGCCCTTGTACCAGCCGTTGCCGCAGAGGATTTCGATCCGGTTTTCTCCCGGTGAGAGCAGGCTCGTCACGTCATAGCTCTGGATCTGCACGGCTTCGTTATAGTCGTTGCAGAAGGGGGCCAGCAGGTCGTTTCCGACTTTTGCCCCGTTGAGACCTGCCTCATACAGGCCGAGGCCGGTCACATACAGCCGTGCCGAAACGGGGACCCCGCGCAGGGAAAAGTCCCGGAAAAAGACGGGATGGAAGCGATCCTCCGGCTGTGTGCCGATCCAGCGGGCAGAAAAAGGCTCGTCCATTTTCCCGGTCTCGAACCAGCTCTCGGCGCAGGCGGAATCCCCCGCGTCGCCGGTAATCTCGATGCGTACATAATAGCGCGTCCGGGGCTGCAGCGGGATGGCCAGCGTTTCCCCGCACGGATTGAGATCCCGCGAATCCTTTTTATACAGAATCTGCCGGAAGGCCGGATCCGCCGCGGCAAGCAGACAGGCTTTGGCTCCTCGCCGGCTCTCGGTATTGCGCACCTTCCAGGATACGTTTACCCACGGCAGTTCAAAGCCGAGGGGCTCAGAGATGCCGTTGATTTTCAGATCATAGATTTCCATGCGTTTGCTCCTTAACAAAAGGAGGCGGCAATTCTGCCGCCTCCCACCTTTTTGTCGGTATGGATTTGTCCTGGGTTCTCAGGCGGCGGCTTCTGCTTCTTCTTTGCTGTGGCGCCGGAAGAGGGCTCTGATGTTGTTGAGCTGTGCGGAGAAGGTATAGAAGCACATGACGAACACACCCATGATGATCTGCTGCCAGCCGCCTCCGCCGAGGTTCATGCAGTTGAGGCCGTAGTTGAAGATGGCCATGCCGATGGCGGCAATGGAGATGCCGATCACGTCGTTGGAGGCAAGACCGATGAACATGCCCATGTAAACCGGGACGATGTATGAGAACATGATGCCCGCCGTGGACAGGCTTGCCTGCGGAAGCACCTGGTTCTGAGAGACATAGATCGTGGCGGCAAGTCCGACGATGGCGCCGGTGAACATGGCGGTCTGTGAGACGTTGGCCTCCTCCCAGATGCCGATGTTGACGCCGGCCGCCTGGTTGTTGGCCAGGATCTTGCCCTTGCGTCCGGTAACCGTGTAGTTGGAGTAGAACAGGAAGATGCCCATTGCCAGTGCGGTCGGGAGCAGGACGCCGGGCAGGTGCCCGAAGATGGACAGGGTGTTGCTCTGATAGAAGTTGCTGATGCCGCCGCCGCCGAAGATGAGGTAGGTCAGCGATTCGTACAGCAGGGTGACACCGATGGTGGCGATGACGATCGGCAGACGGCCGAGCATGTAGACCGCGGCCGTAATGGCGCAGAGCACGATGCCGCAGAGGATGGCCACCAGCATGGTGATCCACGGGCTGCCGGTTTTCAGGCCGACGTTGCCGGCGATGATGGCCGTGAGGATCATGGACGCGCCGTTGGAAAAGTCAAAGCGGCCGTTCTTCAGCTGCATCCAGATGGCCAGGGCGACACAGATGCTCTGACAGGCGCTGGTGATGACGAAGCGCACCAGATCGAAACCCAGGAAGATGAACTTGCCGTTGACATAGCAGGCGGGATTGCTCGCGGTGATGGCCCACATGGCCAGGAACATCAGCACGGGGAACAGCAGGGTCAGAAAAATTCGTTTTGTAAGTTTCATAGTGGCTCCTTCTGACTGTCGGTGTCCCCGGGCACTCTTCCGAGTGCCCGGAGCGGCATTGCCTACTTACTTGATATCTTCGATGGTCATGTGGTCAAGAACCGCGCACAGATCGGCATAGGTGGCATTGGGATTGCCGAAGGCGGTGAGGTTCAGTACATCTTCAGGGGACAGGAAGGCATCGTTCGGGTCAAAATTCAGGTAAAGGCTGTGCTGGAACTTTTCCATGTCTTCATCGGAGTTGATGATGATAGTGGAGCAGTCGCGGCGCTCAGCGGTCGCGGGCTGGTCGGGGAAGGAAACGCCGTTGATCTTGTTGAGGAGGAGCACCAGCGGGTAGACGATGGATTCGGTGGCGCAGATCATTTCCTGCTGATAGGCGCCCTTCGAGCCGAAGACCGCGTCGTCACCGTCGTTGTAGCCGGCGGCAAAGAGCTTCATCGTGTCGGCCACACCCGCGGACACCATGGAGGGATACACGAAGGAACCGGCATTGAAGGCGACGATGGCGTCAATGTTGGGATGCTTGTTGAAGTAGGTGGAGTCGACCGGACGGAACATCAGAACATCGGTCTCCTCGTTGAAGGGATCGACCTCGATGGCCTTGTCGGGGTTGGCGGCGTTGTACTCCTCAACCTTCTCCACGAACTGGTCGAAGTTCACCTTGGAATAGGGGAAGGCGAAGGCCGGGAAGACCGTGCCGGCAACATGGCGGATGGGGTTCTCGGGGTTGCGCTCGTTGTACTCGATCACGCTGTTGAAGAAATCGACACCGCGGGTGGTGTGATCACCGCAGGGACCATCGCCGACGGCACCGAGGAAGTACTCATTCTCGAAGACGCCTGCGTAGTTGTTGCGGAAGCTGGTGTCGAAGTCGCAGAGGTAGCCGCCCAGATACACGTTGGCGTCGCGGCACTCGGCGAGGATGGCGTCCATGCCGGCGTCCATCGTGATGATGATGCCGTCACAGCCGGCAGAGATGAGCTCCTGCACCTTCGTGACGTTCAGCGCCTCATCATTGGTGCTGAGCACCGTGTAGGCAAACTCGACGTTCAGCGTTTTTTCCAGATTGGCCAGGAAGGCTTTCAGAGCCGTAACACCGGCACCGGAGTCCTGGTACAGGCCGACGCCGATCTTGGCGTGCTTGGCGGTTGCAGCCGGCTTGGCGGCATCGGCGGCGGGGGCGCTGTCGCCGGAAGAGGAGCTGCTGGCGGCCGGTGCGGGAGTGCTGCCGCCGCAGGCGGCCAGCGCGAGGACCATGGTCAGGGCCAGAAGGAGCGCGAGGACTTTCTTGATGTTTTTCATTGTTTCCTCCAATTTCATTTATAAATTACCTGGGAAGTACCCCGTTCGGCTTCCGACAGGTCAAAAGGACGATGACAAGGAAGATGAGCGCTTTGACAAAGTTGACCCAGTTGAGCGGGACGCCCATCGTGGTCAGAACGTTGGACAGCAGCGTGTAGGTAAAGGCGCCGACCAGCGCGCTGGAGATCTTGGACTTCATGCCGCCCTTGAGAGGCATGCCGCCGAGAATCAGGCAGATCATGATGTCCATGGCGTAGCCGGAGCCGGTACCCTTGCCGGCGGTGCCGGTGCGGGTGAGCATGACGAAGCTTGCCACCGCGGCGCAGAAGCCCAGCGCCATATAGCCCAGCACCTGCCACTTGACAAGGCTGATGCCGCTCTGCTTGGCGGCGACCTTGTTGGCGCCGATTGCCCGAGTGTATTTGCCAAGCTTGGTGTAATTGAAGAAATAGGTCCCGATAACTGCCAGCAGCACGATGATGCCGACCAGCATCAGGCTGTAGGTGTTGCGGTCAGCCGGCCGCAGGGTCTGGATGAGCTTGATCGTGTTCTCGCCGGTACTCTCCATCATCAGGTACTGCGCCCCGGTGAAGAAGAACATCAGAAACAGCGAGGTGACGATGCTCGGCAGGCCGAGGAAGATGGACACCGCGCCGTTGATGGCGCCGCAGGCCAGCGCCAGCGCCAGCACCAGCAGAAATCCCACCACCACGCCGGCCGGGCCGCCGATCTTATTGCCGATGAGGATCATCAGGATGACGTACACGCCGATCTGCTGACCGAGGCTGACGTCCATGAAGCCCATGGAATAGATGAACACGGCACCGAGGGAAAGGATGGAATAGACGGCGGCGGCCTGAATGACGGCAGAGAAGTTGTACATCAGGCGCGGGCCGCTGTTGAACACGAGGAACAGAATCAGCATCACGACGAGGCCTGCGTATGCCATAAGGTCAAGCGCGTGGGTCTTTACAAAGCCGAAGAAACTGGTGCGCTCATCGGTCTGCTGGGAGGCGATTCCGCCTTTTTTTGCGTTTTCAGGCATTCTCTTCTCCTCCTTAGATCATGTATTCGATGATGTCGGTCTCGCTGAGGTCCTTGCTGCGCATGAACTCGTGGGTGACCACGAAATCCTTCATGATGAGGATCTTGTCGGCCATGCCGATCAGCTCGGCCAGCTCTTCGCTGATGAGGATGATGGACTTGCCCTCTTTCTTCATCTCGGCGATGACATGGTACATGAACTGCTTGACGCCGATGTCTACACCGCGGGTGGGGCAGTCCATGATCAGCACGTCGGACTTCTTGGCGGTCCATTTGGAGAAGGAGACCTTCTGTTTGTTGCCGCCGGAGAGGGTGTTGACCCACTGCTTGCCGCTGTAGCACTTGATGCGGAAGTTGTCGATCTCGCCGTCGGACAGCCTTTTCTCCGCTTTGGGGTTTACAAAGGTGCCTTTGGAGAGGGCGTTGATGGAGGGCAGCACGATGTTCTCGGCGATCGAGCCCTCCAGGATCAGGGCCTCGGTGTCACGGTTCTTCGAGATGTAGCCGATGCCGTTTTCGATGGCGTCAAGGCAGGATTTGATTTCTTTGTCTCCGCAGTATACATGGCCCTCCGCCAGCTTTTCAAGGCCGAAGGCGGCGCGGCCGATTTCGTGCATGCCGCAGCCGGACAGACCGCCGAAACCGATGATCTCGCCCTTGTGCAGCTCCAGCGAGAAGTCCTTGATCGGGCCGAGGCTGATATGGTCGAGCTTCAGTGCGACCTCGGGCAGGTGAGAGCTGTCATAATCCTCGCGGTAATAGGCATCGCCGATCTCGCGCCCGACCATCAAAAAGCGGATCTTCTTGACCGCGTCGGGCTCATCCATCTCCTGGCGGGTCAGGTGGCCCTTGATCTCGCCGTCGCGCAGAACGGTCAGGTCGGTGCACTGTTCAAGGATTTCGTCCATGTCGTGGGAGATGAAAATGACGCTCTTGTTCTCGTCCTTCAGCCGGTGGATCAGTTTATAGAGTAGCTGGCGGCCTTCGTGTGAGAGCGCGGTGGTGGTCTCGTCCACGACGAAAACCTCGGTTTCGTCGGATACGCAGCGGACGATCTCGATGAGCTTGCGGTCCTCAAAACCGTACTTGTTGATGCTGTCCGTGGCCTTGATGTGCTCCAGACCGAAGCGGTTCAGCAGCTCCTGGGCGGCCTTGTTGACCTTCCTCATGTTCAGGAAGCTGTTGGCCGTGGCGAATTCGTTGAAGCGTCCTGCAAAAATATTCTCCGCGACGGTGCAGTTGGGAATGGTGTTGGCCTCCTGCAGCACCATGCTGATGCCGTGGAGCTGGGCATCCACCATGCTGGCAGGGTTCCAGGGCTCGCCTTTGTAGAACATTTCGCCGGAAGTCGGCTTCTGCATGCCGGCGACGATGGATGTGATGGTGGACTTGCCGCTGCCGTTTTCGCCGACGAGACCCCGGATCTCGCCGCGGTAGAAACTGACATCCACATCACGGAGCGCGCGGGTCGGTCCGAAGTTCTTCACCATGTGCCGAACTTCGATGATCGGTTCTTTCTCCATGCTCTTCCTCCTCTTCGATAGCGGAAATCATTTGCCGGGGGGACAGTGCCGTTTCTGCTGTTTTCATTATACACGGGACAGGGATTTATCCAATCAACACACTTCAGCTGTTTTAGCACGATTTTCACATCATATTGATTTTGGTTGATTTTCGTGTTAACATGCGTACAAAATACAGTTCCTGACGGTTGGCGTTTGATTCTTTTACAGGAAGCAGGTGCTTTATGGTTGTTATGGATGTGCGGGATGTGCTGCGGGATGTCCTCGGGTCCCTGCGGGTGCAGTTTCTGCAGCTCAGGCAGGGCTGCAGCACGCCCGAGGCCTCGGCGCTGGATTTTCGTTTCCGCGGTCAGCTCTATGAAAGCTTCGATTATGCCGCTTTTGCAGACGGCATGATGGATCTGGTGCCGGAAAAGGGTGTCATTGACTATCGGGACGAGTTCGGCCTGCACTATCTTGTTTTTCGCGGGAATGAGGAAGAACCGAACACCTTCTTCTTTTTCGGGCCCTATCTCTTCCGGGAATACGGAGAGGAAAACTACCGTGAGCTGCAGCAGCGGCACGGCCTTTCCGAAAGCGCCGTCGAGACCCTTCGCTGGTATTTCCTGCGCATCCCTGTCGTGTTCGATGTGCTCTCCTGGCACCATCTCTTTGCAACGCTTCTGTCCCGCTACCTCGCCAACCCCGATCTCGAAATCCGCAATGTGCGGCATGAACG